>ERZ836441.2062-NODE-2062-length-17016-cov-21.605802_pt1 | contig 17016 bp, 10 predicted proteins | sample MGYA00519686_ERZ836441 | MGnify/ENA primary metagenome ERZ836441 (study PRJEB31850, sample SAMEA3708800) | human gut metagenome | biome: human gut; feature: human-associated habitat; material: faeces | place: China | collected 2014 ... | reverse complement strand
GCGTAATAGTTTTTGCTACTACGCTTTTAAGTCTAACTTTTTGGGGTCACTACACAAAACAAGGGGTTCAACACAATTTCAGATATTATTTTTATAAATTTATTTTACTACAATCTTACACTTTGCAGACTTTTTACTACCGTCTTTTGCAGTGGCTGTAATATAGCAAGTGCCTCTCTTCTTAGCAGTTACTTTACCTTTTCTATTAACTGTAGCAATCTTTGAATTTGAGGATTTCCAAGAAACTGCCTTATTATTTGCATTCTTTGGATAAGCAGTAGCTTTTAGGGTAACAGTTTTCTGTTTAGCTTTGCCCTTTACTTTTAGGATAGCTGAATTTCTGTTTAATTTAACAGATGTTACAGGTTGCTTTACTGTTACCTTAACAGTAGCGTATTTATTGCTACCATCAAGTGCCATTACTTTAATTGTTGCATTACCTCTGCCCTTTGCAGTGATTTTACCACTTTGGTTTACTGTTGCTACTTTAGCATTAGAAGTTGTCCACTTTAACTTTTTATTTGTTGCATTAGTTGGAGTTACTGTTGCTTTTACAGTTGTACTTCTACCCTTTACTAATACAACTGACTTCTTACTTAATGATACCTTAACAACTTTCTTTACAGTTGGTTTTGTTGTATCTGTTTCTTTATCTGAATACACTCCACCACCGGCAACTAGGATTTTACCTTCATCAATCATTTTCTTAAATGTTGCCTTTATTTCAGCTAATCTATTCTTATGATTTCTAGCTGATGATTGGTCACTATAAGAATCTTTATTTGGATAATCAGGATAGTTTTTATCCCATTTGTTGATAATATCATAAGGGGATGTACCCTTAGGAATAAACTCACCTTGAATTTTACCTACTGATGTAATCTGTAGTGGAATACCGTACTTCTTAGAATTATTAGTCCATGTAGCCGGATAATACAAAGTTTTGGAATCTATACTATTTTCAATTATCTGTTCATTACCGACAACAGAAATTGTATCACCAATACAATCAGTATTAAACATTATTGGACAAGTTTCATTATTAATATTATCACAAAACATAATAGAATACTGAGTATCAGGCTTTAATCCATCTGAAAGGGTTTTACTATAGTATAGTTTATTTAAATCATAATAAAGTTTACCGTCAGCATCTTCTTCAAGCTTTTCAGCTTTCATCATCCAACCATAAAAAGGCATACCAACTGAATTTTCATAAATATGAGCGAAATAAATATTACCTTCCCAATCAGGCTTTTCAAAATATATTTTTCCACTATCTTTATAAACAGTTATATCAAAAGTAGCTGACAACTCCTTACACTTAACTGTAATAGTATTGTTACCCAGAGTAAGCTTATCAGTACCCTCTAATGTATAATTATTTATTGTTACTATATTATTATTGGTATCAGTAGCTTCAACATTTAATCCATCAGAATTAAATGTTTCTCCCTCAATATAAATTGTCTTTTTTGGTAATGAAACAACCTTTAAATCAACATAGTTAGGTGTAACTTTAGTAGTTTCTCTGGTAGTTGCATCATCACTAATTTTGAAATCATCAACAATTGCTTCACCATTAAGTCCTGTTACTATTTCGGGACTATTTTTAATAGTAAAGGTACCATGTTGTAAAACTTTAAATGTTGCTTTACAAAGTCTTACATCTTTATATTTTGTTTTGTAACCACTAATATTGCTTCCGGCATAATAAACATAACCCTCAATATCAGTATTTATCATAATACCATCTGTACCATCCTTGCCTATATCAGGCATTGAGAAACTTTCAAGTTGTAATCCACTCTTATCATACTCTAATTGGCCTTTAAAATTTTTCCAATCGTAATTAGAATTAATATAATAAGTATATGTTACCGTATCAGTTACCCTAGCACCTATGCCATTAATCCATACATAATCATCATCTGTTGATGATATTGCTGAAACTGATATTCCACCAAAAGTTGAACATATCATAAGTATAGATAGTAATATGCTAAAAAACTTCTTACCTTTCATACGAAACCCTCCATTTACTAATTATAGTTACATTTTACCATATTAAAAGTTTACAATCTATTATGATAGTTTACAAATTGTTTATTGATCCGTTGTGCAACTTGCTTATAACAAAGATAAAGGCTACCCAATGGATAGCCTTTCGTAAAATTACTATTTAATTGTTACTTCTTAGTAGTAACATTGGTTACTGTCCAAGTTGAATATGCCTTACCGTTTTTATCATTATAATATGCACGGATACGGATATACACTTTCTTCTTTCCTATTAGTTTCTTAACTGTTTGAGAAGTAGCATTGCCATTCTTTACAGTAATTTTCTTTGCACCTGAGAAATTACTCTTGTATGAATACTGAATTTCATAACCCTTAGCACCTGAAACTTTCTTCCAATTTAGTTTGAAAGACTTTGACATTGCAGTTGCTTTTACACTAGTAGGCTTAGCAAGTTTTTTCTTTGCAATTGTCCTTTGTGGTTTTATAACCTTGCCACATACTGAGCAATGACTACCTTTAGTCTTACCATTTGCAGTATAAGTTGCAGATACTGCTTTATCAATGACTATTTTGTGTTTAGTCATAGAGATTAATTCACTATAATTTTCGTTACATCTTGAACAAGTATATTCTTTGTAACCTGCTGTAATACAAGTAGCAGGTAATTCTTTGGTCAGCTCAAAATTATGATTTAATGCATTTTGATATTCAACATAACTGTCGCCACAACTTTGACAAGTATATGTTACACTACCTCTTGTTGTACAAGAAGGTACTGCTGTAACCTGTGCAGTATAGCTATGATTTAGTTTAGGAATTACCTTTTGTGGTACTAAAACAGTACCACAAACATTACAATGACTACCTTCTGTTAAACCGTTTTCTTTACAGGTTGCAGGTTTACCATAATCAGTAATTGGGTTATGACCTGTTTCTTTTACATAAGAATCACGATATGTATCACCACAATTCTTACAAGTATGTTCTATATAGCCTCTTTCTGTGCAAGTTGGCTTTACAACATTTTCACTGTAGTTATGGTTAAGAGCCTTAATTTCTTCCTTCTTAACTATTTCACTACAAGTTGTACAGTGCATTACCTTTTCACCGGCATTTTCACAAGTTGCTTCTTTAGTATTAATCCATTCACCAGTTGGGTTATGAATAAACACTTCAAAACTAGCAGTCAATGATTTATATGATACTGTAACATGGTTTGATTCATCAGAAACACCGAAACCACTTAGAACATAATCAGTAACCGGTTCTGACTTCTTATTATTATAAACTGCATAAACAACCATACCTGTAGTATCCAGTTGTTCACCCTTAAAGTAAGTTGTCTTTTTAGGTTCTGTTACCTTAATTTTTACTAATGCTTTATCTTTGATAGTAACATTAATTGTTGTTGACTTACCACCATAGCTAACCTTTACTGTACCTTCACCTAAAGTAGCAGGTAATGAAGAAACATAATAATCAGTAACTACCTTTGATGTGCCATCGTTATAGTAAGCAGTAAGCTCCATACCTGTTGTATCAAAGTCACTACCGATAACATATGATGACTTAAGTGGTGCTTTTGTAACTGAGATTGACTCTACCGATTTTCCGATTACTTCAACAGCAACATATGTTGTTTTACCACCATAAGAAATTTCAATAATCTGTGTACCACTTTCATCAGTAATTTCTGATGTTTTGTAATCAGTAACTTCTTCTTTCAAGCCATTATTATATGATGCAGTAACTATCATACCTGTTCTATCAAACTTTTCATCAGAGAAGTAAGAAGTTTTTGTTGGTTGTTCTGTTACAGAAAGACTTAGTAATTCTCTTTCAGTAAAGGTTACATCAAATGTTGTGGTGTATTCATTATATGTAACAGTAACTGTCTGATTACCAGCCTTATTTTCATAATCTAACTTGTAATCTTTAATACTTTCAGAAGAACCATCATTGCGAGTTAAAATAATATCAAGACCATCTGTATCAATAGATTGACCTTCAATATATGTAGTCTTTGTTGGCAATGATTTTACTTCGATACCTGTAATTTTTAGTGGTACAACCTTTACAGTGAAGTTCACTGTGTAACTTTCATATGTATAAGTTACAATATATGTACCTGATTTTTTAATATCAGCACCGGTTGTATTTGATGGTGTTAAATTAACATTTTCGTAAGTACCGTCATCGTAAGAAATCTTTGCTTCTGCACCTAAATAATCAAGTTTAGTACCACGAACGAATTCTGTCTTTGCAGGTCCACTTACCAATGAAACACCAACTGCATTAGGTCGCTGAACTACATTAATATCATAGGTCAAAGTTTTATTACGATATGTTACTGTAACTGTTTGTTCACCAACTGATGACATATCATAGCCACTTAGCATATCCTCAGTAATGTCAATATCTTCAAAAGTACCATCCATATAGTAAACTGTGATTGTACCTTCTACATTAATTTCATCACCTGTTCTATACTTTATCTTTGACGGTTCAGTCTTAAACTCAATGGTGTCAATTTTCGGTAATGTATCTTGTCTATTATCTCTTAACTGAGGATAAGCATATTCAGTAGAATTGTCAACAATCCAAGTGTTTTCAAAGTCAAACCCAGAGAAGTTAATTGCCTTTTTCATTTGCACATCTGAAAAAGCAGTTGCACCTGAAGTTAAAGTGTTCTTGCCATTTAGATAAAAGCAATCAACTACTGTATTATTACTAAATGGCTTTAATATTGTGCCATAATATGCTGAACCTACATTGTAGCAGTTTTTAATATTATTTTCACAACCTTCTCCAATGCCACAAATATGTTCTTTCACATCATAACCGGTAGTGTTATATACTTTGCCACTATTATAGCAGTTAGTTATTGAACTGTAAATCGGATAACTAGTACCAACTATACCACCTTCATACAAACAACCGGAATAATTTTTTGCGTATTCTTTTAAATTTCCACTATTGTATGACTGCATAATATTGCCATTATTTAAACCGATAATGCCACCCATATATATAAATGAATATTGTCCACTATCATTATATACAGAACCACTAATAGTTGCATTATTTGAACATTTATTAATAATACCACGATTTTCATTACGACCTGCAATGCCGCCTACATGTGTGTATGTACTAATTTTATCAGAATTAATATAATATGAATTAGCATCAATATAACCACCTAATACATGGCAATTCTCCACAGTTCCATTGTTGTAACCACAAATGGTGCCTATATTTTTATAACTGGATGTTTCTTCCACACATTTAATACTAACATCATCTAAAGATAGATTTTTAATTGTACCAGAATTGTTGGCAAATAAACCTAGATATCTATCAGAAGTACCACTAGAAATAGTGGCTGTTTCTAATCTTAAGCCTTTGATAGTATGGTTATTACCGTCAAATGTTCCCATAAAAGCAGTATTACTATATTTACCATTACTACCTATTGGATTCCAACCATTAGTACATAGATAACAATAGTCTCCGTCATTGGCTACATATTCTGTCATATCAATATCTGTCATAAGAATGTAATCAGCATTCATATCGTTACGAATATTATATAAGTCATCAATATTCCAAATTTCTTTAGCATTTTCGTCTGCCAGTGCAGTTGTACCTAACACAGAAAATGCACTGATTACCATTAATACTGACAGTATTGAACTAATGATTTTTTTCATAAATTTTGCCTCCTTTGTAAAGAATATAAAATTTGTTATGCGTATATTTTATCACTAAATCATTTATATTTCTATAATAAATATGTATAAATTTAATTTTGCATATTTATGCACAATAACTAAGAAAAAGTTTCTCCTAATGTTTATACTACATTAAGAGGGAATTTTGTATTATCAATTTTATATACTTGTATCAAAAGGATTAATATTTAGGGCAATTCTAACATAATAATATGGTATTATGCCTACTGATATCTTATCCATAGGTACACCCTATTTCATTGGAATTAATAATCATTAATGAATTATAATAAATTTCTACACCAAAATTGCAATAACTAGTTGCAGTTAGTAAAGTTTTTGAAATAGGATGAGCTTGTAAAATAAAGAGTGTAAGTTAGAAAAATAACTTGCACACTTTTCTTGACAAAGCCTTCTAATTCTAAAAATAATAAACCAACACACAAAAAGGAGCTATGAAAAGATAAAGTTAAGACTTCATTCTTCACAGCTCCTTTTAATTTTTCTAAAAATAAGGTAATCGCTAAAAAGGGTATACTTCCATTATTGATTTTCAAATCTTTGTTTTAATGCAATGCCTATTAATTTATCTGTCTTATCAGCCATAAATAAAGGAATGTTTAATACATCATCATCAAGTTTTAGATTATCCAACGAAAATCTTACACGAAGTTTTACTTTATCCGGATATAACTCCTTATATTTTTTTAAACTTTTACTTGTTGTATTAGATTCTGATTTAACTTCAATAGGAAAAATATCATTTTCTCTTTGAATTACAAAATCGACTTCATATGGAGGATTAGTCTTTGTCCAATAACGAGGAGTAACTTCAAACTGAGTAATTAAAGTCTGTAAAACAAAATTTTCAGTCAATGCACCTTTAAATTCTGTAAACAAACGATTTCCTTCCCCAAAAGCTGTTGGAGAAAGTTGGGCTAATTTTCTCAATAAACCTACATCCACCAAATAAATTTTAAAGGCAGAAAGGTCATCATAAGCTGATATTGGCAAACCCGGAGCAGTACTACGATAAATCTTATGCACCAACCTTGCATCTACAAGCCACTGTAAAGCATCCTCATATTCTCTGGCTCTAGCACCTTGTTTGACAACTTTGTAAATAAATTTCTTATTTTTCCTAGCTAATTGAGAGGGTATTGACTTCCAAATCATAGAAATTTTTGGGAATTCAGTGATTTTAGGATGTTTTGCAAAATCACGCTCATATGCACTGATAATACCGGATAAGGATTCTTCCATTGCAGAAATATCACGAGCCTCAGTCCACATTAGTACAGATTCAGGCATACCACCTGTCACATAATACATTTTTAATTTTTCACATAAAGGATTAAAGAAAGCATCCGGTATTGGTTCTATAACATTTACATTTTCTATATATCTAAAAAGATTTTCATCACCATTTGCAAGTAAAAATTCAGAAAAAGTCATAGGATCAATTTGCATAAAATTGACCTTTCCTACAGGAAATGAAGATGGCTTTGCTAATGCAATACCTAATAAAGAACCTGCACATGCTATGTGGTACTGTGGAGCATTCTCACAAAAGTATTTCATAGAATTTATTACTTTAGGACAATCCTGAATTTCATCAAAAATGATAAGTGTTTTTTCCGGTACAATTTTTTGACCACTTACTAACATAAGATTTTGCAAAATTCTATCGACATCCTTAGTTGTTTCAAAAAACTGTTTATATTCTTCATTTTCATCAAAATTGAAATAGGCAATGTTTTCATAATAACGACTACCAAACTCCTTCAACAACCAAGTTTTTCCTACCTGACGAACACCCTTCAATATTAATGGTTTTCGATAAGGTGAATTTTTCCACTTTACAAGTTTTTCCATAACAAATCGTTCCATAGTTTATGCACCTCACTTTTCTTTTTTCTGTTTTGTCAACATTGTTGTATTTTTATTATATGCTGAATTTTAAAAAAATACAAGTAAAATCACAATATTATTAATAATTATGTGATTTTAATCACACTTTTATTAAAAATTTTGTGATTTATATAAAAACAACTTAACAGTAAATAAAATTTCAATGTAAAATTATATCCATAACACAATATTTATGATAGAATTTAAGTAAGGAAAATTATTGAAGGAATGAGGTGATAAAGTGGCTTACAATGAATTAATAAAGAACTTTATCCGTATTCGTGACTATATGAGGGAATTTTATGTATATGGCTTTAAAAGTAGAGATAAATTCACAAGAAAAAGCAGTCGTTCTTATGATGATGAGCGTAGAAGAATTGAAAGTTGGCTTGGTGACTATATGAGTTTCCGTCAAACTGCTGACGGTAAAAATGTTTTTATGTCAATTGATAGTAGAGTATCCCACCACAATCCCCTATACAAAGCCTTTAAAACAAAGAGTTTTACCGATGGGGATATTACCCTACACTTTATTCTTATGGATATATTAAGTTGTACGGAAGAACCTTTATCAATCAGTGAAATTACCGAAAAGATAGATGAATATTTGTGCAACTTTTCAAATCCAAGAATTTTTGATGAGTCAACTGTAAGGAAAAAGTTAAAGGAATATGTGACTGAGGGAATAATTCTAAAAGAGAAGAAAGGTAAAACCTTATATTACAGTTTATCAAAGGATAATGTTAATTTAGATTTTAATGTTATAGATTTCTTTTCTGAGGTTGCACCTTGTGGAGTAATCGGTTCTTTTCTTCTTGACAAATGTAACAGTCATAAAGAACTTTTTCAGTTTAAGCATCACTATATTACCGGTGCTATGGATAGTGAGATTATGTGTGAACTTTTCATAGCTATGAATGAAAAGAAAAATGCTACAATAGAAATTCTAAACAGACATAAAGAAAAGGTAACAGAAAGTCTTGTAGTACCTTTAAGAATTATGATAAGTGTACAAAACGGTAGGCAGTACCTTATGGCATACTCCCATAATTTTAATAGGATAACCTCCTATAGACTTGACAATATTCTTTCTGTAAAGGTCAATGATAAGTGTGATAACTTTGATGAATTAAGAAATAATCTAAAGAATATGATGCCTAAGCTTTGGGGTGTTAGTTCTTCCGGAAAGTCAAATCAAAGAGTAGAGTCAGTTCAGTTTACAGTATATTACAGTGATGAAGAAGAATTCATACATAACCGATTAGAAAGAGAAAAGCGTTGTGGTACAGTAGAAAGGCTTGACAATAATCACAGTAGATTTTCTGCAAATGTATATGATTCCAGCGAATTAATACCTTGGATTAGAACCTTTATCTGTAGGATAACAGATATTAATTTTTCAAATAAAAAGCTTGAAAATCAGTTTAAAAATGATATTAAAGAAATGTACAAGCTATATGGCATTAAGGAGGACAACAATGATATTTAGTGAATTATACAGTGCCTACTACAATGCTGTTGCTGAAATTCTTAAGAAAGCAGTACAAGAGCCTATCAACAAAAATGATATTAGAAATATTGTCGGTAAGTATGCCTTTAGTGAAAGTATAATAAATATTGAACCTGCATTAGTTGAAGAAAAGTGGCAACTTCTATTGCCTAACGGTACAACTCCAATTAAAAAAGAACCAAAAATGCCTCTGACTAATATTGAAAAGAGATGGTTAAAGGCAATTTTTCAAGATCCAAGAATTAAACTTTTTACTGATGATACTTTTGATTTTCCTGATGTAGAACCTTTGTTTACAAATGAAGATTATTATATTTTTGACAAATATAATGATGGTGATTTCTTTAAAGATAAGCAGTATATAGCTAATTTTAGAACTGCACTTGACGGAATAAGGAACAAATACCCACTAATTATAAAAATGAAAAATCGCTATAATGAGGATATATGCTTTAAATTTTTTCCGAAATATATGGAATACTCAGAAAAAGATGATAAATTCCGACTTATCAGCAATGACAAGCATTATGGTGGCACTATCAATATGGGCAGAGTGATTTCTTGTGAAAAATATGATGGCAGATTAAAGTACAAAAAATATACTAAGAAAGCCTCAAAGAACAAAACTGTAATCTTTGAACTTATTGATGAAAGGAATGCACTTGAAAGAGTGCTAATGCATTTTGCTCACTTTGAAAAGCAAGTTGAAAAAGTAGAAGAAGAAAAATACAGAGTTACAATAAACTATGATAAAGATGATGAAACAGAAATTGTAATTCGTATTTTATCCTTTGGTCAAATGGTAAAGGTGGTTGAACCAAATAGTTTTATAGATTTAATTAAAGATAGATTACTTAAGCAAAAAAGTTGTGGACTTTAGAGTTCGCAACTTTTTTTCCAAGATAAATGAAAATAAAAATTGTAAAATAATACCAACAACTGAAAGGAAGTAAGTTGTTAAAAGACGCAAACAGCAATTTCTAATCCAAGATTAATGATTAATTATAAATCATATAAAGCGTCTTGTTCTAAAGGCACAGACAGCAAACCTTTTCTTTTTGTAATATTTTATATTACCGTAGTAAGCAACGCTTACCTTCTTAATGTGCCTTGTTTTCATTTTATCTTTAAGGAGGAACATACAATGTTGGAAGATATGAAAAAGAACTTAAATTTAACTTTTACTGAAAATGATGCAGTTACCAATGGAACAACCGGTTCAGATTGTCTTGACCTATTTTCCGGCATTGGTGCTTTCCGTTATAAAAGTGATGGTGAAATTATTAAGTCATTTATCAAAGCTTTTACAGAAAATCCTGATATGGCTATGAAGATACTTTTCTTTGGCAGAGATGTTAGAGAAGGCTTAGGAGAAAGAAAAGTATTTCGTACTATTATTTCTTGGCTTGGAAATAATGAACCAAAATCTATTATTAAGAATATTGAGTATATTGCAGAATATGGTCGATATGATGACCTACTTTCACTCTTAGATACTAAGTGTGAAAAGGAAGTAATATATTTCTTAAAAGTGCAATTTGATAAAGATATAGATGCAATGAATAGTGGAAAAGCAGTTTCATTATTAGGAAAATGGTTACCATCAGTTAATGCATCAAATAAAGAAACTGTAAAAACAGGAAAAAGAATAGCAAAGGCTTTTAACCTTACTGATGAAAAATACAGAAAATCACTGTCAGCATTAAGAACTAAAATTAAAATTATTGAAAATAATCTTCGTGAAAAAGATTATACTTTTGATTATGAAAAGCAACCATCAAGGGCATTGTTTAAGTATAGAATGGCTTTTATGAACAACGATAATGAAAGATATAGTGAGTTTCTTGCAAATGTATCAAAGGGTAAAGCAAAGTTAAACACTAACAATATTTATCCTTATGAATTAATAGAACCATACCTTTCTACTTCATTTCTACACAATGAACAAATCACTTTTACTGAAGCAGAAAAAGAAACACTAAATGCTATATGGACATCATTCCCTGATTTTTGTAATGATGAAGACACCTTAGCCGTTATTGATACATCAGGCTCTATGTATTGTTGTTCAAAGCCAACACCGGCATCAGTAGCACTTTCTTTAGGTTTATATTTTGCAGAACATAACAAAGGTAAATTCAAAAATTACTTTATTAAATTTTCAAACAAACCACAACTTATTGAAATTAAAGGTGAAACCTTTGCCGATAGATTACGCTACATAAGCCAATTCAATGAAATTGCAAATACCAATATTGAGGCAGTATTTAACCTTATTCTGGATACTGCTGTAAAGGGTAATTATTCACAAGAAGATTTACCAAAGAAACTGATTCTTATTTCAGATATGGAATTTGATTATTGTGTAGAAAATGCAAATGAAACAAATTTCAACAATGCCAAAAAAGCCTTTGAAGAAAAAGGCTATAAACTTCCTAATATAATTTTTTGGAATGTTGCAAGTAGAAACAGTAATCAACCTGTAACAAAGAATGAACAAGGTGTAGCCTTAGTTTCCGGAGTAACACCACGATTATTTTCTATGGTTGCAAGTGGTGAACTTTCACCATATAAATTTATGATTGAAACCATAAGCAATAAAAGATATGCAAAAATTGTTGCATAACTATATCACAAAGAGATGATAAAATGTTAGAAATAAAAGGTAAAAAAGCAACTGCAATCTGCTATGCAAAGGTAATAGAAGATGAGGCAGTTGAACAGATAAAGAGAATGTGTGACTATGAACTTACTGAGGGTTCAAGTGTAAGAATAATGCCTGATGTTCATTCAGGCAAAGGTTGTACTATCGGTACAACTATGACTATAAAAGACAAGGCTTGTCCAAACATTGTTGGTGTTGATATTGGATGTGGTATGCTTACAGTTAAACTTCAAGATAAAGAAATTGATTTTGAAGAACTTGATAAAGTTTGTCACTTTATCCCATCAGGAAAAAATGTATGGGACGGTAGAATTGAAAGATTTGATTTAACAAAACTTCACTGCTATAGGAACTTGAAAGATACAAGACGATTACAACGCTCACTAGGTACACTTGGTGGTGGCAACCACTTTATTGAAGTTGATATTAGCAGTAACGGAACTTATTATTTGATAATTCATTCAGGCAGTAGAAACCTAGGCAAGCAAGTTGCTGAATATTATCAGCAACTTGCTATAGAATTACATCAAGGCAAGAAAGAATATTTTAAAGAAAGAGATAGAATTATTAAGGAATACAAGTCACAAGGCAGAAGAAAAGAAATTCAATCAGCACTAAAGGAATTGAGAAATAATTTCAAGGCAAAGGCTCTGGAAATTCCGGAAGATATTTGTTGGCTATACGGAGAATTTCTTGGTGATTACCTTTATGATGTTGAAATATGCCAAAACTTTGCCAAAAGAAGTAGAGAAAAAATGGCAGAAATAATTCTAAACAAAACAGGACTGACAGCCACAGACAGCTTTCATACCATTCACAACTACATTGACACAAATGAAATGATACTTAGAAAAGGTGCTATTGCTGCCCATAAGAATGAAAAGATATTAATTCCAATTAATATGAGGGATGGTTCGGTAATTGCACTAGGTAGAGGCAACAAAGAATGGAACTACTCTGCCCCACATGGTGCAGGTAGATTAATGTCAAGAACTCAAGCTAAAGAAAAACTTGATTTAGAGGAATACAAAAAATCTATGGAGGGAATTTACACAACTTCCGTAAATGAACAAACCCTTGATGAAGCTCCAATGGCATATAAATCAATTGATGATATTATTGATGTTATCAAAGACTCAGTTGATATAATTGATATTATGAAACCTGTATATAACTTTAAGGCATAATAGAATATTATTTTTAAAACTAACTGCTATTTTAGTGGTTAGTTTTTTGTTTATAAACTTAAAAATATTTTTAAGTTTATAAGATAAGTCCCAAAAATGGGACAGTACAAATGTTATTATATTAATAGAAAGAAAATCAATAACCCATTGTTTCATTTGGAGGTGCTTTAATGAGTATTGTAAAAGAATATGAAGAAAAATTTATAAGTGCATATTGCAGACTTGAATATGAAACTTGGTATCAAGGTTATAAGGATGATGTTTCAAAATATTTAAAAGGAAATTCCGTATGTGATGCTCTTGAAGAATTCATAGAGTCAAACACAAAAGATATTATCAAAGTTAGTGGAGAACCTTTGCTAAATGCTGAATACATAAAGGAAGTTTGTGACCTAGTACCTCTCCAATGGAAAATACGAATAGAAACAAGTCTTAATGTTAAGTGGGATAAAATCGAACTACTTCTACCCTATATTGACCAATGGATAATTGACATTAAAGATAGCAACACAGAAATATACAAAAACTATACAGGTACTGATAACCTAAAAGTATATGACAATGTACTTAGATTAAGCCATAAAACCGGCAAAGAAAAGTTGTTAATCAGAATACCAAAAATTCCAAATTACAATACAGAAAAGAATATACAAGAAAGTGTAAAATTATATTCTAACCTTGGAAATATAGATATTTTCAATTATAAAATACTAAATAGGAATTATTAATAAGTCTAAAAATAATAAACCATCACACAAAAAGGCTACCCATTGGGTAGCCTTTACACTTGCTATAATCTTTTTTAATGCATTTCATTTCATAACATAAGTACATTAAGTTAACAAAATACTGAAAATCTTTCGGTGCAATTATGGTGCAAATCAAAATACTATTGCACCAAAATGGATGCAAATAGTGTGCAATCCGAAAATAATTTGTATACCGATGAAAAATGAAAAAAGCCTTAAAAATGGCTTATCCATGGGCTTTTTGAGGTATAAAAAAATTGGTTAACAAGTAAATCGTTAACCAATTTAATGGTGCGGGTGACAGGACTTGAACCTGCACGTCGGTGAACACTAGAACCTAAATCTAGCGCGTCTGCCAATTCCGCCACACCCGCAAATATTAACTTATTTAGTCGCTATCTCTCAACGACAAGATAGATTGTAACACACATATTGCACTATGTCAATACTTTTTTATAACTTTTTTATTATTTTCTACACCTACTATTTAATTCAAAACAAATATAAAAATATTTACTTTTAACAGTACAAATCTATTCACTTTTAAACTACTATTAGTTATAATATAAGTGAAGTTTACATAAATATTTTTAAATACTTTTCATACCAATATAATCCAAACTTCTTATTTAACTTAGATTTAACATTACTACTCTTTTTATTTAACCTATCGGTGCTATAATATTAATAGAAAAGAACGGAGATGATATATATGATTTATTTCATAGAGGATGACCGTAGTATAAATGAAGCTGTATTTTATTCATTGAAGAATAGTGGCTTTGAAGTTAAAGGCTTTGAAAGGCCATCAGAATTTTGGAAAGCTATGAAAGAAGAAACACCTGACCTTATTCTGCTAGACATTATGCTACCGGAAGAGGATGGTTTACAGATACTCCGAAAATTAAGAAGCAGCAAAGAAACATCAGACCTACCTATTATTATGGTAACTGCTAAAGATGCTGAATATGACAAGGTTATAGGACTAGATAGTGGTGCTGATGATTATATGACAAAACCATTTAGTATGCTAGAACTTGTTTCAAGAATTAGAGCATTACTAAGAAGAACATCTAATCACAAGGATGATGGTGAAATCACGGTAGGCAAACTAACAGTAAATCCTGAAAAACACATTGTTACTGCAAATGGTAAAAATGTTTTGCTTACATACAAGGAGTATCACCTACTTCTACTGTTAATGCAAAACAAAGGTGTTGTTTTCTCCAGAGAAAAGTTGCTTAACAAAATCTGGGGTTATGACTTTGATGGTGAAAACAGAACTGTAGATGTACACATTCGAACCCTTAGAACTAAGCTTGGTGAATGTGGCAATATGATTGAAACTATCAGAGGTTTTGGATATAAGATTGGTGAATAAAATGACAATGACAAAGAAAATATTTAAAAACATTTTTTTAGCTTGTTTTTCTATGCTTGTTGTTACAATCGTTATTGTCTTTGGTGTTATGTACAACTACCATGGAAAACAAATAATGAATGAACTTCATTCTGAAATTAACATAATTTCTGTTGGTGTTGAAGATGGTGGTACAAAATATCTTGACACATTAAGCAAATCAGAAAAAGCCAGAATCACTTGGGTTAACAAGGATGGTTCTATTAAGTACGATTCTAATGTTTCTAAAAGTAAAATGGAAAACCACCTTAACCGTAAAGAAATTAAGGATGCAATGAAAAACGGTACCGGTGAAGATGTAAGAATGTCTGACACTTTATCCGAAAGGACTATATACTGTGCAAAGTTACTTTCTGATGGTTCGGTAATTCGTATTTCCACCAACCAATATACTGTTTGGATTTTATTACTTAATATGTGGCAACCACTTGCAATTGTTGTGATAATTGCACTTGTACTTTCATATATAATAGCTTACCTATCTTCAAAAAAGATTGTTATGCCTATTAATGACCTTGACCTGGAAAATATTGAGGCAGTTACAACATATGAAGAAATTGAGCCACTTGTACACAAAATCAGCCACCAAAACAGAGTTATTCGTGATCAAATCAAAGAGTTAAAGAGAACTCAAGCTGAATTTAATGTTATCACAAGCAATATGAAAGAAGGACTTTTGGTTCTTGATTTACAGGGCAAAATTCTTTCATATAATAAGAGTGTGAAAAAGTTACTTAATATTTCATCACTGGATGATGAATATTTAGAAGACCTAAGTATTGATGATGAATTTAAAACTAACATTAACAATGCCATTCATGGAACTCATATGTCAGATACTTTTGAATATGGTGACAGATACTTAAGTCTATACTGCAATCCTGTTGAGGTTGACGGCAAAATTAAAGGTGCTGTAGCAGTTATCCTTGATGTTACAGAAAAGCATCAGAGAGAATTATTAAGAAGAGAATTCAGTGCTAATGTTAGCCATGAACTAAAAACTCCACTAACTGCAATTTTAGCATCTGCTGAAATTATCGGAATGGATGCAACTCCTAAAGAAACAGTAACTCACTTTGCACACAACATTACTAAAGAAGCTAACAGACTTATCACTTTGGTTAATGATATTATAAAGTTGTCTAAGTTAGATGACAAGTCATACGAACCTGAAGATAAGGAAGTTGACATTTATGAAATTGCAAAGAATGTTGAGGACACTCTATCTCCTATTGCAGACAACTGTGGTGTTAAATTAACATTATACGGTGAGAAAACAATAGTACATGGTGTACCAACACTACTAAGTGAAATTGTTTATAACCTAGTTGACAATGCTATTAAATACAACAAGCCTAACGGCTCGGTAACAATTACTGTTGCACCGGTAAACGGTAAAGCCACACTGATTGTCGAGGACACAGGTATTGGTATCAGCAAAGAAGACCAAAGCAGAATTTTTGAAAGATTCTACAGAGTTGACAAAAGCCACAGTAAAGAAGTCGGTGGTACAGGTCTTGGACTTTCAATTGTTAAGCATGGTGTTGAACATCACAACGGTAAAATGAAAGTTGAAAGTGAACTTGGTAAAGGTACTAAGATTACAATTAAATTTTAACTTTTACTTTTTATTTTGTACTTCTAATAACTGTTTATAGCCTTAATTTATAATAAGCTATTCTATATTTAACCTAAAAAGGTGTAGTAGAAAATTCTACTACACCTTTTTTCTCTGTTCATATATATTATAGTAATACAAATTTAGGTTTGTGGGGTTGATTATGTAATGTAGATAAATTAGATAATAACCGATTAATT
>ERZ836441.2037-NODE-2037-length-17209-cov-4.354378_pt1 | contig 17209 bp, 14 predicted proteins | sample MGYA00519686_ERZ836441 | MGnify/ENA primary metagenome ERZ836441 (study PRJEB31850, sample SAMEA3708800) | human gut metagenome | biome: human gut; feature: human-associated habitat; material: faeces | place: China | collected 2014 ... | reverse complement strand
AGGCGGCCGCGCGCGCCATGGTTGCGGCGACGTGCGCGGTGACGCTGGCGGCGCTGGTGATGTTCGGCAGCATCGGTACGCTGGATATGAGCGGCACAACCGGGTTGTTTGACCATTCCGCGCTGATTCTCTTCGACGCGGTGCTGATGGCCGCCGGACTTTGCACGATTGAGCGCAAAAACCTCAAGTGCGCGGCGGCGATGGTTGCGCTGATGGCCGTCAATTTCGCATGGCTGGCGGTGCAGTTGTTCGGCGGGAGCTATCAGGCCAACGCGAACGTGTATTTTCCGGGCTTTGAGCAAATGGCCGCCCGCGCCGCGGAAATTCAGGCCGAAACGGGCGAAAAGATCAACGTGACCGGCAACATCTACCCGCATATTCAGCCGAGCGGAGGCGCGGAAATGATGTTCCTCTACGCGACGGACGCGGATATGCGGACGGCGGAGGCCGAGCGCGGCATGCGATACGAAACGATCTACGTTTCGGAGGATATGCAGCCGGAAGCGGATGAAATCTACCTCGCGAGGGCAAACGAAATCTCGAATTGGGATTTGGAAGGCTTTGACTATGAGGAGAGCGAGGGCTACGTGCTGATCTATCCGGCGCGATAAAAAGCGCACCAAAAAAGAATCCCGGCCGCGAAGGCCAGGGATTCTTTTTCAATGCGGAAAAGTTTACCGCAGATATTTCTTTTTAATCGGCTTGATCTTCGGCGCTTTGATGCGCTTTTTGCGATGCCTGCGGATGAAGCGAATCAGCCAGACCAGCGCAAGGAGAATCAGCCCCGGCGGCACGAGCAAATCCCACGAGAAGCGCGGCCACGGGTTTTCATCCTGCGCGGTATAGGCCTCGATCTGCTCCAGCGTCAGCGGCGCGTCGGCGCGGGCGGCGATGGAGCGCGTGGCGACCAGCTCGTATTCGGCGACGCCCTTGTTTTCGGAATAGAACGTGAGGATGCCCATCACGTCGCCGACGTTGATCGGGGCGCGGAATTCGCGCGTCCAGCGGATCGAGGAAACCTGACCGAAGTTTTCGCGGAGGAAATCAATGTTGTCCTTCCGGCCGACGATGGTCATGTCCTTGTCTTCGTCCACGGCGCGGATGCCCAGCGTCAATTCGCCGTGCTGGGCGTCGCTGGTGTCAAAGCCGGTGACGTCGATCACGCGCGGATCCTCGGCGTAGAGCGATTCCGGCGTGATGGATTCGATCTGCGTGAAGCCGTATTCAAACAGGCGCTTGGTGTCCTCATAGCGGCGGGTATCGCCGTCGTAGAGCACCACGGAAATCAGGTCGATGCCGCCCTTGGTCGCCGAGCCGACGAAGCAATAACCGGCGGCGAGCGTGTAGCCCGTTTTGACGCCGGTGGCGTAGCGGTAATAGGAGGTTTCGTTTTCGGGGTTGAGGATCGCCGTACTGCCGACGATGGTGCGCCGGGGATGCCCCGCCGCGCCGCTTTCCGTCTGCGTGGCGGGCATGTCGTAGGAGGTCTGGGAGACGATCGAGGCGAAGCGCTCGTCCTTCATGCAGGCCTGCGCGATGACCGCCAGATCGCGCGCGGTGGTGTAGTGGTTTTCGTCGTGCACGCCGGACGGATTGGCGAAATGCGTGTTCGGCGAGCAGCCGAGCATCTGCGCCGTCTGGTTCATCAGGTCGGCGAAATTCTCAACGCTCCCGGCGAGGTATTCCGCGACGGCGTTGGCGGCCTCGTTGCCCGAACGGATCAGCATGACCGAAATCAGGTCGAGCATCGGCACCTGTTCCCCGGCGATGAGCGGGATGGTCTGGTAGGTCGGCGGAACGAGATCAATGGCGTTTTGCGACACCGTGACCACGTCGTTTTCCAGATCGGACATTTGCAGGGCGATATAGGCGGTCATAATCTTCGTCGTGGACGCGGGGAACATGATCTCGTCCGCGTTCTTTTCAAAGAGCACCTCGCCGGTGTCCGCCTCGATCAAAATGGCGCTGTGCGCGTAGAGCATGTCTTCGTCGAGAATATCCGGATGGTTCTTATCCCATGCGATGGCATCCGGCGGGAGCGTCGGGGCGACGAAGCGCTCCGCCTCGATGGGCTGATCTTCGGCCAGCGCGGGCGGAACGGCGGATATCAAAAGCGCTGCGCACAGCAGCAGCGCAAACAGGCGTTGGGGCAAAACATTCCCTCCATTTATTTGAAGCAATACACATTTATGATACCACTTTTTTCTGAAAATGTACAGCGTTCGCGGCGGACAAATATTCGCCCGCGCAGCTTGCCCACATAAGCAAACTTGGCTTGAATAGCAAAATCAAGAAATTCAGCTATTCTTTCATTTGCGGAAAGGACTATTCCCCCCCTTCGGGGAGGAGAATGGCTTTTTGTCCACAGTCTGGGCGGACAAATATTCGCCCGCAGGTGGAAGGGGGAGAAAGAAATATTTCATGTTTATGTCTAAAAACGGAAAATGTTACAAAACAACCGAAATTCTGTGTCAAAAACCTTGATTTTTGTTCGGATCATGCGTTACAATAAGATTGACGCAGCCATTTGGCTGTTATCCGCACGAGGAGTGAAAAAACATGGCCAGAAAGATTTTGTTGGTGGACGACGAACCCCTGATTCTCAAGGGATTGAAATACAGTTTGGAGCAGGATGGCTATCTGACCGATTCCGCGATGGACGGCGAGGAAGCGCTGGCCAAGTTTTTTGCCGGTGAGTACGATTTGATTCTGCTGGACGTGATGCTGCCGGGGCTGGACGGCATCGAGGTCTGTCAGCGCATCCGCGAGCGCAGCAATGTGCCGATCATCATGCTGACCGCCAAGGGCGAGGATATGGATAAAATCCTCGGGCTTGAATACGGCGCGGACGATTACATGACCAAGCCGTTTAACATTCTGGAGGTCAAGGCGCGGATCAAATCCATCTTCCGGCGCAGCCAGCCGCAGACCGAGGTGCATGAGGAAAAGCGCGTCATCCGGGTGCACGATCTGGAGGTCAACTGCCAGAACCGCACCGTGGTGCTCGGCGGCCAGCCCGTTCGGCTGACGGCCAAGGAGTTTGATCTGCTTCAGCTTCTGATTACCCACCGCGGCAAGGTTTACAGCCGCGAGGCGCTGCTGGAGACCGTGTGGAAATACGATTACATGGGCGACATGCGCACGGTGGACGTGCACATCCGCCGCCTTCGGGAAAAGATCGAGCGGGACAGCGCGGGGCCCGAGTTCATCCTGACCAAGTGGGGAGTGGGTTACTATTTCACCGACAAGGATTAACCCGTTCCATTCCGTCCGCACCAAGCTGCTCGCGTCGCTGGTGCTGGTGATCGGCGCGGCGTTTTATCTGGTCGCCTTTTCGACGGTGCGGCTGGTCGGCGACGCGCTGTTTTCCGATGCGATTCGCAGCCACGCGGCGCAGACGCAGAACCTCGCCGCCGCGCTGGGCGAAAAGCTGGGGAGCGACACGGCGGATGCGTTTCATCAGCGGCTTTTGCAGGCGGCCAGCCAGAGCGGCGGCCGCCTTTTGGTTGTGGACGCGGATGGAAAGGTGACGTATGACACATTCGGCGAGCGCTGCGGCACGCTGCTGGTGCTCGGCGAGGTGCGCTCCGTTTTGCGCGGCGAAAAGGACGCGGATTACGGCTTCCACCTGCGGGACGGCGCGGGCAAGACGCAGGCGCCGTCCGTGCTGGACGCGCTGACCGGGCGCGATATTTCGCGCGTGTGGGCCGGCTGCTTCGTGTCGCCGCTGGAAGCGGACGGGCAGCGAACCGGCGCGCTGCTGCTGCTGACGGACGTGCAGGAGACGGTGGATTCGCTGATCTCCGTGCGCGACCGCATGGTGTTCATCTTCCTGCTGGCGCTGACGGCGGTGCTGGTGCTGGCGGGGCTGATCTCCCGCATCGTGACCCGGCCGGTCGCGGAGCTCTCCGGCGGCATCGAGCGGATGAGCAAGGGCGACTATGAATACCGTGTCCACGTGCAGGGCAAGGGCGAAATGGCGCAGCTCGCCGCCGCGTTCAACCAGATGAGCGAGCAGGTGCACAATCTCGACGAGGCGCGCAACCAATTTGTCTCCAACGCTTCGCACGAGCTGAAAACGCCGCTGGCGACGATCAAGATTCTGGTGGAATCCATGATGTATCAGGACGACATGGATCCGCAGCTCCGCAGGGAGTTCCTCGGCGATATCGACAAGGAAATCGACCGCCTTTCCTCCGTCGTCGGCGATTTGCTGACGCTGGTGCACATCGACAGCCACAAGCTGCGCCTGCGCCGGGAGATGATGGTGCTGGCCGACACGGTGCGCGAGACGGCCGCGCGCCTCGGCCCGCTGGCGAAAAAGCGCGGGCAGCAGATTGTCGTTCACATTCAGGACGAATGTGAGATGTTCGCCGACCCCGGAAAGCTGGCGCAGGTCTGCTACAACATCATCGAAAACGCCATCAAATACACGCCGGACGGCGGAACGATCACCGTTTCGCTCGCCAAGGCCGGGCGCGACGCGGTGCTTGAAATCGCCGACACGGGCGTGGGAATCCCCGAAGCGGATCTGCCGCATGTGTTCGACCGATTCTATCGGGTGGACAAGGCGCGTTCCCGCGAGACGGGCGGAACGGGGCTCGGCCTGTCCATCGTCAAGCAGATTGTGCGATTGCATGCGGGCACGGTGACGGTGGCGTCCGAATACGGCAAGGGCACGACGTTCACCGTGCAGCTTCCGGTGAAGTAAGCGGGAGGGGAAGCGATGAAAAAAGCAATCGTATGCGCGCTGGCGGCGCTGGCGCTGGTCGCCGCCGCGCAGCCCCTCGAAGAGCGGGCGAAAGCCCTGCTGGAGCGGAAAAGGGAGACGACTGCCGCCGCGCCCGGCGTGACGTTTGAAACGCAGCTGGGCGTGAAGCAGGAAAGCAGCCTGCTGGACGTCACCCTCTATTTCCGCTACGGCGAAACGAATCTGCTCGGCGCGGTCGGCGCGAAGCTGGATATGCGGCGCGAGGAGACGGTGGCGCAGAGCATCGTCGAGGCGCTGCTGGCCGGGCCGGACGCGGCGCACGACCGGCTGAGCGGCCTTTTCCCGCAGGGCACGTCGGTCATCTCCGTGCAGAGCGAGGGCGACACGGCGTTCGTCACGCTCAATCAGGCGTTCCTCGGTATTCCGGACGGCGCGCCCGCCGATTGGGAGGATCTGGCCGAGTGGCAGGCGGAGGCGACGCTTCGCCGCAGGCTGGCGTTTCAATCCATCGTGCTGGCGCTGACCGAGGACGGGCGCTATCAGCGCGTGCAGCTCTATGTGGCCGGGGGCGACGACGAGGTGCCCCGGCGCATCCCGCTGTATTGGTTTGACCAGAGCGCGACGAACCCCAACGTGATGCTGGCGGCCTGCGCGCGCGACGAGCAGGCGATGCTCACGCCCAAGAGCGCGCTGAAGCTGATGCTTGGCGCATGGCAGAAGCAGGATTGGGAGGGGCTGTATGACTTTCTCCTGCGCGAGGAAGAAACGCCGACGCTCAGCGGGTTTGAAACGCAGATGCGGGAGACGAACGTGCAGCTCATGGCGTTTGAATGTACGGGCGGCACGGTCAGCCTCGACGGCCAGCGCGCGACGGTCGTGCTGGACGCGGCCATTCACAGCGACGAGGGCGGCGACGCGCAGATCGTGCGCGAATCCGTTTCGCTCGTCCGGCAGAACGACAACTGGTGCATGGCGCTGACGACGCTGGAATCGCTGATGATTCGCGACTGACAAAGGAGAGCCGATGAAACACAAAAAACGCGGCCTTGCGCTGCCGCTCATGCTGACGCTGGCGCTGCTCTGCGGCTGCGAGGGCACGGTGAGCGAAAGGCCGATGGAGGATATTTCCGCGCTGATAATCGAGCCGGGGGCGGACGCGCCGACGGCGGACACGTTTGCGGATCAGACGCAGACGGTGACGCTCTATCTGCTCTCCTCGAACGGCGAGCGGCTGGTTCCGGTTTCGACCGAGGTGACGATGCGGGCGGGCGAGAGTCTGGCGCAGGCGGCGCTGACGGCGCTGCTGGCCGGGGCGAAGCTGGAACGGACGGACGCTTCGTGGCCGATGAGCGGCGAGGGCAGAGCGCCCACGCTGTCCGTGTCGGCGGGCATTGCGACGGTGAATCTGCCGGCGAAATACCGCGCGCTCGAACCGCAGACGCTCTTCGCCGTGCGTCAGGCCGTGGCCGATACGCTGGGCAGCCTATCCGGCGTCACATCCGTCAACGTGCTCGTCGGCGGGCGGGAAGAGGGGCTTGACCTCGGCGCGACAACGCCCGTCGGCACGCTCACGCGCGTTGACGATCTGGACGTGCAGGGGCGCTACAAGCGGCTGGACGAGCAGCGCCTTTCCGGCGCGGGCTATACGCGGCTGACGACGCTGTTTTTCCCGTCGGCGGACGGCAGGCTGCTGCTGCCCGCGGTGCGGACGCTTTCCTATGACGCGGGCGCGGCGCCGATCGACTGTTTGTATACGGTGCTCGAAGCGCTGGGCAGCGTCGCCGCCGACGCGCTGATGATGCGGCACGTGCCCGAACCGATGGGCTATATCGCCGAAATGCCGGAAATCGTGCGGATGGAGGGCGGCGAGCAGGCGGTTGAAATCCGCTTTTCGGGCGAGCTGACGCGGGCGCTGGCGGATGCGGATCTGCCGCTGGGCGTGTATCTGGGCATGCTGACGCGGACGCTGATGGGCGTTGTGCCGGGCGTGGACGGCGTGCACGTGCTGATCGACGACAAGGCGGTTTCGGCGCTGGGTGAGGCGGACACGCCGGACGGCTCGACGGTGAGCTTTCAAAACGAGCTGATGGAAAGCGACGATTTTTTGAGCTGGATCGGCGCGCCGGTCGTCTTTTACGACGAGGCGGAGCAGAGTGGGAAGCTGGTTCGCGTTCGCTGCGTGATGCGGGAGCGGGAGCAGAACCATCCGCGCGCGCAGCTTGAAACGCTGTTTTCGCGCTGGAACGAGGAAAACGCCTCGGCGGGCGATATCCTCGCCGCGTCGGTGGAGGCGGAAAACGTGGTGGTCAACCTGTCGGCGCGCTTTGGAAGCTGGCTGCAAACGCTGGAGGCGGACGCGGCGCGCGAGCGGGTCTACGCGATGGTCAACACCCTGACGCAGGGGCGGAGACAGCAGGGTGTGATCTTCTTCTTTGACGGCAAGCAAATCGACGAGCTGAGCGGCGGCCTGTGCATGCGCGGCCGGCTGCTGCGAAATCCCGGAATGGTGGTGGACGGCGATGGATCAATGGGCGTTCTTTGACGAATTGAAGGCGGGAACGGTGCGCAATGCGTATCTATTCTACGGGCCGGAGGCCTATATCCGCAAAAGCGCGCTGACGACGCTGCAAAAAAAGCTGCTGACGCCGGGGTTGGAGGATATGAACTGCACGTTCATGCAGAGCCCGACGGCGCAGCAGATTGTGGAAAACTGCGAAACCCTGCCGATGCTGGGCGATTGGCGGCTGGTGATCGTGCAGGGGCTGGCGCTGCTGGAAAGCGGAAAGGCCAAGGACGAGGCGCAGGAGAGCAAGACGCTCGTGGAGTACATCGGGCGCGTGCCGCCGAGCACCTGCCTCGTCTTCGAGTGCGAAGCGCCGGACAAGCGGAAAAAGCTCTGCCAAACGCTGATGAAGCTGCCGGGGGCGGTCTCCTTCGACGCGCTCAGCGACGCGCGGCTGACGCAATGGATGAACCAGACGCTTCGCCCGCTAAAAAAGAGGATGGACGCGAACACCTGCGCGCATCTGGCGTTCACCAGCGGGCGCGACCTGACGATGCTCAACGGCGAATTGCAGAAGCTGGCGGCCTACGTCGGCGAGCGGGAGACGATTACGGCGGAGGATGTGGAGCAAATCGCGACGCACACCGCGGAATGCACCGTGTTCGCGATGGTGGATGCGCTGGTGGACGGGCAGGCGGAGCGCGCGTTTTCGCTGCTGAACGTGCTGCTGGAGGGCGGCGAGCAGCGCATCGGCGTGCTGGCGCTGATTACGCGGCAATACCGCCAGATGCTCTACGCCAAGGACATGCAGGAGAGCCGAACGCCGCAGGCGCAGATGGCCAAGGTGCTGGGCGTGCCGCCCTTTGCCCTCAGCCAGTTGACCCGGCGGGCGGGCAGGCGCACGATGGCGCAGCTGAAAAAGCAGCTGGCGCTCTGCGTGAACGCGGATTTTGACATCAAGCGCGGCGCTGTCCGCGAGGAAGCGGCGCTGGATCGGCTGATGCTGGCGCTGACGGAAAAATAAGAAGAACGCGCAAAATCCCTTCCGGCATACGATGGATGCGGGAGGGATTTTGTATGAAGAAAAAGACGGAAAACGTCGTCTTCAGGGCGGCGCTCGAACCGCTGGAAGCCGCGGCGATCAAGGCCAAAGCGCCCGCGCCGCGCGGCGCGCTGCATCAGGCGAAAAGCGTCTGGCAGCGGCTGGAGGGAACGAGCGGTCAGCGGCAGAAAATCTGGGTCAGATAGACATAGCCGCTTTCATCCAGCGCCACGCCGACGCCGACCCTGGTATAGCCCCGGCTCAGGATGTTGCGCCGGTGGCCGGGCGAGGAGATCAGCGCCGCCTGCGCCTTTTCGACGGTCGCATGGTGGGCGATATTCTCCCCGGCGGCGGTATACGCATAGCCCAGCTTGGAGAGCATATCGCGCACGTCGCCGTATGTCGGGGAAACGTGCGCGAAATACCGATTGTCGCGCATATCCTCGGATTTGAGGCGCGCAATGCGGCTGAGCGCCGGATCAATCGTCAATTCCGCCAGATTATAATTTGACCGATCCAAATTCAGCAGATTTCCTGCGATTTGCTCTTGCGCAGTTACAGAAGCTGTTGTATAATGTGCCTCGAATGTGGATGCCGCCAGAATCCCGCTCGCGGGGAGCGAGAGGGCGAGGGTCAGCGCCGCCAGCGCGGCGGCCTTTTTTAAGCGCGGATTCGCTCGGTTTGTCATGGGTGTTCCTCCTTGGATCAAGAATTGGGGATGCCAAGGGCAGTATAGCGGAGCGGAGCGCGCAACGCAAGAAATTTGGCAGGCGGCGGCCAAGGAAATAATATGCAAGGTATCAGGAGGATGGCCTATGGGCTTTATCAAATGTCCGAGATGTGAACTCAATTACATCCGTGAAGAGGAGCAATACTGCCCCGTCTGCAAGCGCGAAATGAAGGGCGAGTCGCACGACGATCCCTTTGAGCTCTGCTCGATCTGCAACGAAAACCCGGTGATGCCGGGCAAGGACGTCTGCTATGCGTGCTACAAAGAGATGAACCAGCATCAGAGCGGCCGCCGCGACGACGAGATGGAGGACGCGGAGACCCCGGAGGTCAGCCTCGGCATGGAGGACGTTTCCGAGATGGAGGAAATCGAGCTGGACGGCCTGCCGGAGGATATGCCCGAGGAAATCGGCGAGCAGATTTCGCTGGAAGAAGAAAAGAGCAAGGAAGCCGAAGACGACGAGGACGACGAAGAGGATTCCTGAGCTCGGATACAAGAGGTGAACGGTGAGCATTTTTGCAATCGGCGATTTGCATCTGCCGGGCGGCGACAAAAAGCCGATGGATGTTTTCGGCGCGCATTGGGAACGGCATTTTGAGCGGATTTGCGCGGACTGGCAAAGCCGCGTGAAGCCGGAGGATATCGTGCTGATTCCGGGGGATATCTCCTGGGCGATGCAGCTTAGCGACGCGCTGAACGATCTGCGCGAAATTGCCAAGCTGCCGGGCACGATCCTGCTGCTGCGCGGCAACCATGATTACTGGTGGTCGTCGCTCAGCCAGCTCCGCGCCTGCCTGCCGGAAAACATGCACGCCGTGCAGAATGATGCGTTTGACGCGGGTGATTGCGTGTTCTGCGGCACGCGGGGATGGACGATCCCGCTGGGGCAGAACGCTACCGCGCAGGATGAAAAGCTCTATCGCCGCGAGGCGCTGCGGCTTGAAATGTCGCTCAAGGACGCAGCGCGCATCGCGAACGGCCGGCCGATTTTTGCAATGATGCATTATCCGCCGCTGCTGCCGGAAACGGCGCGTCAGGGGACGGAGTTCACGCGGCTGTTGAGCGAATACGGGGTCAAGCGCTGCGTCTACGGCCATCTGCACGGGCAGAGCGTTCAGCGCGGCTTCAGCGGGTCATACCGCGGGGTGCGATACGATCTGGTTTCCTGCGACGCGCTGGGCTTTGCGCTCAAGGATGTGTCGCTGGAAGCGGCGGAAGGCTGACGCGGCAAACAAGCAAAAACAGGGGTGTTTCTCTCCCAAGCGGAGGGGAACGCCTTTTTTAATGCGTGAAAATTTGCCGAAACGATTCAACAGGTTCACATTTCTGCTATGAAATTCCATTAAAATGGCCGTCGCAGTCAATCAATACGAACCGGAAGGATGGATTTCATGGGCGAAAAGGATATGCATGAATCTGAACTGAACGCGGCGCAGTCTACGCGGCGACCCAAGAAGAAAAAGCGCGGCAGGGCGGGCAAGGTCATCCGCAAAACGGTGAAAATCGTCGTCGTGCTTGTGCTGGCGGTCGGCGCGGGGCTGACACTCACGCTGGCCGTTGACGAGCTGGATATCCTCTCCGTTCAGCCGGGACAGCGCGTGGCGCTCTCCGTCGATGCGCTGCCCGACGCGGCGTTGACCGGCGTGGTGCAGAAAATTGCGCCGCTGGGCGACACGAGTTCCGGCGTGACGACCTACGACGTGACCGTGACGGTGAGCGGCGAGGACGAGCGCGTCAAAGGCGGCATGAACGTCTCCGGCGAGATCATCGTGAACGCCGAAGACGACGCGATTTTGATTCCGACGGACGCGCTGCAAAAGGACGACGCGGGGTATTGGGTGACGCTGGAAAGCGGAGAAACGCGCTGGGTGACGCTGGGCGTGATGACCGACGAGACGACGCAGATTCTTGACGGAATCGGCGTTGGGGAGACGGTGGTTTATTAAGGCTTTCCGTCACGCCTGCGGCATACTCCTTCCGTCACGCCTACGGCGTGCCAACCTTCGGCATTTCATCTGTCTGTTTCCGCCACAGGCGGCGACAGATAAAATGTCCCTCAAAGAGGGAGGTTTTTGGATATAAACCGAAAATGAGCAAAAAGCGAATATTGCATATGTACTGCATAAATAAAGCCCCCTCTTAGAGGGAGCTGACCGGGGGCGTTAACCGTTTCGTTTGCTTTCGCTGTACGCCATGACCTTCTCGCGCAGATCGACGGTGAAGGTATCAAACTCGGCCTGCGAAAGGGCGCGGGGATGGCTCATAACGATGAGCGCGTGGCCGTGGTTGGCCGCCTGATACGGCGGATGAACGTGTGCGAAGCCGTTGGCGATGTAGCCGCAGCGCTCGTAAAAGCCCCTGCGGCGAACGGCGACGTCATCCGTGAGCGGGTCGATTTCCAGAATGATCGGCTTGCCTTTTTTCGCCAGTTCGGCGAGAATCAGCGTGCCCAGACCGTGACCGCGCATGGACGGCTCGACGCAGAAATGCTCCACATAGATATATGCGCCGAAATCCCAATAGAGGATCAGACCGGCCAGCGCGCCATCCAGCAGGCAGAGGTCAAAGTGATACAGCGGATCGTTCATCACGGCCTGCTGATCCGGCCAAAGGCGCAATTCATGCGCGGGAAAGCTCCGACGGTACAGCGCCATGGCGGCATCCATCAACGGGTTGCCTGCGTCGCGGCAGCGGCTAAAGGTCAATCCCATCCAAAAACCTCCTGCTCAATCTCGCTTAATTTGATGACCAGTGTGCCGTCGAGCATCCGGCAGCAGCCCTCCGCCGGGAAGGCGGGCATGGCCTGCACATCGTCCCGCGCGGCGAGCTGGCCGAGCGTAAAGGCATCCACAAGATTAAAGGGATAACCCATGACTTCCCACATATACCACGTATTTCCCTCGTCATCCACGGCGGCGTAATTGTTGCGGGCGACATCCAGCGCGTCGAGCTTTTCAAAGCCCTCGTGCACGGCGGACACATCCGAAGCCTCAATGGAGCCGACGAGCGCAACGGGCGTATTGCCGAGCTCAAATTCGGGTTCAGCTTCGGCGCGGGCAATGACACGGGTCATCACGGACAGGGTAGAATCAAATTCCAGCGCTTTTTTCAGATAGACCTGATTGACGAAGAGCGTCGTTCCCAGCAGCGCAACGCCGAGCGTGACGCTGCCGAGCCGATAGGCCAGATGGCGCTCGTCGATGGAAAACTCGAACGCGGCTTGCAGCAGAATGATGAGAAGCACATCCAGCAGGACATAGGGCATGCTGGTCTGGTCGGCAGGGAGCGTGGAAAAGGCAGGCAGATTGACCAGCAGCGGGAAGATGAGAAGCAGCAGAATCACCCCGGAAGCGCGCCCCTTCAAATGGGGCAGCCGTTTGAAAAACGCGAACGCGCCGAGCGCAATCAACAATGCGTGGAGAACCGCGCCGACGTGCGTGTAAATGGTCAGCGGCTGAAAGAGCAGCCTGAACGGATACAGCCATGCGCCGACCAGCCCTTTGCCCGCCGGGGCTTGCAGCGAGGCCTCAAGGTCGAGCCCGAAGCGACGCAGGAACAGCAGAAAGCCGCCGCCGCAGAGCGCCATGCCCAGCGCCGCGCACAGCAGCGCACGAACGGCGCGGCGAAGGACGGTGCGCGGCGTTTCCTCATCATCGGACAGGAGCGACCGGAGCAGGCAGAGCGCGGTCAGGGAAAGGAAGAAGGCGAGTGCGCAGCGATCCAGCGCCTGCGCCCCGGCCAGAACGAGCGCGCCAAGCAGTGTCCCCGCGCGAACGCGCAGACACAGCACGACTGCGCAGACCGCCAGCAGAACGGCGAGAAAGAGCGAATCCGCCGTGTGAATCGAACCGGCAAAGGCGGCCAGAACGGCCGGAGAAAGCGCCATCGCGCCGCTGAGCATCGCAATCAGATACGGCGAGGCGAGATGAAGCAGCCCGCAGATGAGCGCTGAGGCCAGAGAAAGATAGGCGGCGCTGAGCAGCCCGACCCAGAGCGGCGAGGCGATCGCCCCGCGGATGCGCCAGTAAATCGGCAGAAGGAACGCGCCGGAGGAAATCTGCGCGCTGCTGCCCTTGGCGGCGTTGAGCATGACGGACGCGCCGGAATAGGTCAGGTTCGTGAAGCAAAAGCCATGCGCGACAAGGACGAGCAGCAGCGTGAGAAGCGCGGCGCTGCGAAGCGCTTTTGCGTTGGCGCGGGGAAAAACGGCGGAAAGAAGACGGTGCATAATCAAAAACTCCTTTGACGATCATCCGAAAAAGTTCCGAAAAACCACAGCGAAAACCGAGTGGAAAGAAAGCGGAAGCAAGACAAATCAACCGACATATAAACGGGTTAAGGACGATTGTATCGGTCGGCGGCGCGCTTGTCAAGAGCCATTCCGACAAAACGCGCGGATCAGGTCGTCAGATCATGTGTGCAGAGGGCATAAGGAAGGGCTGATTTCTTCCATAAGCGCCAAAATGTGCTCAAAATCGATGCGAAATTTCCTGCCGCGGTTGACATTAAATTGCCAGAAGGCTATAATAGGAAACGTGGAGAAATGTCTGCTTGCGACGATCCCTGCGCGGGCGGGCTTCTCACAGAGGCGTTAAACCTTGATTTACATAGGGAGGTTTTTACCAATGGCTAAGAAAATGACCGTTGACGGCAATACTGCTGTCAGCCACGTCGCTTATGCGTTCAGCGAAGTGGCAGCGATCTACCCGATCACCCCGTCTTCCCCGATGGCGGAAGTTGCGGATGACTGGGCTGCGCACGATCGCAAGAATCTCTTTGGTCAGACGGTCCGCATCGCGGAGATGCAGTCCGAAGCCGGCGCTGCCGGTGCCGTGCACGGCTCTTTGAAGGCCGGTGCGCTCACCACGACGTTCACCGCGTCTCAGGGCCTGCTGCTGATGATCCCGAACATGTACAAGATCGCCGGCGAGCTGCTGCCCTGCGTCTTCCACGTGAGCGCTCGTGCGCTGGCTTACCACGCGCTGTCTATCTTCGGCGACCACTCCGACGTGATGGCCTGCCGCCAGACCGGCTTTGCGATGCTGGCTTCCAACTCCGTTCAGGAGGCGGAGGACATGGCGCTCGTCGCCCATGTCGCCACGCTGAAGAGCTCCGTGCCGTTCCTGCACTTCTTCGACGGCTTCCGTACCTCTCACGAGATTCAGAAGATCGACGAGATCGCTTACGAGGACATGGCCAAGCTGCTCCCGGCCGAGAAGGTTGCCGAGTTCCGCGCCCGCGCGCTGAATCCGGATCACCCGACCCTTGGCGGCACCGCGCAGAACCCGGATATCTACTTCCAGGGCCGCGAGGCTGGCAACAAGTACTACAACGCCGTTCCGGCGATTGTGGAAGAGGTCATGGACGAGGTCGGCAAGATCACCGGCCGCCCGCACAAGCCGTTTGACTACGTCGGCGCTCCGGATGCGGAGTATGTCATCGTGGCGATGGGCTCCGGCTGCGACGTTGCGACCGAGGCCGTCAACAAGCTCAACGAGATGGGCGAGAAGGTCGGTCTGGTGAGCGTTCACCTGTATCGTCCGTTCTGCACCAAGCGCTTCGTGGACGCCATCCCGGCGACCTGCAAGCGCATCGCTGTGCTCGACCGCACCAAGGAGTCCGGCTCCCTGGGCGAGCCGCTCTACCTCGACGTCTGCACCGCCCTCGTCGAGGAAGGCCGCAAGATCGAGGTCGTCGGCGGCCGTTACGGCCTGGGCTCCAAGGAGTTCACGCCGACCCACGTTAAGGCTGTGTTTGACAACCTCAAGCTCGACGCGCCGAAGAACCACTTCACCGTCGGCATTGTGGACGATGTGACCAACACCAGCCTGCCGACCGGCGAGATCTTCAACGCCGCTCCGGCCGGTGCGATCAGCTGCAAGTTCTACGGCCTCGGCTCTGACGGCACCGTCGGCGCGAACAAGAACTCTATCAAGATCATCGGCGACCACACCGATATGTACGCGCAGGCGTACTTCGCTTACGACTCCAAGAAGTCCGGCGGTCTGACGGTTTCTCACCTGCGCTTCGGCAAGACGCCGATCCAGTCCCCGTATCAGATCGACGCGGCGGACTTCACCGCCTGCCACAACCCGGCGTATGTGACGCAGTACGACATGCTCTCCACCCTGAAGGATGGCGGCACGTTCCTGCTCAACTGCCAGTGGAGCGACGAGGAGCTTGACGCGAACCTGCCGGCTTCCATGAAGCAGCAGCTCGCCAAGAAGCACATCAAGTTCTACGCCATCGACGCGATTGATCTGGCCGCGAAGGTTGGCATGGGCAACCGCATCAACACCATCATGCAGGCCGCGTTCTTCAAGCTGGCCGACGTCATCCCCTACGAGCAGGCTGACGAGTACATGAAGGCGTATGCCAAGAAGACCTACGGCAAGAAGGGCGACGCCGTCGTGCAGAAGAACTGGGATGCGATCGATATCGCGATCTCCGGTCTGCGCGAGGTGAAGGTCCCGGCCGAGTGGGCCAACGCGACCACCGGCGCTGTTGCGATGCATGTCGAGGGCGACGAGTACTACAAGAACTTCGTCAAGCCGATCCTCGCGCAGGAAGGCGACAAGCTGCCGGTTTCCGCGATTGCGGCTGACGGCGTTGTGCCGACCGGCACCACCAAGTACGAGAAGCGCGGCATCGCCGTGAAGGTTCCGGCTTGGGACGTGACCAAGTGCGTACAGTGCAACCTGTGCTCCCTGGTCTGCCCGCACGCCGCGATCCGTCCGTACCTCGTGGACGAGGGCACCGCTCCGGCTTCCTTCGTCACCAAGAAGGCGCTGGGCAAGCAGTTCGCCGGCAAGGCGTTCCGCATCCAGGTTTCTCCGCTCGACTGCACCGGCTGCGGCAACTGCGTTGACGTGTGCCTCGGCAAGTGCCTGACCATGGAGCCGCTGGCCGATCAGAAGGCTGAAGAGGCGAACTGGGAGTACGCTCAGACGATCCCGGAGGTCGATTCCACGATCCTCAACAAGGCGAACGTCAAGGAGAGCCAGTTCCTCAAGCCGCTGTTTGAGTTCTCCGGCGCCTGCGCTGGCTGCGGCGAGACCCCGTACGTCAAGCTCGTCACCCAGCTCTTCGGCGACCGCATGATGGTGGCCAACGCGACGGGCTGCTCCTCCATCTATGGCGGCAGCGCTCCGACCGTTCCGTACACCACCAACGAAAAGGGTCAGGGCCCGGCTTGGGCGAACTCCCTGTTCGAGGATAACGCTGAGTTCGGCTTCGGCATGAACCTGGCGACCACGCAGCGCCGCGCCAAGCTGGCTGAGCTCGTCACCGAGCTGGCCGGTCAGGTTGAGGGCGAAGCGAAGGAGACCTGCGAGGCTTGGCTGGCCGCGATGAACGACGGCGAGGCGAGCAAGGCTGCTTCCGCGAAGCTGGCTGCGCTTGTTGAGGGCTGCGACAGCGACCTCTGCAAGGAAATCGCGTCCATGAAGGACATGATGATCAAGAAGAGCCAGTGGATCTTCGGCGGCGACGGCTGGGCCTACGACATCGGCTACGGCGGAGTTGACCACGTGCTGGCGCAGGGCGAGGACGTCAACGTGCTCGTTCTGGACACCGAGGTGTACTCCAACACCGGCGGACAGGCTTCCAAGTCCACCCCGACCGGCTCCATTGCGAAGTTCGCTGCCTCCGGCAAGAAGACCCGCAAGAAGGACCTGGGCATGATGGCGATGTCTTATGGCTACGTGTACGTTGCGACCGTCGCCATGAGCGCGAACCCGGCTCAGCTCCTGAAGGCCATGAACGAGGCCGAGGCTTACCATGGCCCGTCCCTGATCATCGCCTATGCGCCGTGCATCAACCACGGCATCAACATGGCGCACGCGCAGATGGAAATCAAGCGCGCTGTGGCCTGCGGTTACTGGCCGCTGTACCGCTACAATCCGGAGCTCGCCGAGCAGGGCAAGAATCCGCTGATCGTGGACAGCAAGGACCCGACCGAAAGCTATCAGGACTTCATCCGCGGCGAGGTTCGCTACGCCTCTCTGGCGAAGCTGTTCCCGGCCAAGGCTGAGGAAGCTTACAAGATCAACGAGGAAGACGCGAAGCGCCGCCTCGAGACCTACAAGAAGCTGGCCGCCGAGTAATTTCGGCTGCGCCGCCTGAGCGGTAGAAAACAATCAAAGCCCCGTTCTTTTCCGCAGACGCGGTGATATGTACCCCCAATACTGGACATCCGGTATTGGGGGTATTTTTATGCGATAC
>ERZ836441.2031-NODE-2031-length-17239-cov-5.234753_pt1 | contig 17239 bp, 15 predicted proteins | sample MGYA00519686_ERZ836441 | MGnify/ENA primary metagenome ERZ836441 (study PRJEB31850, sample SAMEA3708800) | human gut metagenome | biome: human gut; feature: human-associated habitat; material: faeces | place: China | collected 2014 ... | reverse complement strand
CCTGAGCGCTCTAATTTAGCGGTGATATTTTAGAAATAGTAGTTGTTTTCTTAGTGTTGTTACTTGTATAGTATATCATTCAGTAGAAAAAAAGTACATAGCTAAGTCGAATGTTTGTTCTGTTTTTTGTGCACTGTAGGTGCATCAAGACATCCGCACAAGCACGTTTAGCTCGATTCCGCTTCGCTTCATCTCGCTATACGTGCGTCGCACGATGCATATAAAAAGAAATCCTCGATCACAAGTAAACTTGTGTCGAGGATTTCTTTTTATATACGCCGTGCTTGTGCTAGACGATTACATTCCAGCCTGAGCTGCAACTTCTGCTGCGAAGTCGTCAACTTTCTTTTCGATTCCTTCACCAGTCTCGAAACGAACGAATTTTGTAACTTTAACGTTTGCACCGTTCTCTTTTGCTACCTTATCAACGTATTTTCCTACTGTAAGGTCGCTGTCCTGAACGTATACCTGATCAAGCAGACAGATCTCTTTGAGCTCTTTATTCAGACGTCCGATGATCATCTTCTCGATGATGTTTTCCGGTTTCTCCGGGTTCTCTTTCTTAGCCTGAGCAAGAAGGATCTCTTTCTCGTGATCAAGGTAATCCTGAGATACTTCCTCACGGGATACGTACTTCGGAGACATAGCTGCTACCTGCATAGCTACGTTCTTCAGTGCTGCTTTGATCTCATCGTTAACAACATCTGTATCAGCAACAACAAGAACACCGATACGTCCGCCACCATGGATGTAAGGAACAACCACACCGTTGTCTGCTGCAACTTTCTCGAATCTTCTGATGTTCAGGTTCTCTCCGATAACTGCGATCTTCTCTACGAGAGCATCTTTTACAGTCTTTGTTGTATCAGCTTCCCAAGGCTCTGCCATAAATGCATCAAGATCAGCTGCTTCTGAATCTACTACCTGGTTAGCAACTGCTTCTACGAATCCCTGGAACTCGTCGTTCTTTGCAACGAAGTCTGTCTCAGAGTTTACTTCTACGATTGCAGCAACTTTGTCATCTTTAACAACTGTCTTAACGATACCTTCTGCAGCGATTCTTCCAGCTTTTTTCTCAGCTTTAGCCTGTCCGTTCTTTCTAAGGAACTCTACAGCTGCGTCCATATCTCCGTTTGTCTCAGCAAGCGCTTTTTTACAGTCCATCATTCCAGCGCCTGTCATTTCTCTTAACTCTTTTACCATTCCTGCTGTGATTGCCATGATAATTTTCCTCCATTATTCATAATGTGTGTGTCACTGTAAGCAGTAACATATGCTTTTCTCTATAGAACTATTTCTATAAAGTAAAATGCTTCAACCTGATAATCAGGCTGAAGCATTTTCTTTCATATCAAGAACTGATATTACTCTTCTACAGCCTCTTCAGCTTCAGCTGCTTCTGCAGCCTCCTCGTAATACTCATCCTCAGCTGCACCCTGGTTTGCTTCGATAACAGCGTCTGCCATCTTAGAAACGATCAGTTTTACAGCTCTGATTGCATCATCATTACCTGGGATTACGTAATCCAGTTCTTCTGGATCACAGTTTGTATCACAGATACCGATCAGCGGAATTCCGAGTGTGTGTGCTTCCTGTACACAGATTCTTTCTTTCTTAGGATCTACGATGAAGATAGCGTCTGGCAGTTTCTTCATGTCTTTGATTCCGCCAAGGTTCTTCTCAAGCTTTGTCCACTCTTTTTTGATTTCGATAACTTCTTTCTTCGGAAGTACTTCGAATGTTCCATCTTCTGCCATTCTCTCGATGTCTTTCAGACGTTTGATACGGCTCTGGATTGTCTTGAAGTTTGTAAGCATTCCTCCAAGCCATCTCTCGTTTACATAATACATTCCGCAACGCTCAGCCTCAGCTTTGATTGCATCCTGTGCCTGTTTCTTTGTTCCTACGAAAAGAACTGTACCGCCTTCTGCAGCGATGTCAGAAACAGCCTTATATGCATCGTCAACCATTCCTACAGATTTCTGCAGATCGATGATGTAGATACCATTTCTCTCTGTGTAGATGTATGGAGCCATCTTAGGGTTCCATCTTCTTGTCTGATGTCCAAAATGAACACCTGCTTCCAATAACTGCTTCATTGAAATAACGCTCATGTTATTCTCCTCCATTTGGTTTTTTTCTTCCGTATGTTTTACTCTCCTTCGCAACCGGACGAAACTTCTGTCTCGACTTAGGCACCTTGGAAGGAATCCACATACGTGTTTTTTAGCAACGTTCGTAGTATAGCATAAAACAAGGGACGTTGCAAGAACTTTTTCCCACAACATCCCCATTTTTCAACATTTCTTATCCTCCTGCGCAACAACAGGCAGATCTCCTATCTCTAGACTAACTGAAATGCTCGCAGCACATACAGCCATCCTGTCAATGTGAATGCACTGAACAATGTTGTCAGCATCACTACACTTGATGATAGAACTCCTTCATGTCCCATATTCTTTGCCATAACAAAACTGCTTACTGTTGTTGCGGATCCAAGCATTACAAGGATTGCAATCAGTTCTTCCTGACGGAATCCCAGTTTTACAGCAATCGGAAGAAAAATTGCCACAAATACGATCAACTTCATAATTGTTGCTGTCACAGCCGGTTTGATCTTTCCAAGTGCTTTCCTAAAATCAAAGGTAGCTCCCATTGCCATCAGCCCCATTGGTGTAGACATTCCTCCAATACTTGTCACCGTTTTATTAAGAATTGCCGGCATTGGAATCTTGCAGGCTGACCAGATCAGACCAGCCACGATTCCAATGATGATTGGATTGGTCACGATCCCCTTTAACGTTTTCATCCATACAGCTTTATCAATTGCCTTTCGTTCCGGATGGAAAAAGGACAACACGATAACCGCCATCACATTATAAAGTGGTACACTTCCTATGATCATAAGTGGCGCCATCCCTGCATTTCCATAAATATTCTGGATAAATGCAATCCCAAGAAGTGCTGCGCTGCTCCGGTACGAAGCCTGAATAAATTCACCCTGGATGGAACGGTCTTTCCAGATGCAAGATACCAGCGCAGCAATTGTAATGCAGATAAATGTTACTACAAAGCAGAAAATCACAAACCTGATATTCCACACTTCTTTAAAATCAACTTTTGCCAGATCACCAAACAACAATACCGGCAATGGAATCAGAAAGACAAATTTATTCATCTTTGCTGCAAACTCTTCATCCATCCAGCCAAGCTTTTTGAACAGCATTCCCAGTACCATCATCAAAAAGATTGGTACGGTTGCATTCAGACTAAAAACTAAATTTTCCATTCTTCTCACCCGTGCCCTACTCTGTACGAAGTGCTGTCACAGGATCACTCTTTGCTGCTTTCTTGGATGGAATCAATCCACCAAGTAATGTAAGGACAACACTTAATAAAATCAGTATGATTGCCGGAACAATCGGCAGAACTGCATTTACCTTCGCATTATCTGCCACATTGTGAATAATCGCATTCCCAGGAATCAGAAGTAACAATGTTAGTCCGATTCCGATCACTCCTGCACAAAGTCCGATAATAAACGTTTCTGCATTAAACACCTGTGATACATTTCGCTTTGACGCACCGATTGCTCTTAATATTCCAATTTCCTTTTTCCGCTCAAGCACACTGATGTAGGTAATAACACCAATCATAATGGAAGATACCACAAGAGAAATCGCTACAAATGCAATCAACACATAACTGATCGTATCTACGATTGTTGTGACAGAGGACATTAAAGTTCCAACTACATCGGTATAAGTAATGACCTGCTCATCCTTCCCTTCTGCCTCCATCCTGCTATTATAATCGTCCAGAATTTTTACTACTTGTTCCTTTCCTTCAAAATCCTTTGGATAAATGTTAATAGCAGACGGGACTGCAAAATCTACATATCCCAATTTCTGCAGATTACTATCATAAGAAGCCAAGCCTTTCCCACTCATCGACATCATAAGCTCTGCCAGATCATCTTCCGTCATATTCATCTGAAATGCGTCTGCAAATGCTGTCGGATCAATCTGCATTGCATTTCCGAGGCTGTTCTGAAGCTGCGTTCCTACGTTGGTCATCATCTGTTTCATTGCAGATTCAAGCTCTGTTGTCATCTGACTGATAATCCGTGTCATTGCAGAGGACACCTGTGTCTCAAGTGCCTGGCCTATCGCATTTCCCATAGTCCCCATTGCCTGATTCATATAATTTCCGATGATTTTTGACACCTGGCTTTCCAGCTGATCCATATCGATCATTGCTGACAGACCTTCCTGAAACTGCTTCTTTCCATCATCTGTTTGCAGATAAGCCATGAAATGTTCTCCCATCTTAGACGGATCCGGAAGACCATTCTCAGAAGCATATGCCAAATAACCTTTCACAAGATCATCTGATAATTTCTCAAGCTGTTCCGGTGTTATCTCAATCTCCGGATCTTCCGGCATAACTTCTGCCATCCAATCTGAAATTATTTTCTTCGCTTCATCTGTCTGAAGATATTCCATCAAATATTCATCGAATTGATCCGGATCTGTGTATCCTTTTTCCGTAATATACTGTTCGTATCCGGCCATAATATTTTTAATCAATTCCTGTATTTTCTCGGTTGTGAGCGTCACAGTTCCGCTTGATTTAATGATATCTTTTATATTATCGGAAATAATCTTTTTTGCTGCATCCGTCTTAAGAAATTCTGTAAAATCCTCTCCAAGGCCTGAATAATCTGCCTCTGGATGTGTCTTTGCATACTCCTGATATCCCGTCAGTAGTCCACAAGCCATCTGTTTCATACCATCCGGTGATACCTTCAGATCCAGATTCGAAACGATCTCTCCCAGATTCATCTGCGGCATTCCGGAAAGATCTAAGTTCAGAGAATCTGGATTCACAAGTCCCGACAGATCCAGCGTATTACTTCCTGTCTGAAATGCTTTTGACAAATTCATAGATTCACTGAGATTTAACGAATTTCCAAAATCCAGAGAATTTCCTAAATTGTTCATCGCACTTGCGTCAAATCCAAATGCTTTCTGCAGTGCTGCTTCGTCAACCGTAAATAAAGAATCCATGGAGAATCCATTTTCACTATCTTTCTCTCCGAATTTTTTATTTGTAAATACGTTAACATCCGGATTTGCCAGCTGCTGTTTCACAATCTCACTTTTTGCTGCCTGTTCTGCCACATGTTTCGTCAATGATGTCGGATATGCAATTCCCGGACTCAGAGAGGAGGCTTTCGCATCTTCAGCGGGTTTCACAATACCAACCACGGTAAGATCTTCCCCATTCGCTACAAGTGATTTCATATAATCTTCATTATCCGTCTTATCTTTCCAAACCTGATACTGACTATCATATTCATAATACTCAGAACTGTTCACAAGCTTGAACTTTGTTCCGATAATATCATCATAAGAATAGGTTCCCAGATCATCCGGTGTAGTAACATTTTCCTCTTTCATAAATGACTGGATCATCTCATCAAGCTCCAGCGGATCACGAAGTCCCAATGTATAAAGCATAAAATCACTCATTCCGCCATTCGAAGTCAGAACCACAACACATTCATTATATTTTTTTGGCCAATGACCCTTTTCCACTTCATACTGATTTTCATAAAGTTTACTGCTCTCCGGCATCTCATAAAAAACATCTGTACTCATCATAGATGACATCATGCTATTCGTACTTATAGAAGAACCCAATCCCATAGCTGAAAAGGATTGATCTGGATTCACCTGACGGATACTGTCTTTATTTTCTTTATAAATCTGCGGAGAAATGCTGTACTTATATTCTATAGCATTCGTATATTGTTCCACTCCACTCTTACCAGTATCAAGATACTTCTTCAAAGCACCAAGGTCATTTGAATCCATTGTGGAAAACATATTCGTCACCATCTGAATTACTTTAACCTGATCCTTTGACTTTTTCTTTGTATCTGACTTCTCTTTGTCTGTTTTTTTATCATCCGCAGAAGCACTGTCCATCCCAACCATCATGGATGTCAGATCAAAGCCTGTACTTTGTATCTGCAGCGGATATTCTGAAAGCGTCTCTTCCTCTACGTTCTGAATATATTGATTCACACCTGTAGATAGAGACAGAATTAATGCAATTCCGATAATTCCGATTGAGCCTGCAAATGAAGTCAAAAGCGTTCGTGCCTTCTTTGTCTTCAGATTGTTAAAACTCAAAGCTAATGCTGTCAGAAATGACATCGAGGATTTCCCCATATTCCTGTGTTCTGCCACTCCCATCACCGTTTCATCTACTTCAAACGGATCTGTATCTGAACGGATCACACCATCTTTTAATGTAACAATTCTTGTCGCATACTGCTCTGCAAGCTCCGGATTATGTGTAACCATAACCACCAGTCGGTCTTTCGCTACTTCCTGAAGAAGATCCATGACCTGCACACTTGTATCACTGTCCAGTGCACCTGTCGGTTCATCTGCAAGCAGGATATCCGGATCATTCACTAATGCCCTGGCAATCGCAACACGCTGCATCTGTCCTCCGGACATCTGACTTGGGCGCTTGTGAAGCTGCGCACCTAGTCCAACCTTTTCAAGCGCTTCTGTCGCACGTTTCCTTCTCTCGGACTTGCCAATCCCCGAAATCGTAAGTGCCAGTTCAACATTTGCCAGAACAGTCTGATGCGGAATCAGATTATAACTCTGGAAAACAAATCCTATCGTATGATTACGATAAGAATCCCAGTCTCTGTCCTTATATTTCTTCGTTGATATTCCATTGATGATCAGGTCTCCGCTGTCATACCGATCCAAACCGCCAATGATATTCAAAAGCGTTGTCTTTCCCGAACCGCTCGGTCCCAGAATAGCAACAAATTCATTATCTCTGAGATTCAGACTGACATCATCCAATGCTTTCTGTATCAGATTACCTGTTCGATATTCCTTGCAAATATGTTGTATCTGAAGCATGCCTTCTCTCCTTTTCAAATCACTATACAGCCATTATTTTACTGTTCACTCACGTGATGCCAGCTCATGATTGGAAGATTCTTAACATAATCCTTTAATTGCTTCTATTGTTCTGGTATATTCTCGTTCTACTGCTTCAAACATCTCTGTTCTGTTTTCTTTGATTTCTTTGTCTCGAAGCTCTTCTGTTAATGCAGAACTAACTTCAAATAACTTTGTAAATCCAAGATTCATACACACGCCTTTCAATGTATGTGCACTTCGGAATGCGAGTTCTGCATCCTGATTTTCAAGTCCTTCTTTTAATCCCTGGAAACTTGTATCATCCAAAAACTTCAATACAAATTTACGGACCAGTGTTTCACTTCCAAGCCTTCTCATCACATCATCATAGTCACTATCCATTGCTTCATAACATTCTTCTAAATTCATTTTTGTTTACTCCTTAATTTTCTTTTATTTCAATAGTCCCATCAATTCTTCAAAACAGACTCCATCCGTCAACGGAATTTCCATTTCAATAGACTTTTGAATACACTTCTTTATAAATGCGGATGCTTTTCGGACAGATTTTGTAAATTCCACTCCATTGACCGCATCTGCTGCAATAATTGCTGAGAAAATATCTCCTGTACCACATCTGGAATGTCCTACTTTATGTGTACGGATCATCTCGTATTCTTTGCCTTTTTCATAGCACAGGTTGGATACATACGTCTTCTGTGGAATTCCTGTAATCACGACTTTTTCCGGTCCGGTCTGCACAATCTGTTCTGCCATCTTTGCCAGCTCTCTCGTTGTCCACCGTTCCTTATACGGCGTTCCTGTCAGGATACATGCCTCCGTCACATTTGGAACAACTACATCCGCATAGCGAACCAATTGAATCATCTGTCTGCACATTTCTTCCGTATAGGTCGAATATGCCTCACCGTTATCTCCCATCACCGGATCGATCACCGCCACCGTATTCTCGTCTCTAAAATACTGGATAAACTCACTGACAATCCGAATCTGTTCTGCTGATCCCAAAAAACCAGTACAAATTCCTTCGAACTTCAGATCCAGTTTCTTCCATTGTTCAATATATGCTTCCATATTTGATGTATAATCTGTAAAATAATAATCTTCATATGCGGTATGATTTGAAAAAATCGAGGTAGGCACTGCACAACACTGCACTTTCAGCATTGAAATAATCGGCATCTGTACCGCAATTGAGCATCTGCCAAAACCTGTAAAGTCATTGATCAGCGCAATTTTTTTCTGTTGATTATGATTCTGCATCATTCTATTCCCTCGTTTCTTCTATATATAAATAGACACACTAATTTAATTTAATTACAATATGTCATAGATGTCAATATTTCTTTTTTACTATTCTCTTCCAACTTCTGTGTGATTGCTTTTTCTACTATAATAATTTCTTATTAAATAATATCTGATTTGTTTATGATACCTCAAAAACATTCTATTTTTTTCACTTTTCACTCAACGTATTAAACAATCCAAGTTTTTATTTTCCTGCTATTTTTATGCAAAAAACACAATTATCCACAATTTTCTTTCTTCAAAGATTTTTCATACCTCTCCGGACACGTTTTCCCCCCGCTTGACAGTTTCCCCTAAAAAGTGTACGGTTACGTTGTAAATTCTAAGAAAATTCTATGAGGTGAAAAAATGCAGGAATTAAAACCAATCAAAGAAGGTAAAGTTCGTGAAATTTATGATAATGGAGACAGCTTAATCATGGTTGCTACAGACCGCATCAGCTGCTTTGACGTGATTCTCAACAATGAAGTTACAAAGAAAGGAACTGTCCTGACTCAGATGTCCAAATTCTGGTTTGATCTGACAGAAGACATTCTTCCTAACCACATGCTCTCTGTTGATGTGAAAGATATGCCGGAGTTCTTCCAGCAGGAGAAATATGATGGAAAATCTATGATGTGTAAGAAACTCGAAATGCTTCCGATCGAGTGTATCGTTCGTGGTTATATCACAGGAAGTGGCTGGGAAAGCTATAAAGAAAACGGAACTGTTTGTGGAATCACACTTCCGGAAGGATTAAAGGAATCTGACAAACTTCCTGAACCAATCTATACACCTTCCACAAAGGCTGAAATCGGAGATCACGATGAGAACATTTCATTCGAGCAGAGCGTTGATCACCTTGAAAAATATTATCCTGGAAGAGGACGTGAACTCGCTGAGAAACTTCGCGACAACACAATTGCTCTCTATAAGAAATGTGCCGAATATGCACTGAGCAAAGGTATCATTATTGCAGATACAAAATTTGAGTTCGGACTTGATGAAAATGGAAATATGGTAATCGGAGATGAGATGCTCACTCCTGACAGTTCCCGTTTCTGGCCTGCTGACGGTTATGAAGCCGGACATGGACAGCCATCTTTTGACAAACAGTTCGCCCGTGACTGGCTGAAAGCAAATCCTGACAACGACTGGACACTTCCACAGGAAATTGTAGATAAGACAATTGAGAAATACCTTCAGGCATATAAGATGCTGACAGGAAAAGATCTGGAGAAATAAGATTTCATAAAACAAACAGGGACGAAATGAACCGCTTAACAAGCTCTTCATTTCGTCCTTTTTTACTACTTTTCTGTAAAAAGAAAACGAGGATTAACTCCTCGCTTTCTCTCTGGTTTTTAGTTTGTTGTTTTCACCTTACCTGTGTGATCTTTGGTAATTGCTTTAATCGCAAGAAGAACTCCAATCTGCAGAGCAATTCCGATCACAAGACAGATGATTGCATTCTGCACAATACCAGCAATCATGTATGTAACGCAGGAAACTGCTGCTACAGTCATTGCATATGGAAGCTGCGTGGATACATGATTTACATGATTACACTGCGCCCCTGCGGATGCCATGATTGTTGTATCTGAAATAGGTGAACAATGATCTCCGCAAACTGCTCCGGCCATACAAGCTGAGATAGAGATGATCATCATTGTCTCATTTGTACCCTGGAATACTGCAACTACGATTGGAATCAGAATTCCGAATGTTCCCCAGGAAGTACCTGTTGCAAATGCAAGAAAGCATCCTACAAGGAAGATGATTGCCGGAAGAAGGTTCATCAGTCCGCCTGCTGCTGAATTCATTACAGAAGCCACGAACGGAGCTGCTCCAAGGCTGTCCGTCATCGCTTTCAGTGTCCATGCAAATGTAAGAATCAGGATAGCCGGAACCATTGCCTTAAATCCTTCCGGAATACAAGCCATAGAATCCGAAAAACGAAGAACTTTTCTTACTGCATAAAAAACGATTGTAATTACCATTGCGAAAAAACTTCCAAGCATCAGTCCAACAGATGCATCACTTCCGGAAAAAGCCTCTACAAAGCCTGTTCCTGAGAAGAAACCACCGGAGTAGATCATTCCTATTACACAGCATACAATAAGTGACAAGATTGGGAACACAAGATCAATTACCTTCCCCTTATTGTAAATAGCATTTTCTGTTGCATTTTCAAATGGTCTGTCTCCTGTTGTAAAAAGATCCCCTTCAATCGCATTTTTCTCATGCGCCTTCATCGGACCATAATCTTCTTTTGCAAGAACCAGTGTTACCATCATTATAATCGTAAGGATCGCATAATAGTTATATGGGATTGCACGGATAAAGATTGAAAATCCATCCTCCCCTTTAACAAATCCTGTTACTGCTGCTGCCCAGGAAGAAATCGGTGCAATAATGCAGATTGGCGCTGCTGTAGCATCGATCAGATATGCGAGTTTCGCACGGGATACATTGTGACTGTCTGTTACCGGACGCATAACGCTCCCAACTGTAAGGCAGTTAAAATAATCATCAATAAAAATCAGCACCCCAAGTGCGATTGTTGCAAGCTGTGCGCCAGCTCTTGTCTTGATATGCTCTTTCGCCCAGCGTCCGAAAGCTGCGGAACCACCGGCTTTATTCATCATACATACCATGACACCAAGGATTACCAGAAATACCAGAATACCCATATTGTAAGCATCTGTAAGGACTCCCACTACTCCATCCTGAAATACATGTAAAATTGTAGCTTCCGGTTTAAATCCTGACCAAAATGCACCTCCGATCAAAATTCCAACAAATAAGGAGCTATAAACTTCCTTTGTAATAAGTGCCAGTACGATTGCGACAACCGGCGGCACCAGAGACCAGATTGTTGCATAGAGCTGAGGTACATACTCGGCAGATGTATCTGCGGCAAATACTGTTGTTGAACTACAGCACAGAATGAGCAGAGACATCAGAAACACATACCTCATTTTTCTTTTGTTTCTCATTTCCGTTTTCCTTTCCTGTAAACTTATGTTTGTTAAGTTTGTGTGTAAGCATAGTGGGTTTTGCCTGGGATTCTCTAAACGCAAAAAATGCCATAGGCACTCTCTGCTGGTGAGTCACCCATGGCATAATAATTCTAGCGTCATCGATAGCTCTCCACACCTGTGACAGTCCGGTGTATCTTCTACATCCGGCCCAGGAATCATATCTGGGAATATCATTCCTTCGGCGGCTTCTCCTTTCTCTCACTGACAGTCTTCCCAAGACTCTCGTCAGCGGGTACTCATATCACCGCGCCTCTATCAAACGTTACTATATTATCACATTCTATTTAAAAAAGCTAGACTTATTTTATAATAGTTTTCATTTCACAGCTTTTTCATATGTAAATGTCTGTAAAAATCTCTGAAGGCGATCTGTTTCAGGTTTTTCAAAAAGTTTCTTTGGATCTCCTTCTTCTACAATCTTTCCACCTTCCAGGAAAGTAACGCGATCCGCTACTGCTTTTGCAAACTGCATCTCATGTGTAACGATGACCATCGTTCTTCCTTCTTTCGCCAGATCTAGAACAACGTCAAGTACTTCTCTAACCATCTCTGGGTCCAATGCTGCCGTAATCTCATCTAAAAGTAATACTTCCGGATGCATGATCAGGGCACGTACGATTGCCACTCTTTGTTTCTGTCCACCAGAAAGCTGTCTCGGATAATCATCTTTTTTAGAGCGCAGCCCCACACGTTCCAGCAATTCAAGAGCTTCTTTTTCTACTTCTCTGCGATTTCTCTTTTTTACTTTTATTGGAGCAAGCGTCACATTCTGCAAAATAGTCAAATGCGGGAACAAATCATAACTCTGGAATACCATTCCGATTTTTTCTCGGTTTTTACTCAGATTTTTCTTATTTGGGTTTACAACCTGATCGTCCAGCAGAACTTCTCCTTCCTGGATTTCTTCTAATCCATTCAGGCAACGAAGCAGCGTACTTTTTCCACATCCAGAAGGACCGATAATTACAACCACTTCTCCTTTTTTCACAGAAATATTTATGTTTTTCAACACTTTTGTATCTCCATAGCATTTACTTAGATTTTTGATGTGTAATATTTCATCCATATCAGTTCTCCCATCGTTTTTCAAGATATTTTGAAAGGCAGCTGATCGGCCAGCAAGCAATAAAATACAGAAGAAGAACCGTTGCAAATATTGCAAATGCTGCATTTGGAGCAGTCTTACGGTTTGCTTCTATAATCTGCTGTCCTACTTTGAGTACCTCCACAATTCCGATCATCATAACAAGACTTGTTGTCTTGATCATTCTAGTGATCAAGTTGATTGAAAGCGGAATCATCCGTCGAATAATCTGTGGAATGATCACATATTGATAAGTCTGTCTCTGGTCAAGCCCCAGCGCTTCGCTACTCTCATACTGAATCATCGGAACGCTAAGCAGAGAACCTCTGACTAAATCTGCCATCTCTGCTGTTCCCCAGAATACAAATACAATGATTGATGCGGTTTCTGCGTCTATATTGATTCCCATTGCCTTGGTAGCTCCAAAATATACAATGAATAACAATACCAGCTGTGGCATGATACGCACGATTTCCAGATAGACTCTGGTAACTGCCTGAACGATCCTGTTTTTAGATGTCATAATCATTCCAAGTAAAATTCCGAATGCCATACTGAGCACAACTGATATGAGGCTGATTCGAAGTGCTACCCAGACTCCCTGCAATAGCCGGATCATATTATTTCCTTTTAGTAAAATCTCAAATCCCATTTTATCAATCTCCAAACATACGATATCTTGCTTTGTGCTCAACCATGGTTCCAAGAACAGAAACCGGTAACAGCATAATGATATAAAATCCTACAAGCATAACCAGACACTCTGTCGTATTATAATATTGTCCAATCAGATCCTTTGCAGTAAACATCAGATCCATCAGGCTGATTGCTGAAAACACACTGGTTTCTTTTAATAAGAAGATGATATTTGCAACAATCGCCGGTACACTGATAGAAAATGCCTGTGGAAGAATCACCGACCGAAACATCTGCAAACGGTTCATTCCTAATGCCAGTGCTGATTCCATCTGCAGAACCGGCACTGCCTCAAGCCCGCTTCGAAAACTCTCTGCCATGTAGCTTCCACCTAAAAGTCCTAATCCCACAGCTCCGCATACTTCCGCAGATATAGACAATCCAACCTTTGGAAGTCCAAAATAGATAAAAAATAGCTGGACTAAAAGTGGTGTGTTTCTGAAGATTTCCACATACACTTTAACCATCTGTGCTAAAACCGGAATTTTAAAATGCAAAATAAATGCTGCAACAATTCCTATCAACAGTGATAAAACAATTCCTATCCATCCTATTTTAACTGTCAGGAAAAATGCCTTGACATACATTGGCATATACTCAACTATTACATCAAAATCCATGTTATTTTGTTGCACCGCCTTCGATCACTAATGTATCTTCGTAATCTGCACCATAAGTATCAAGCAGTGTTGCCTCATAATCTGCATGGAAGAAGTTTTCTTCTCCAAGGTTCTCAATTTCAGCATTGATCCAGTCAAGTAATGTGCTGTTACCTTTTGTTACAGCCGGTGCAATACTCTGCTGATCTCCAAGAGATGAAATTCCGACTACATATCCCGGATTCTCTTTCGCATAAGCAATAACCTCTGTGTTATCGTTCGCCCATGCAACACCTGTTCCATTCTCAAATGCTGTCTTTGCTGCTGCATAAGTATCAAATTTCTGAAGTTTAATGTCCGGTTCATTCTGTTCCAAATAAGTCTCTGCTGTAGTTCCTGAAATTACAATTACCTGGTCATCTGCTCCAATCTGATCCAGACTTGTAATTACATGATCCTCATGAGACACTACGCCGAGTGCTACATTCATATATGGAAGTGCAAAATCTACTTTTTCAGCACGTTCGTCTGTAACAGTGAAATTAGCAAGAACGACATCCACCTTCCCTGTCTCTAAATACTCAACACGATTTGCCGCTTCTGTGGACACGTAATTGATCTTTACACCAAGATCTTTTCCAAGACGTTCTGCAAAATATACATCATAGCCCTGATAATCCCCATTATCATCTACATAACCAAATGGATTTTTATCAGAGAAAACTCCAATATTAATCTCACCGCTTTCTTTGATTTCATCTAATGTTCGATAAGCCTGATTTCCTTTATCGGATGTCTTTTCGGCTCCGCATCCTGTCAAAGCAACTACTCCTAATGATGTGGCTAAAACTCCTGTTACTAACTTTTTGAATAAATTCTTTTTCATCTTCCCGATTCTCCTTTCAGTTCATGAATTGGATTATATTCCTATAAACCTACTATGTCAATAGGTATTATATTTTTTTAGAAAAAAAGACTCTTTTCAGAATATTACCGAAAAAGAGCCTTTATTCCCATTATATTTCTACATTTTTATTAAACTTCTATTAATTTATGGTAGGACAAATAGTTTTTTGTAAATGTCAACACCGGCAATCAATAAAAGTGTTCTTCATCTCATAACAACTTGTAATTGTCTTATACTGATCCCAGAAAAACATATCTGCCCCTCCTTTTAACGTTCTATTTAGAACGACTGTATAAGGTTGAATCCTTTTTGTCAAGCCTGACCGATAACAGACAAAACAATCCAAAAAAAGATTGCAAAAGTGATAGCTGTCAATAATTTTACATCAACAGCTATCACTTTCATTTCTTTTTTATATCTACTATTTTCTAAGATTTTAGTTGTTAGAATAGAAGGAACCCATATAACGGATATATTCATCATCTGTTTTATTCGCTTGCCAATTATGAACATTGGCTTTGTTGTGCTCACCTGCAATAACAGAAAGAGATTTTCCAAGATTGTCAAACGCTTCCTCTACACAAGCTTCCGGTGTCATAGCTGCTTTCATAACAGCTTCTCCTGCCGGTCCTCCCGGAAGATTGCTTAACAGACTTGGAGTGATTGTTGTTCCCAATGTAATAACTTCGACGTCTACATTGGTGCTCTCACACTCTGCTGCCACAGCCTCTGTCAGTTTCTTAATATAAGACTTGCCTGCTCCATACTGTGCGTTATATGGTGAACTGCTGATTGCTGTCAAAGAAGATACATTGATTACAGCTCCACGATCCTGCTTTGCAAAGATTCCCATATAATGATAGAAACATTTCAAGAATGTCATAACATTAACATTAATCATCTGCTCATGCTTCTCCCATGGAGTGTCCTGCAGTTTTCCAAATGTATGGAAACAAGCAACATAGCTCATAAATCCCATGTCAAGATCTTTTGTCGCCTCAAAAATCTTGTCTGTGCAGTCAGACTGCGCAAAATCAGCACGGATAACCATATGATCTACACCATATGTTTCACTGATGTTCTTTCCAAGTTCCTGAAGTTTCTCTTCTCTTCGACCTACCAAAACAACACTCATTCCCTCGGATGCTATCTTCTCTGCAAATGCCTTTCCAACACCTTCTGTTGCTCCAAGAATAATACCCCATTCACCATACTTTTCTCTTAAAGTCATTACTTTTTCCTCCTAATTTGCCGATTTAAAAACCGAAATATAATATAACATATATTATTAAAAATAACAATCAGAAATAGTATTTTTCAACATTATTCGTTATTATTACTAGAAAAGATGTCAGCCACCTCACTAATAATAATAAACGCTGTTGGATCAATGTCATGAACAATATCTTTCATTCGAATCACCTGATATCTGTTCACCACAAAGTACAACATTGCTTTATCGCGATTGGAGTATCCGCCTTTGGCGCTGACACGCGTAATACCGCTTCCAAATGTTTCTGTCAATGCTTTGCAAATCTCATGCGGCCACTCTGTCACGATTACCGCACATTTTGCCCTGTCAATACCTTCCACTATAAAGTCAACTGTCTTCAATGCAGCAGAATAAGCAACGATAGAATACAATGGAAGTACCCAGCTCTCAAGCACACAGCCACAAATGACATATAAAATAATATTATATACCATAACAAATGTTCCTACCGTAACACCTGCACGTTTTGCAAAAATAACTGCCATTACTTCGATACCGTCCATCGCACCGCCATAGCGAATCGCAAGACCACTTCCAATTCCGGAGATCACACCTCCAAACAGCGCACATAGCAGTAAATCTGTTCCCGCAAGCGGCGAAGCAATACTGACATCAATTGGAAATATATTTGTTATCAGCCATGCAAACAAAGAATAGATTCCAACTGTGTAGATTGCATAAAATGTAAAAAGTCCACCCTGCTTCTTTAATCCAACAAGAAATAATGGAATATTCAGAATCAGCAAGAATAATGACAATGATAAGCACGAGGGTGTTATCTGTTCGAGTAACATAGATGTTCCTGAGATACCACTGTCATACAATTTTACCGGTGTCATAAAAAGTGTAATGCCAAAAGCGTTTATCATTCCGGCAACCGTAAGCATCAAAAGATTTACAATTCGAGGTTTCTGGGTCTGTCTCATTTTAAGCGCTCCTTTTTCGTTATAATTTTGTCAATCAGTTTCGATTTTTAAATCATACCATATTAGTAGACATATTTCCAGCCCATATAGGTAACATGCATTTGTTCCAGTTTCTGCAATGCCTTCATATACGCCATCAGTCTTTTTTGGTGAAGAAAAATTTTATCTTCTGAAATTCCTGTAACATGGTAGGCGAGATACGGTTTTCGTGTTACGAAAACCCATCTCGTTAGTGGCGGCTGCCCCTAATACCCTGCTGGTACACACCTGCGGTGTGGGACATATAACTGCATGAAAAAGTAGACACATGGAATATTTCCACATATCTGCTTCTTTCATTGCGTGTATTCAGTTTTATATATTTGCAACTATATACTTTTATAGTAATCCTTATGGATTAAGCCACTACTCCATATCCATATTACTTAGCTGCCTGATCTGGT
>ERZ836441.2030-NODE-2030-length-17242-cov-13.443417_pt1 | contig 17242 bp, 15 predicted proteins | sample MGYA00519686_ERZ836441 | MGnify/ENA primary metagenome ERZ836441 (study PRJEB31850, sample SAMEA3708800) | human gut metagenome | biome: human gut; feature: human-associated habitat; material: faeces | place: China | collected 2014 ... | reverse complement strand
AGAAGGAGCAGAACAAGCAGCACCCGGTCTACCGCCTGTTCAATACCCGCACCGACACCATCCGCAAGCATCACCGGCGGGGAAAAATCTCCGACGAACTAAGGCGGGAGGCGCTCTACCTGGCGGGGAGCTACCGGGACAAAGCGCTGATGGACAATGACTACGCCGCTGACGGGTATGCGCGGGACATGGAATTGGAACACATTTACGCGGAGGCGGAAAAACGGCTGAAATGAGGAAGGGGGGCGTTCCTGTGACGAAAAATATGTACACCGTTGCAGGAGATAGCCCCTGCAACGAAGAACTGGCTTTGCGAATACAAGCCGGAGACAAAAACGCCGCGGAGCGGCTTATCTCACAGAACGAGGGTTACCTCACTGAACTGGCGCGGGCGTACACGCTGTGGTGTGAGATGGAGGATTTGAAGCAGGAGGCGGCGCTGGCACTGCTGGACGCGGCGGGGCACTTTGACCCCACCCATGGAACAAAACTGCTGACCTATGCGACACCCGTGATGGAAGCGGCGCTGTCCGACTATGCCGCGCAGTATTCTTCCTCTCTGTCCATTCCCGTCAGCCGGTACAATCAACTGCGCAGGGTGGCATACCTCTGTGCGGAAGGATGTGACGCATCTGATGCTGAGTTGGTCAAGGTGGTGTGCGGAGAACTGAATGTATCTGCCAAGGTAGCTGGGGCATTGATAAAAGAATGCCGGACGCTGTTTTGCGTCCGGCAGTTAGGTGACGATGTGTTCTCTGTCAACTGCGGCGGCGATCCCGCCGTGGCCTATAACCGCCTCATGCGCCGGACGCTGCTGATGCAGCGGATGGAGGAGGTGCTGACGCCCAGAGAACTGAATCTGGTGCGAAGCTACCTCGGCATCGGCCAGCCGGACGAGGTCGGTATGACTTTTCAGGAGCTGGCCATTCGGCTCAACTACAACGGCCCCAGCGGAGCGGAGAAAGCGTACAAGGCCGCGCTGCGGAAACTGAAAAAGGACTTGTATGGTGGGGCCTACGGCCGGTGGCTCTCCGCGCAGAAGGCCATCCGCGCCGCCAAAGCGGAGGCGGAGCAGGCCGCGGGGAATGGCACAACGCCGCAGAGAACATGGTGGAAGGATAAGAATCTGACGGAGCGCTTTCTGTGCGAAGTCATTTCTCTGATCCATGTTTATGAGATTTTTAGTGACATATCGAAAAACGAACCGGGATAAGCAAGGGCCGGACATAAAGCGTCTCCTAAACAAACAAAGGCGTGTGCCGACTGGCACACGCCTTTGTTTAATTATTTCGCATTTCTATGGCATATCCCTGTTTATGTACGGGGCGTTCCAAAGAATTCCTTCGTCGCCTTCCGAACCTTCGGCCACAAGAAGATCATGGCGATCAGGTTTGGAATGGTCAGGAGGCCAAGAGCAATGTCCTGAATCGTCCAGACCATGTCGCTTTTCAGGGTAGCGCCGAAGATGCAGAAGCACGGGAAGATATACTTGAACTTTTCAGCGACCGTGCGCCCAAACATATAGTTCAAGCCCACAAAGCCGAAATACCACTGACTCATCAGGGAGGTCGTAGAGAACAGCAGGAGACTGGCCGCAAGCACATACCGCATCGGAGGCCATACACTCTCAAAGGCGTACAGCGGCAGTACGTTTCCGGAAATCCCGGGAGCGATCACCCCGGTGACACCCAACACCAAACCGGTGATCGTGCAAATAACAAATGTATCCAGGAATACCTCTGTTACACCGGCGATTCCCTGCTCGGCAGGGTGCTCCACATCCGCGGCGGAGTGCAGCACGGGTGCGGAACCTTCGCCAGCCTCGTTGGAGTAGAGGCCGCGGGCGATTCCCTTCTGCATAGCGATGATCATGCTTCCCAGCACACCTCCGCTAACCGCTCTCAGGCCAAACGCTCCCGCAAAAATATCCGCAAAGACACCGGGAAGCTGCTTGATGTTGATCAGAATGATCAGCAATCCGCTGGCAATGTAGAGCGTTGCCATAAAGGGGACCACCTTGCGCGCCACATGCGCGAATCGCTTCAGGCCGCCGGCAGAAACAACAAAAATCAGCACCGTCAGGATGATACCCGTGTAAATGGGGGGAATCTGGAAGGTATCCTCCACCACACCGCCAATGGTGTTGGACTGAATAAAGTTACCGCCGATGATCTGAACCACCATAAAAATGGAACACAAGAAGGCAAGCCACGGGGCGTGGAGACCATCCCGGATATAGTACATGGGGCCGCCCATCCAGATTCCGCGGTCATCCTTCTGCCGATACAGCATACCCAAAATGATCTCGCCATATTTGGTAGCCATACCGACGAATGCCGCGACCCACATCCAGAAGATCGCGCCCAGCCCGCCCGCCAGAACAGCAGTCGCGACTCCAACGATATTTCCGCTTCCAACACACGAGGCGATCGCCATATTCAAGGCCTGGAAGGATGACACGCTTCCTTCCGAATTCGTGTCCTTATCACCGTAGCGAATTGGATGGATCAAGGTCTTTTTGATGATATACTTAAAATGTCTGACCTGGACGCCACCAGAAATAACCGTATAAAGAATGCCAACCGCAAGCAAAACAAACAGCAGCCAATTCCCCCACAACCAATTGTCGATCGTGGTCAGTATTTCCTGAATTCGCTCCATATTGATGATCCTTTCAGTCGATTATTTCCAATCCAGATAGATCGGATTTGTCCAGGCTGTCCGACCGTACTTGTCCGTAACTTCGACACGAATATAAGCTTCGTGACCCTTGACCTCATATTCGCCATAAGTCAGGGAATCCTCACAGGCTTTTCCGAGGACCATTACGCCGTCATTGATGATATTTCCCGCAACGAAGTTGATATGATTGACGGGAGAGCAGGAGATCCACGCCTTGCCGTCCTTAATGCCCCAATCCTTGATCACCGGGCCGGCAGACGAATAGTAGTTGCCGTCCAGGAAGTTCTGGATGATCGCGTCATGCGTCAGCTCGGGAGCCTGCACGCAGATCCAGCCGCCGCAGGAGTCCTCAAACAAGCCTTCGTTATGGTTATCGTCGCTGGCGAAACCGTTGATCTTCTTTCCCATCCGGAGCATACGGTCCCAATACGTGACATCGTAGCCGGTGTTAGACTCCAGGACCGTGTTGTAGTTGAAAATCTCCAGTGCCTGTACGCCTTCCGTATAAATAAACTCTTCTTCGGTCACGCGGCTCCAGATCGGATGATTGTATGTTACCACACAGCCGCGGTCACGCAGCATATCCGCGATCTCCTGAGAGATCTCCCGTCCGCGCCAGGTTCCGTAATGCTTCTGCGGGGGAACGTGCTCCATGTGGGTGAACAGCGGAGCCTTGGCGTTTTTCTGCATCTCGCTGGTACCGAGAATACCATGCAGATGATGGATCTCCAGCCGCTTGCTGCTGCCTTCTTCCTGATACAGGATCGCGCTGGCTTCGATGGCGGGGATCATAATGAAATTATCTGTATTATACTGCTTGCGATAGTCGGTGTAAATATCATGCTCGGAGAGCGCCAGAAAATTGTATCCATGCTCCTTGTAAACCTCTACGGACTGCTCCGGCGTCATCTTACCGTCAGAAACCGTCGTATGGCTGTGGAGGTTTCCCTTGTACCAGTTTCCGTTGTTCTTGAAACCCTGATAATCTTTCATAGTTTTTTCCCTCCTAATTACGCGTTTTTCTGGTGCTTCTTGATTCTGCGGATCAGGAACGTAGAAACACCGACACCGACAACTGCCCAGCCGATCATCACAGAGAACACGATTCTGAAGCCCGTCATGCCGGGGAAGCGATCCAGGAAATTGCCGTACATCACATAGGCAAAGGTGTTCGGCAGATAAATGATCAGGGACGCCATGCTCATAGCCGCGCCGGTGATCTCACGGGGGACCTTGACCTCATCCATAGGAGCAAAGAACACCGCGCGCATGGTAAATACGATAGCGCCAAAGGTCAGGGTGCAGACAGCGCCCAGCATCCACATACCCTTCTGGCCAAGAGCCTCGTGGGGGATCATCAGGAAAACAGCCATTGCCACAATGCACACAACGAAGCCGACCCGAATGTGCTTGGCTGCGGACTTATGAACCTTATCGGACATAAAGCCGCCAACGGGGCCGCCGATCATCTTCAGACCATACTGGTTGACAATTCCGTACATGCCAACTGCGGTGGCAGGCAGCATATAGATCTTGTTGAGGAAGGGGATGAAGTAAGTCAGGCCGCAATAAATGCAATACACAACAAAGCCGTTGAGAGAAACCGCCCAGATATCAACACTCTTCAGTGCCTGCATCATACCGGAGAAAGCGGCCTCTGCCTTGTTGACTTCCTTGCCGTCCTCGCCGACGCACTTTTCATCGTGCGGAACAAAGATCAGGCACAGCACACCGGCCACCATAGTGACCACGGACAGGAAAATGAATCCGCCGCGCAGAGCTGCGGCGCCCTCGCCCATAGCCCGGAATACGGCCAGAGCCGAAGAAGCCACGATCACGTCAACAACACCGCGTCCCATTTCCAGGAAGCCGAACATTCTGCCCTGCGTCTTTTCATCACCCAAAAGGCGAATGGCCTTCAGCAGAACGGGCCAGTAGGTCACCTCGCCCAGAATGGCAAGGACGCCAAAGGCCAGCAGGAAGCCATAATAGCCGGGGAACGTTGCGATGTAAAATCCGACAACGCCGATTCCGATCAGCGAACCGCCGATCATATACTTCTTACTAATAATATCACAGATGTAAATACCTGCAATCAGGCCGATGGTCTGAACGATGCCATATACGCTCAGGGCCGCGCCGATCTGAGTGTTCGACAGTCCCATGAATTCCTGCATGGGAACATAGAACATATCCTTCATGCTGGAGAGCTTAAACGCAATACCACCAGAAAAAGTGAGGATGCAAAATACTAACCAACGATTAGGCGCTGCTTTTGCGATTTGCTTTTTTGTTTCATTACTCATTATTCATTCTCCTTTCACCCTGCCACGCTTTCCTCTCAAGGACATTTTAGCTCAGCGGTGTTCGCACGTTTAGTATAATTGCTTTTTGTTGCGTTTGCAAGTAAAACCAACTGTCCGCAACAAAAACCATGATAATATCCAATTTTTCACCAGATAAATTGTTGATAATCATGGTATTTTCTGCGTTTGCTTTTCTAATCACAGAAAATGCCATATTTTTTCTTGCGTTTTTTTGCATTTCCTCTTTTCAAATCTTTTTTTTGTGTTATAATCGTCTTAAAATATCCATGCAGATTTTCGACAACAGAGGAGGCGCATCGATGCTACAACAACAGCGGCACGATATCATACTGTCTATCCTTGCAGAAAACGGAACCGTCCACACCGCGGATCTCGTCAAACGCATGGACGTATCTTCTGAAACGATTCGGAAGGATCTGGACTATTTGGAAAAGGCCGGACAGCTTACGCGGGTACACGGCGGTGCTATGCCCGCAAGCGACAGGGATTCTGCGATCACCCCCGGCTACATCACATTGAGCACCCGCAAGACGCAAAACGTTGAACAGAAGAAAGCGATCGTCCAATATGCGCTATCCATGATCGAGGAAAACCAGGTGATCGCGCTGGATTATGGCAGCACCAGTCAGTTGATGGCGGTAGCCCTGAAAGGACGTTTTCAAAAGCTGAGCATTATCACAAATTCCATTCAAAACGCTCTGCTCCTTTCCGACGTTCCGGGCTTTACCATCATCTTAGTCGGCGGCGTTCTGAACAAGGACGAATATACCATTGTAAATCCCATGTTTTCTCTTGAGGATAGTCTCCACATCGACACTTACTTCATGTCGGCCAGCGGAATTGACCCCATTATCGGCTGTACGGACCTTGGCTTCAGCGAGGCAAGCGTACAAAATCAGATGCGCCATGCCGCAAGACGCACCGTGGTCTATGCGGACTCAAGTAAATTCGGCCGCGCGAGTCTGGTGAGGGTATGTCCCATAGAAGAAGTCGACTGCATTATCACAGACCGGGGACTCTCTGAAGAGCAGAAGAACGCATTTATGGAGCGTGGCGCAAATTTGATCATCGTGTGACTGGATTTATGCACATGAGGATCTTCCGCATACGCTTCAAACTGCATCACCAGCGCGGTGAGAAAAAGGAATATTAAAATAAGAGGCAGTTTGCCTGTATCTGAGGATTCTCGGATACAGGCAAGCTGCCTGAACCTTAAAATTGATACCACTCCTGCGGCTTTTTGAAAGGTTGCAGAAACAATTCAACCTGAGAGGAACTACACACCATGCAAATCATCTTATCTGTTTCTATTGCCGTCCTTGCCGGCCTCTTAATGACCCGTGTTGTGAAATCCTTGAAATTGCCCGATGTTACAGCCTATTTGATAGCCGGTATCTTCATTGGACCGTATTTCTTAGGCTCCCTGGGCATAGACGGGCTTGGCTTCATCAGCATGGAAGCAGTCGATCTCATGACCTTGGTTTCCCAAGTTGCTCTTGGCTTTATCGCGTTTGCGATCGGTAATGAGTTTCGGCTGGAAGACATCACGCACATCGGGCGTCAAGCGGTCGTTGTCGGAGTCTTTCAGGGACTTGCCGCTATGTTGTGCGTCGATACGGCGCTGCTTCTTTTGCACATTCTCATCCCGGACAAGCTTTCCGTAGCGCAAGCCATCACGCTTGGCGCCATTTCCACCGCAACCGCGCCGGCTGCCACATTGATGGTCGTGCGTCAATATAAGGCCAGCGGCCCGCTGACTGATCTGCTGCTGCCCGTTGTCGCGTTGGACGATGCGGTCGGCCTTGTGGCCTTCGCCATTTCCTTTGGGATCGCGCGCACGCTGTCCAGCGGAGTGGTCGACTTCGTATCCATTCTGGTAGACCCACTCATCGAAATCGCGGCCTCCCTGTTGCTGGGAGCGGTCAGCGGCTGGCTGCTGACTCAGTTAGAAAAGCTTTTCCATTCCAATACAAACCGGCTGAATCTGACCATTGCGTTTGTATTCCTCATGGTTGCCCTTTCCATGATCAAGTTCTCCATTGGGCCGGTTCATGTGGGCTTCTCCTCCCTGCTGGTCTGCATGATGCTGGGGACAGTTTTCTGCAACCTCTGCCCCTTATCCGCGGACTTGATGGAAAAGGCGGATCGCTGGACCTCGCCGTTATTCGCACTCTTTTTTGTGGTCAGCGGCGCAGAGCTTGAATTGCACGTTTTTACCGAGGCGGCCATTGTTGGTATTGGCGTTGTATATATCCTGTTTCGCTCTCTTGGCAAATACTACGGTGCCCTCATCAGCACACGCCTGACTCATTGCGCCCCTCCCGTATGCAAGTATCTGGGGATCACCTTGCTCCCGCAAGCCGGTGTCGCGCTTGGTATGTGCATCACCGCGCGGCAGCTCGGCCCCGAGGGTGACTTGATTCGCAATATCACCCTGTTTGCTGTCCTGATCTATGAATTGATCGGCCCCGTCCTCACCAAGCAGGCGCTTACGAAAGCGGGCGATATCAAGCCCATACCTGATGAGGTAAAGTATCGGCGTGAACGTAAGCTCGCGGAGTCCGGCTCCGGTTCCAATCAGTGAGGTGCAGCATGATGGAAAAACAAAAGAAAATCGAATTGCTGCAGAAGATCGCGCACCGGCTGAACGAGGCCCATGTGCAGTGGGCCTTGGGCGCGTCGATGCTGCTGTACTTCAAGGGGATCACATCTGAATTTCATGACATTGATCTGCTGGTTTCCGAACATGACGCGGAATGTGTCCGCAGGATTTTATCGGAAATGGGCGAGCTCTGTCCACCTGACCCCATGCCGAATCCCATGTACCGGACAAAGGCCTTTATGGAGTTCCTCATAGATTCTATCGAGGTCGATGTCATGGCTGGCTTTGTGATCGTGCACGAGGGAACGGTCTATGATTGTTCTCTGCGTGAAGATCAGATCGTGGAGAAAATGCGGCTTGGAACAGAAGTCATCCCGCTGCAATCGCCGCAGTTATGGTGCAAATACTATCGCCTGATGGGACGGCCTCAAAAAGCAGACATGATCGAGAAGGCTTTGTCATGCGACATCCCATCTCAGCAGCCCTCGCAAAAGGCATAATGATATAAAACAGCATTGTGAAGCATACCCCCAATACTGGATACGCAGCATTGGGGGTATGCTTTACTGCTACCGGCTGCTGGACGGTGTGACTGTCATGCGGATGCGGCTGGAAATGGAAGCCTATTGAGTTATTGCCGCTCAAATAAACTGGGATCAAAGCATAAAAATAAGTCGAGGAAATTTCCCTCGACTTATTTTTCGTGCCCTGTACCGTCCGGTTTGCCCCATAGGTCACATTGTGTACCTATGAACATTAACCGCTTGATTCCGGTGATTTTCTTTCGTAATCCGCAACTTTTTAAGGCGCTTAATTTTCGGCGTCTTTCCAAGACTCACAACCTGACCCACACGGGGACAGGGCCGGAAAGTACCGGACAGGGCCGGACAGGAATTTTTCTGTCTGGCCCTGTTTTTTTACCGCATCTGCTGGCTGATGACCCCACCGATGGTGTCTGCGGCATCCTGCTTCATCTGCGCCGTGGCGTGGGTGTAGGTGTTTAGCGTGAACCCCGCCGAGTAGTGGCCCAACGCACCGGACAGCGTTTTCACGTCTACCCCGCTTTTCAGGGACAGCGTGGCGAAGGTGTGGCGGAGATCATGAAACCGGATATGTTCCGCGCCGATGGCCTTCAGAATTTTGTCATGCGTCCGCCGAAAAGCGTCCGGGTCATACATGGTTCCGGTCTTGGGCGATGGGAACAGATATGGGTTGCGAGGGTGCTTTTTGTGCTCGGCAATCAGCAGATCGACTGCCTGCTGGGGAATGGCTAAAGTGCGGATGGAATTTCTCGTTTTCGGCGGACTGACTACCAGTTCCCCACTGATTCGATTTACCTGTTTCGTGACGGTGAGCGTCCGGTTTTCGATGTCCAAGTCCGTCCATTGGAGCGCCAGCAGTTCGCCCCGCCGCAGACCGGTGGTCAGTTCCAAGTAGAAGGCCGCGAGGAGACCCCGGCGCTCCGCTTCGGCAAGATACAGGCCGATTTTCTCCTGCGGCAGAATTTTCATTTCTTTCTTTTCGAGCTGGGGTAGCTTGCAGCCTTGGGCGGGATTAGCGAGGAGCAGGTGCTCCGCCACCGCCTGCTCCAAGCAGTTGTGCAGCAGCGTGTGGACGCCCCGCACCACTCTGGGGCTGAGGCTTTTGTCCTTGAGTTTAGGAAAATTTTTGCGTTGGACCCGTCCGTTTTTCTGGAGGTTGTTGTAAAATCGCTGGATCTGAATGGTAGTCAGTTTGTCCAAGGAAATATTTCCGATTCCGGGGATGATGTGGTTCTCAATGTAGTTGGTGTAGTAGGCTTTCGTGTTGGGCCGGATGCGGGGCTCGGCGTAGACCTCGTACCACGTCCGCACCCATGACGCAACAGTATAGTTGCCAGCTTTGGATACGTCCAGCCGCTGACTTTCGCTGATCGCGGCTTTGAGTTTTTCCTTGACCTCGGCCTGCGTCTTGCCCAGCACGTTCTTGATGATGCGCTTTCCGCTCTCCGGGTCATAGCCCGCGGTGTACCGACCCTCCCAGCGTCCGTCCTTTCGCTTTCGGATATTGCCCTCTCCGTTTGCTCGTCTTTTTGGCATGGTATCAGCCCCTTTCGCAACGAACAATACCGTAATCAAGGCAACAAAGCTACCGGAAAACGGAATCGTTATCAGAAAGTTATCAATTGCCCCTCGGAGCCTCGCCGTCTTATCTTTGACTATTGCGGCGCAATTTTTGCGCTGCCGGAGGAGACGCTTCTTTGGTTACAGCGGTGCGATTTTTGGACAGTTGAAAGTCTTTTTTTATTGACTACAGCGGCTCAAAATATGCGCGATCTGCGCCGAAAATTGCTCTTACTTGAAATCACTTTTTCGAGTGGTTGAAAACGGCGGTTTTGATGTTTGACTGCGGAACGGTCACCTCGAAAAGTCTGTTGTCACAGGCATTTTCCGTGTCTGACGTTCACCTATGACTGCGAAAGTGCCTCTCAAGGTGCACCTTAGACTGCGGTTTCAAAACCCCGGAAAGCCCCGCACTGCGGGGCTTTGTGGCTGAGAGGTGCCCAATTAGGGGCACCTCTCTTTATCTTGTACTAAAATCGAACGGCCTTCGCCATTCGAAAATCCTTCCTGTAAAGTTCGGTTTTTCGCTCAAAACCGTTCACGCAAATATCGCCAAAAAGTTACCGCCACAATGCTGATCCAAACCACTTCTCATCCCGTTTTTCAACTTCTCGCACACACTCGGCTTTCGGAGAAAGATCGCACACAGCGGCTCACACGCCGAAACAGGGGCATTTCAGACGAGGGTGGTATCACTACCCTCGGACCGTTCCGCACGTTCACGAATATTCCCGGGCCGGGTGTCAGAACGGCAAACTTTGCCGCTTTTGGGGCTTGATCCGGTGTACTCCAGAAGAACGCAGAGAGCCTGCGGGACAGCGATGCGCATGATGCGCGTCGTTGTCCCGAGGCGTCGCGGCCCCGCTGGGTTGCGCAGTCCTGTTGCTATATTTATCTTTGGATGAGTGGTGGAACAAAGACACTGTTTGCATAGGTATATGAAAAAACGGCCTGAAAGCCGGAACAACATAGCTAATTTAACAAAAGTACCTCAGTAAATTCGTAGACCTTCCTGAAAAAAATAAAAGGGATTGACTTTTTAGAGCAGAAGTGATAGCGTCTAAGTCACAAAGAACGCATACGTATGCAGAAGGGAGGGAGCGACAGTATAAAAACAATCACATCTGTGGAATTAGCAAAACTGGCTGGCGTTTCCCAGTCTACAGTCTCCCGTTGCCTAAACGATAGTCCGCTGGTCTCTGATGAGACCAAGGCACGAGTAAAGAAAATTGCTGAGGAGAATGCGTTTCAGTTCAATACCAATGCTCGGGGGTTGCGAACAAACCGCACTGGCGTGGTGGGGTATATTTTTTCCAAAGACTTTACTGGTTTTGCAAATCACTATATTCAGAGCGACTTGTATTACCGAATCCGCCTACGACTGCTGGATCATAATCTCGATTTGGTACCAGTATTCGATACAACGGATATTGATGGTGTGAATAGCATTGAAAAGAGCATTGTAAATCGCCGTTTCGATGCACTAATCTTTAATCGGCAGGGAGTGAGTCGGCGAGTAAAGGAGTTATTGGAGGAAACAAACCTTCCGTACATCTTCATTTATGATACTGATGAGCAAACAGAAGAACTCAGTGTTATTGCGCCGCGACATAGCCAGATAGGCTATTTGGTGGGTGAGACATTCTGTCAAAAGGGCTATATGAACTTTGTAGAATTGACCGGTCCAAGTCAGCGTATTGATGTTATCAATAAGCATAACGGTTTTGTAAAAGCGCTGACAGAACATGGTCATGAACTCCCAACGAATAATATTCTGTGTGCGGATTACAATCTGGAACGAGCTCAGGAGGTAACTGAGGCGCACATTGAACTTTTTACGCCCGGCACAGCTATATTCGCGCAGAATGACTTGATGGCTCTTGGTGTTTTAGAAATGTTGAAGCAACACAAATTGCGAATTCCAGAGGACATTGCTCTAATTGGTGCAGATAACATTGTCATGGGACGTTGGTTCCATCCTCAGTTGACCACTGTTGCTATTGACTACGATCAGATTATTGCTCTAACTGAGAAGTGGATCGTAGGCGCTACGGGGAAGCATGCCCCCAAAGAATTCCGACATTTTTTGAATGGAAGGCTTCTTGTTAGAGATACCTTCAAGTAATAGAAGATTTTTTTATTTTGAAAATGAATACGTATGCAACTGCGACACTGCAGTGCAAATAAATTAAAAAAGGAGCGTACACCATGAAGAAGATGAAACACACCATGAAATCCCTGGCGTTCCTGTTGGCTCTGACAATGCTGGCTATCTCCCTGACGGCTTGCAGCGGTAAGCAACAGCCCTCTGTATCCTCCTCCGATGAGAAGACTACTGCAAAAACGGCAGATGACTATCCAAACAAGGCCGTGACCATCATCTGCCCATGGGGGGTGGGCGGCGGTGCCGACACCATTGCCCGTAAGATCACCCAGGTGGCCGGGAAGTATTTCGACCAGCCTCTGATCGTGGAGAACCACACCGGTGCCTCCGGCACCATCGGCATGAGCGACGCCTTCGACGCTCCGGCTGACGGCTACACCCTGGCTATCGCCAATGGTCCCCTGTTCTCCCTGACGCCTAAGTATGTGGATGTGCAGTACACCCTGGATGACTTCACCATGCTGCGGGGCATGCGCACCGTGTCCCTCATGGTTGTGGTGAACCCCAAGACCTCCGGTTTCCAGACATTTGATGATGTTCTGAGCTACGGCAAGGACAGCAAGATTACCTACGCCACCTCATCTGGCCCGGGCGGCGATCAGTACGTGGTGGCCTCTGCAGCCTTCAAGTCTATGGGCATCGAGGCTGAACCTGTGGTCTTGGGCAGTGAGGCCGAAGTGGTGAACGCCATCGCCTCTGGCCAGGTGGATCTGGGCCTGTGTACGCCGCCTTCCTACTATGCCTTCCAGGAGGAAGGGACCGCCCTGGCCGTGGCCACTTTCTATCCCGAGGATGTGGAGACCAAGTTCGGCACCGTCAAGTGCATGGCTAATTGGGACATCGACGCCGTGTTCGGCGGCATGGACTGCCTGGCTATCCGCTCTGACGCGCCTCAGGCCGTCATTGACAAGCTGAACGCCATGCTGGACGAGGTCTACGCCGACAGCGAGTTCACCGGTTATCTGAAGGAGATGGGTTACAACCTGTGGGACGCCAAGGGTGACGAGGTTCGGACCTTCATCGAGAACCAGATGGACAGCATGGACCGCTACGTCCAGTTGCTGGAAAGCAAGTAATGCGAATCGCCGTTGCTGACGTAAGGAACGTACAGATATGAAAGTGAAACTGAACTCCAACATGGTTACCGGTGCCATCTTCCTGGTGATCTCGGTATGGTTGCTGGTGGTGCTCCCCTCGCAGATCAAAACCTATGAGACCGGGAGCGTGACGGCGGCAACGGTACCGACCCTGTTGCTCCGCTGCCTACTGGTGTGCAGCGTAGTGCTGTTCCTCCAGGGCTGCATCTCCAAGGACAAGAAGGAGTATGTAATCAGCGGTGCCCTGCTGAGTCGGGAGTATATCAAAAAGCTGAAGCCTGCGATCTACATTGGGATGCTTCTGGCCTATGCGGTTCTGCTGCCCCAAATCGGGTTCGTGATCTCATCGCTACTACTGGCCAATGGTATTCTGCTCTATTTTCGCACTCGGAAATGGTGGTTCTACCTGATCGCCAGTGCCAATGTTCTGCTGGCCTACTACGTGTTCCAGGCTATCAACGTCACGCTACCGTAAAGGAGGGGAGGAACGCAATGATATGGGACTATATCCGGTCAGGTCTTGAATTGGCCATGACCTGGCAGAGCATCCTGATGATCACACTCGGACTTCTCTCCGGCATCGTGATTGGAGCAATTCCCGGCATGACTGCGGACATCGGCATTATCCTCTGTCTGCCGTTGACATACGCCATGGATCCTATCCCCGCCATGATGCTGCTCTTGGGCATCTATTGCGGCGGTACCTACGGCGGTTCCATCACGGCCATCCTTATCAATACGCCGGGTACACCGGCCAATGCCGCCACCACCCTGGACGGCTACCCCATGACCCGACAGGGAAAATCGTTGAAGGCACTGCAGATGGCGCTGTACGCATCCTTCTTCGGTGGCATTGTCAGCGCACTGATTTGTCTGTTCGCCTCTCCAGCCATCGCCAAGGTGGCTCAGACCTTCGGACCACCAGAGTATTTCTGCATCACTCTGTTTGGCCTGAGCATTATTGCCAGCATCTCCGGTGACAACATCATCAAAGGCATCATGGGTGCCATCGTGGGCATCCTGCTGGCCCTGGTAGGGCAGGACAGTGTCAGCGGCGTCATCCGATTCTCTTTCGGCATCCGCAAGCTGACCGGCGGCATTCCGCTGCTATCCGTCCTGGTGGGCCTGTTCGCCTTGGCGGAGCTGCTGAGCCGCTCGGACTACGATCCCCAGCATGATCCCGCCCGGCAGCAGAAGGTGAAGATCAGCCAGGAGCGGCTCACTTGGGGCGAGATCCGGCGCTGCATCAAAACCTGGGTGGTATCCAGTATTATCGGCACAGTGGTAGGTGCTACACCCGGCACAGGCGGCGGTATAGCGGCCTTTATCAGCTATGACCAAGCGAAGAAGACCTCCAAGTATGGGGACAACTTCGGCAAGGGCGAGATCGAAGGCGTCGCCGCGGCGGAATCCGCCAACAACGCCACTACCGGCTCCACACTCATCCCCCTGATGACCCTGGGCATCCCTGGCGACGGCTGCACGGCTATCCTCATCGGCGCTTTCATGCTCCAGGGTATGATCCCCGGTCCGTCCCTGTTCCGGGATCACGCGGAGACCCTTTACGGCATCATGGTGGGACTGTTAGTAGTCAACGTCCTGATGCTGGTGTTTGGCCTGGCCCTGACGCCGATCTACTCCAACATTGCCCATATTCCCTATGAGCTGATGAGCGCCCTCATCGTCATCTACTGCATTGCGGGCACGTACTCCAACGAGAACAGCACCTTCCATGTGCTGCTGGCGGTGTGTATCGGCATTGGGTCTTTCCTACTGCGAAAGCTGGGCTTCTCAGTGGTGCCCATCATCTTGGGGGTGGTGCTGGGAGAGCTGGTGGAGACCAACTTCCGAAATTCCATGATCCTTTCCGGCGGTTCCTGGGCCATCTTCGTGAAGCGGCCCTTCAGCCTCCTGTTCCTGGCGCTGGCGGTACTGTCGGTAAGTTCTTTTTTCTTCCGGGCCGCCAAGAAGCGTCTCAAGGCACGGGCGGTTAATGACAACGATAAGGTGTAAGAGACTATGAGATATGTAACAGAACCAAGCAAGCAGCTGCCGGTGGCGGCTGAGACGGAGATCCTGGTGGTGGGCGGCGGCCCGGCCGGCTTCGGCGCGGCGCTTCACGCGGCCAGGATGGGCCGTCAGGTCATGCTCATCGAGCAGAGCGGCGCCGTGGGCGGCGTGGCCACCAGCGGCATCATGAGCCACTGGACCGGCAAGCAGGAGGGCGGTTGCTTCGATGAACTGCGGCAGAAGGCCCGGGACTGCGAGAGCGAGCAGGTCATCAACCCGGAAAAGCTGCGCATCCTGATGCTGGATATGCTCTGTGATGCTGGCGTCACAGTCCAGCTGTACACATTCTTCAGTGATGTTATCATGGATGGAGAGCGAGTGACCGGTGTAATTACGGAGAGCAAATCTGGCCGGGAGGTCATTCTCTGCAAGATGCTGATTGATTCTACTGGCGATGGTGATGTAGCGGCAAGGGCTGGTGCTCCCTTTGAAAAGGGGCGTGATGACGGAGGAATGCAGCCCATGACCATCATGTTTAAGGTAGCGGGGGTGGATATGGATCGGGCCGTGTTCTTCTGGGGCATGGATGATACTCTCAAACTCCCGGAGGGAGATCTTCAGACCTTAGGAAGGGAGAAACTGCCTTACCCGGCAGGTCATGTGCTCCTTTATCCAGCCTCTATCCCTGGGGTTGTGACTATTAACATGACTAATGCCACGGATATGGATGGTACCAATGTCCGGGATTTGAATCGTGCAGAATACACCTGTCGAAATCAGATCCCTGCCATCATCCACTTTCTTCGACATTATGTTCCCGGCTATGAAGGCTGCTATCTCATTGACAGCGCTGATGTAGTGGGAGTTCGGGAAACTCGCCGGTTCAACGCCCACTATCAGCTTAACGAAGATGATATTGCTCAGGCGCGGGTCTTTGATGATTGGGTGGTTACCAAATCCAATTTTTTCTTCGATTTGCATAATGTCGAGGGTGCTGGATTGGATGCAGCGGCTGAGTATAAGTCTTTTCACCAGCCGAGGCCCTATACAATTCCGCTTCGCTGTTTTGTGCCTCAAAAAATTCAAGGGTTACTGTTGAATGGGCGAAATATCTCTGGAACACATAAAGCACATTCCAGCTATCGAGTCATGCCCATTGTAATGAATATGGGACAGGCTATGGGCATTGTGGCAGCCTTATGTGTGGCTCAGGGAAAGGCACCCTTGGAACTTGACATCGACGAGATTCACAGGGAACTCATCCGCACGGATGTAACGCTGTAAGAGAGGAAGGAGGCTTCGGACGGCTCTGCCGAACCGATAGAGACTATGCAAGAACGAATTACTGTCCCCCAAGCTCCGTGCACTATGCTGAAAGAGGGTATCTCTGCCCTGGCCAGTGCAGCCGCAGATGCGTATGGGACACAGAAGAAGGTGCAGTTCCGTAGGAAAGACGGTGGTTACGGTTTCACATGTTCCTTCTCCGACCTGCTGGAGCGGGCTGTCTTTGAGGAAGAGCCGCTAACTCGAGCTGCGTCCATCCTGGAAGAGAGTGGCCTGCCTCAAGATGGCGTGAAAACAATGTTGCTGATCTTGGATGCACTGCTGACCTATGGCGTTGAGTGCGGATGCACTGCGGAGGACTGGCGGCAAGTGAATGAGATTTTGGACTATGGAGTTCAAGTCATGCCCAAATTGGCTGCAGAGCATAATGGAAAAGTTGTTGGCGGTGGTCTGACTTTCCTGGCCCTATGTCGGCCATTCCAGAAGTATGGTCGGGACCATGGTTGCAAGAAGGCAGCGGCAGTTGCCGCTTTTGCCATGGAACAACCTTTGCTGAAGTTATCGGTTGCAGCCGGCGTGAACAGCTATCAGGTTTATGAACGGGTTAAGGCATTGGCCCCTAATCAATTTTTTAGCTTGAATCAAGTTGGCATCGAACGTTCTATTCGGATATCGGAAGATCATATGGATGTTATTTGCATGGGGTTAAACATTCAAACAGGTAAGATTTGTAATCTGACAGAGGTAGGCATTTTGCATGATTCAGAAGATCTACAGGTGATATTGCAATCTGTAAAAGCAGCTCTTACCCAAGTCATGAATATCATAGTTCTGCTGTGACTGTAAAAAGAAAAATACGTTTATCTATCTAATCTGATCTAATCTGAGATTCCTACATTGCTTCGCCTCCAGTGATGGCAAATGTGACATGTGAACAGGAACGGAAATCTCCAGTTGACCCACGCCGTGACCCA
>ERZ836441.1994-NODE-1994-length-17532-cov-29.924129_pt1 | contig 17532 bp, 11 predicted proteins | sample MGYA00519686_ERZ836441 | MGnify/ENA primary metagenome ERZ836441 (study PRJEB31850, sample SAMEA3708800) | human gut metagenome | biome: human gut; feature: human-associated habitat; material: faeces | place: China | collected 2014 ... | reverse complement strand
CGATGTTTTTGATATACCCCTTTACCCTATCCCACGAACACCGTCATCATCGTCACGCTTATAGTGAAATGACGCTTGCAGTTTACTACTGCTCGAAGCAAAAATAATGATATTACGAGAAACACAAAATCAGAATGACGCAGATGACGCTAATGACGCTGAATCCGGGATATGGTATAGGGATATCCTCAAAACAGCGTCATTAGCGTCATCTGCGTCACTATCGTCACACAAGAACAGCGAGGGGGTCTGGGGTACGCCCCAGAAATGTGCATGTGGATGACCACATGCTATGCTAGCAAAACACGTCTACCCCCCAAAAACGATAGCACCCAACCCAGATGCCCATACAAATTCGTATATCCCCAGAGTGAATCACCTGTGATTCATCCAAAAATCTTGACTCGAAAAAGTGAATCACTTCTGATTCACTCTTTCAGATGAGACACAATTTAAACAAAGAAAGAAATCCACATCGAAAGGCATCCACCTGATTTGAAAATTTCCCACAAAACATTCCGCGTTACCCACTTGCCAAATTCTGAAAATCCTGTATTATAATAGGTGTGGCGCTGAAATTTGCAATCCATTGGGATCGGAGTTTCAGTATTATGAAAAATACAATGTTGGAAATGACACGCTATGCGGCGCTGGCTCGTCAGGCTGTGGCGGAGGGTGTTGTCCTGCTAAAAAATGAGGCTGTCTTACCGCTGGCTTCCGGCGGCAGGGCGGCCTTGTTTGGGTATGCACAATTTCACTACTATAAAAGCGGCACCGGGTCCGGCGGACTGGTCAATGTGACCCATGTGTCGAATCTGCCGGAGATACTGGGCGGTGACGGCGGCTATCGGCTGGATGCCGAGGTGCAGGCCCGCTATGCCGCATGGCTGGCAGACCACCCCTACGAGATGGGCACCGGCTGGGCGCAGGAACCGTGGTTCCAGCCGGAAATGCCGCTGGACGAAGAATTCGTCCGTGCTGCCGCCCAGCGCGCCGATACGGCGTTTATCGTCATTGGCCGCACAGCGGGCGAGGATCAAGACAACACGAACACCCCCGGCAGCTTTCTGCTGACCGAGGACGAAGAAAATATGCTGGCGCTGGTATGCCGCTATTTCAATAAATCTGTTGTGCTGCTCAATGTTGGCAACATCATTGATATGCAGTGGGTCGCGCGATATAACCCCGGCGCGGTGGCTTACATCTGGCAGGGCGGACAGGAGGGCTGCCGCGGTGTGCTGGATGTGCTGAACGGCACGGTCAGCCCCAGCGGCAAACTGCCCGACACGATTGCCCACACCCCGGCGGATTACCCTGCTGCTGACCACTACGGTGCGGACGACCGCAATTTCTATGCCGAGGATATCTATGTCGGCTATCGCTACTTTGAAACATTTTCGCCGGAAAAAGTGCTGTATCCCTTTGGTTTCGGACTTTCTTACACAAAATTTGAGGTAAAGCTGTTGAGTGCGGACGAGAACGCCGACGGGATCACAGCCATTGCCACGGTCAAAAATACCGGCGCCCGACCCGGCAAAGAGGTCGTACAGCTGTATTGCACCGCGCCGCAGGGGCTTCTGGGCAAGCCCTCTAAGGTGCTGTGCGCCTTTGCCAAGACCAAAACACTGGGCCCCGGAGAAAGCCGGACTTTGACGCTGACTGTGCCGTGGCGTAATTTTGCCAGTTATGATGACAGCGGCGCCACCGGGTACAAGTCCGCCTTTGTGCTGGAAGCCGGTGACTATGTTTTCAGTCTGGGTACCGATGTGCGCAATGCCGCGGCGGTCTTTACGGTCACGCTGCCGCTGATGGTGGTGGAGCAGCAGGAATCCGCCGCTGCACCCGCCGCAGCTTTTGAGCGGCTGCGCCCCGGTGCGGACGGTTCCCCCGCATGGGAGTCTGTCCCTACCGAGGCCGAACTGCCCGAGACCCGTTGTGTGGTCCGTCTGCCAAAAGAGCGCCCCCAGACCGGGGACAAGGGCATCCGTTTGCAGGATGTGGCCGACGGCAAGGTGGACATGGCTGATTTTGTCGCACAGTTCAGCGACGACGAGCTTTGCACCATCGTCCGGGGCGAGGGGATGAACTCTCCGCGCGTTACGCCGGGTACAGCCGGGGCTATCGGCGGTGTCAGCGATGCTTTGCAGCACTACGGTCTGCCTGCCGCCTGCTGTTCCGATGGTCCCAGCGGTATCCGCATGGACTGCGGCACGGTTGCTTTCGCCATGCCCAATGGCACCTGCCTGGCTGCGACATTCAACGAAGATTTGAGTGCGGAACTCTACTCGATGGAAGGGCTGGAACTGCGCAAAAATCACGTTGACACGCTGCTGGGCCCCGGTATCAACATCCATCGCCACCCGCTGAACGGCCGCAATTTTGAGTATTTCTCCGAGGACCCGCTTTTAACCGGAAAGATGGCCTGCGCCCAGCTGCGCGGGCTGCACCGCTGGGGCGTGACCGGAACCATCAAGCACTTTGCCGCCAACAATCAGGAGCATCGCCGCCACTTTGTGGAGTCGGTCATTTCGGAACGCGCTTTGCGGGAAATCTACCTGCGCGGTTTTGAAATCGCTGTCAAGGAGGGGCGTGCTCGCTCAATTATGACATCCTATAACCCGCTGAACGGCTACTGGACGGCAAGCAATTATGACCTTGTCACGACGATTCTTCGTGGTCAGTGGGGTTACACCGGTCTTGTGATGAGTGACTGGTGGGCCGAGGGCAACGACCGTGGCGGTGCCGGCAGCACCAAGCATGTGGCAGCCATGGTCCGCGCCCAGAATGATGTTTTTATGGTCGTGACCGACCCGGAGCATAACTCCGGTGGGGATGATCTGGCAGTCGCATTGAACGAAGGCCGCCTGACCCGTGGTGAATTGCAGCGCAGCGCGGCGAACATCTGTCGCTTTTTGCTGCAAACACCCGCTTTCCGCCGCAGTATCGGCCACACGAGTGTACTGGATGACCAGCTGGAGGCAATGGCCGAGCAGGATATGCAGCAGGCGGCACAAAACGGTTTTCCCTTGACGCTGCGCGATGGCACAGCCATCGACATTGCCGCCATCGACAACGGCTACCGCCGCACGACGGCGTTCCGCGTGACAGCAGCCGAGGGCGGCAGCTACACCTTGCACCTGCGCTGCCGTGCCATGCCGGGCAACAGCCCGCTGGCCCAAATCCCGGTATCGGTGTTCGCAGGCCGTGCGTTCCTGAAAACCATAACTATCACCGGCGCCCAGGCTGACTGGTGCGATTTTTCTGTCGGCTTGCCCGCATTGAACACAGGGGACGAGTTCTTCCTGCGGTTTTATTTTGGCCAGAGCGGCATGGAACTGGGCGCTGTTATATTGAAAAAATGAGAACTGCAAGTCGAAGTGGGAGGGAGGCTGCGGCCTTATGAAACTTGACAGCATAAAACTTCCAAAGCAGAAAAGTGTGCGCGGCGGTTGGTTTTTATCCTACATCCTTGTACTGATCGTGCCGCTGCTGCTCTGTTTGCTTTTATATAATTACTCCGCCGGTATTATTACGGCGGAGTCCAAGCGGATCTATGGTTCGGCGCTGGATCAGGCCCGCATCGACCTGGACAGCTACCTGACCGAGATCGAGCAGACGCTTTCCCGCACAATGCAGGACCAGACCGTGCAGCGAATGGTCACGACCAAGAAGCCGCTGGACGGTTATGATCAACTGGCATTGGTCAACACCCAGAGTACGCTTTTAACGATTGAGACCGGGCACCCGAACATTAGCAATGTGTGGATCAGTCTGAACAATCTGGACAGCGTGATTTCCAGCCGGGGCTACCTTGACCAGCATCTATTTTATCTGTCCCGGTTCAAAAACAGCAGCATGAGCGAGGATGCATGGCATGAACTGCTGCACGAAAGCCACCCCCGGTGGGAGATGGTTCAGCTGGAGAACGAAGGCGGCACAGACTTTCTTTTTATCCGCTCTGCACTGACGAGCGGGCTGTCCTACGCCGACGCTACCGTTGTGGTGACGGTGAAAAAAGATCTGTTCGTCAAGCGGTTGCAGCAGTTCTGCTGGGACCCGGAGCTGGATTTCTATGTCTTAGCTGCGGACGGCACAGCCATCTGCAAAACGGCAGCGGGTGACCCGCCTGCCATGGATATTGTGCAGGCAGCGGCCGACGGTTCGTTTGCCTTTGGTTCGGGCGGTCAGCAAGCCTACCTGACCCGTGCCAGCAGCGTGACGGATTGGCAGTATGTGCTGAGCATTTCCAATAAGCTGCTGATGAAAAACACCCGCATGACTCAGTTGTTCACCTGGGGCGGCATGGTACTCTGCATGATGTTAGGGTTGGGGTTGTCTGCCGGGCTGACAAAGAAAAATTATCAGCCGCTGGGCGCGTTGGTCAGCCCCTATGACGGCACAGACGAAGCTCCCGACCTTGTCGAGAAAAACGAGTTTGAGCGGCTGGAATACTACTCCCAAAAGAGCCGCCGCGAGCGCAGCGACCAACAGCATGAGCTGTGGAAAAGCCAGCAGACCCTGCGGCGCTACTATTTAAAATCCCTGTTGGAAAGCCCGCTGGGTCTCAGCCAAGAGACTGCCGAGCGCGGCGGCATCCGGTTTGACGCGCTGTTTTATACGGTGGTCGTCTTTAAAAATCCGATGGCCGACAGCGCACCGGAGGGGGATGGCTCGCTCTTTGCGGCGTTGCAGATCGCTATTATGAACATTTTCCAGGAAATTGCCGAGCCGCACTTTGCACTGGAACTGACCGCCCTGGGTGAGACCTGCGTGGCCATCGTGGGCATGCAGGAAAACACCCTCGCACAGGACGAGCAGCTGCTGACGGACATCCGTGAGACACAACAGCAGATCCGTGCCCACTTCCATGCGGATCTGGGTGCGGCTGTGGGCGAGACCCACGCCGGGGCGGCGGACATCCGTACAGCCTACCAAGAGGCGCTGGAAGCGCTGAGCTATCTGCGGGATGACGGCGAGCCCGTGGCCTACCGCGGCATCCACGATGCCCGCATGGCCTACACATTCCCCTTGGAGACCGAGCGCAAGCTCATGGACTTGATTTCTTTGGGCAGCGAGGAAAACACCGCCGCCCTTATCCGGCAGGCGTTCCCGCTGGATGGCGCGGTGCAGGACCCCAATGTGGCCCGCTGCCTTGCCTATGACATTACGGCGACGCTCATCAAGGGCGCAGCTATGGCCGGACTGGACGACCAGAAGGACATCCGCTTCTCGCCCGGGGATGCGGGCAGCCCCGAGGAATTGCAGGCACATTTGATTAAAATTTCCGCTACGCTCTGTGGCCGTGTGCGGCTGCTGAAGGGCAGCACCAGTACGACCCGCGCCCTCTGCGACCGGGTGGAGCAGTACATCAGGGAAAACTATGCCGACCCGGACCTGAATATCTCCCAGGTGGGGCAGCACTTTGACATGACGCCCACCTACTTGTCCGCGCAGTTCAAGAAAGAGACCGGGGTGGCGTTGTTGGCCTATATCAGTAATGTTCGCGTTGAAGCTGCTAAGCAACTGCTGGCGCAGGGGCTTTCGGTGGCAAAAATTGCCGAGCAGACCGGCTACCGCGACAGCGGCTCACTGATCCGCGTGTTCAAAAAGGTTACCGGCATGACGCCCGGGCAGTACAAGGCTGCACACAGCGAGGAGTAACCCCCAAAAGCAAAAGCCGGACTGTCGCAGTCCGGCTTTTGCTTTTGCACATGGCACTTATACAAGATGCACAAAAATAGACCGGTGCATTTTGTGCATAAATTTTGCCGTTTTAGAAATTGCCTATGTGTTTTTGAAAATTCGCATCTTTGATTTGAGGTTTTGCCTATTTTTTGGGGCTTTTTATTCTGGTTTTGCTGGCGGCGGTGTGATAGGCTCTAAGCACGGAACGAACACCGGCCATCGAAAATCAAATCCATTCAGCGCCACAAAACCTCGGCAGCCGGGCCTCGTTCATAAGTTCATAAGAGAGAAAAGCACTACAAAGAAGGAGGAACCCCAACATGAAAAAAATTAAGCAGGCCACCGCGCTGGCCGCTGCGGCAGCCCTGTCCGCCACAATGCTGGCAGGCTGCGGCGGCAGCACCGAAAGCACGGCATCCACCGCGACCGAGACCGCCAGCAGTGCCTCTACCGCTGCCGAGAGCGGTAACGCAGGTGAGTTCACCTACCCGATGGCCGCAGGTCACAGCATCACCTACTGGTGCAACCTGAACGAGAACATCGGCTCCTATTACAAAGATATGGGCGAAAGCCCCTTTGGAAAGGGTCTGATGGAGAACACCGGCGTAAACATCACCTTCCTTCACCCGCCAACAGGCGGCGAGAATGAGCAGTTCAACCTGCTGGTGGCCGACGGTGATCTGCCCGATGTTATGGAATACCACTGGCAGAACTACCCCGGCGGTCCGGAAAAGGCGATCTCCGATGGTGTTATCGTCTCACTGAATGACATCATCAACCAGTACTGCCCGAACTTGAAAGCCTATCTGGACGCCAACCCCGAAATTGCCCGCCAATGCCGCACCGATGACGGCAACTACTACGCGTTCCCATTTATCCGCGGCAATGAAGAACTGCGTGTCACGGAGGGACTGTTCATCCGGCAGGACTGGCTTGATGAGCTTGGCTTGGAAATCCCCACCACTATTGACGAGTGGCACACCGTGCTGACTGCCTTTAAAGAGGAAAAGGGCGCAACCGCTCCGTTCTGCTATGAATGGACGATGGGTGCCTTGACCGACAACAACCCCTTTGCTTACGCTTATGATACGAAACGCGGTTTTTATGTGGGCGAGGATGGCAAGTCCCACTACGGCGCAGCCGAGCAAAACTACAAAGAGTACCTGCAGACCATGCACGACTGGTATGCCGAGGGTCTGTTGGACCCCGACATGATGACTTCCAGCTACGAGACGGTCAGCGCCAAGATGAGTAACGGCAATGCCGGTGCGTCCTTCGGCTGGGCAGGTTCCCGCATGGGTGTCTGGAGCAATGCCGGTGTCGAAATCGAACCCAAGTTCAACCTGCAGCCCTGCCCCTATCCCTCCCGTGATAAGAATACTATCGTCAAGATGGGGCAGATTGACAGCGCCTGTCCCAACCAGGGCATGGTCGCTATCACCACCTCCTGCAAGGATGTTGAGGCTGCTGCCCGCCTGCTGGACTGGGCTTACAGCGACGAAGGTCATATGTACTATAACTTCGGTACGGAGGGTGTTTCCTACGAGATGGTCAATGGTGAGCCTGTTTACACAGACCTGATCCTGAACAACTCCGATGGTATGGCTCCCGGTACGGTTATGACCCATTACCTCCGCGGCAACTACAACGGTCCTTTCGTGCAGGATCTCCGATATCTGAAGCAGTATTACACTCTGGATGGTCAGAAGAAGTCCAATGAGACTTGGGCTGTGGCAACTGCTGCCCAATATGCCATGCCCAATGTCACCCCTACGGCCGAGGAGAGTGAGGAGTACTCCACCATCATGAACGAGGTCGAGACCTACCGCGATGAGATGACCAACAAGTTCATCCTGGGTACCGAGAGCCTGGATAACTTCGACCAGTATGTTGAGACGCTGAACAGCCTGGGTCTGCAGCGCGCCATCGAGATTCAGGACGCTGCTCTGGAACGCTACAACAAGCGCTGATAACACCCTGTTTCGGCAGCCATAACATGGGACGGGCAGCTAGCCCGTCCCACTTTTTTCTCAAAGGGAGAAATTCTTATGAAAACACCTACTGCCAAAAAGACAGAAATACCGACCAAGCCGATCAATCGCAACGGCTTTGCGTTCCGCGCCTGCCGGGACTGGCAACGCAACTGGGAGCTATACGTCATTATCATCCCCGTGCTGATGTATTTTATTCTGTTCCAGTATAAGCCGATGTACGGTGCGCTGATCGCATTCAAAAACTACAAGCCTGCACTGGGATTTCTCGGTAGTCCGTGGGTCGGCTTGGACAATTTTACCCGCTTTTTCACAAGCCCGTTCTTTGGGCGTCTTGTCCGCAACACGCTGCTGCTGAGCTTTGAGCTGCTGCTGTTCGGCTTCCCTGCGCCCATCATTCTGGCGCTGCTTATCAACGAAGTCCATCATAAGGGTTTTAAAAAGAGTGTTCAGACGCTGACTTATCTGCCCCACTTCATCTCGCTGATTGTCGTCGTCGGCATGATCACCGACTTCTCGATGACAAGCGGTCTGTTCAATGACATCATTGTCTTTTTCGGCGGTGAGCGCAGCCCGCTTTTGCAGAACCCGGCACTCTATCGCACCATCTATGTGCTGTCCGACATTTGGCAGCAGGTTGGCTGGGGCTCCATTATTTATCTGTCGGCTTTGTCCGGCGTGGATGCCCAGCTGTATGATGCCGCTTCCATCGACGGCGCGGGTCGCTTCCAGAAGCTTTTGCATGTCACACTGCCGGGCATCATGCCAACCATCATCACAATGCTGATCCTGCGCATTGGCAGCCTGATGAGCATCGGCTACGAAAAGACCATCCTGCTCTACAACCCCTCCACCTACGACACGGCGGATATTATCTCGTCCTATGTTTATCGCGTCGGTCTGCTGGAACAGGGCTGGAGCTACTCTACGGCCATCGGCCTGTTCAACAGTGTCATCAACTTGATTTTACTGGTGCTGGCGAACAAGCTCAGCAAAAAGCTGGCCGATACAAGCCTTTGGTAAGGGGGGATCCACCATGCTGAATACAAAAACCACGAAGATCAAAATGTCCACCGGCGAAAAGATCTTCTCCGTCATCAACTATATTTTCCTGGCACTGGTGGCCGCTGCCTGCTTGTACCCGATGCTGTATGTGCTGTTTGCGTCTTTTTCCAACAGCAACCAGCTTATGCGCCACACCGGCATTCTGTTGTGGCCGCAGGGGTTCAGCGCCGACGCGTATGAAATGGTGTTCAAAAACCCGATGATAGCGCGCGGCTACCTGAATACGATGTTCGTGCTTGTCATGAGTTTGATTTTGCAGATCACGCTGACTTCGCTGGGTGCATACTTTCTCTCTCGCCGCAATGTCATGTTCCAGAAGCCCATCATGTTGCTCATCACCTTTACGATGTTCTTCTCCGGCGGTATGATACCCACCTACTTGAATATGAAGAGCCTGCACCTGACTGGCAGCCTGTGGGGCTTGATCCTGCCGTTCATGATCAGCGTGTACAATCTGATTATTCTGAAAACCTCGTTTGCTTCTATTCCGGAATCCTTGATTGAGGCCGCCCGCATCGACGGCGCAAGCCATCTGAAGGTGCTGTTCTCCATTGTGCTGCCGTTGTCCAAGGCAATTCTGGCTGTTATGGTGCTGTATTATGGTGTCGGTGTGTGGAACGGCTGGTTCTGGGCGTCTGCTATCCTGCGTGACCGCGAGATGTACCCCCTGCAGCTCGTCCTGCGCGAGATCTTACTGCAGAACAGCACCTCCAACATGACGGGCGGCACCAGCGTTGGCGATGTGGAATCTGTGGCCGCCACTGTCAAGTATGCCACCATCATGGTCGCAACAGTGCCGATCCTCTGCATTTATCCGTTCCTGCAGAAATACTTTGCCGCCGGTGTCATGGTCGGCGCAGTCAAGGAGTAAAGGAGAAAAAGTATGTCTGAACGTTTCACTGCACCGCAGGATGATGCGTTGTATTTACAGATGTGCGCGGAAATCGAGGAAAAGCTGCGCCGTGCCGCGCCGCTGTACACCCGCCGCTACCCCCATGTCAGCACCCTGCCCGCCGAGGGGCTGCGCTACACGCCGGAGGAAAACAACATCTGGACTTCCTCTTTCCTCCCCGGTATGATGTGTCTGGCCGCCAAGCGCACCGGAGATGCTGCGTTCCTGCAGTATAAGGACGACTACATCGCATCGTTCAAGGCACGGCTGGATGACCGCGTCGGCATCAGCCACGATCTGGGCTTTTTGTACACCTTGTCCGCAGTTGCTTTGTACAAGCTGACGGGGGATGAGGAGGCCAGAGCGCTGGCCCTGCGCGCTGCCGATATGCTGTGTGAGCGCTACAACGAGAAAGGCCGCTACATTCAAGCGTGGGGCGAGTTCAATGTCGGCACACCCTATGTGAAAATCATCGTGGATACGATGCTGAACCTGCCGCTGCTGTTCTGGGCCGGCGAGACAACCGGAGAGGCCCGCTATACGAACATTGCCATCGCCCATGCTCACACCTGCGCAGACTATCTCGTGCGGGAGGATTACTCCTCGTTCCACACCTATCTGATGGATCCCGCCACAGGTAAGGCTGTCGAAGGTCGCACGCATCAGGGCTTCCACGATAACACAACTTGGGCGCGCGGACAGGCATGGGTCGTGACCGGGTTTGCGCTGGCCTATACCTACACAAAAGAACCGCGCTTTTTGGAAGTGAGCCGCAAGGCCGCCGAGGTGTTTTTGCAGAACCTGCCCGCCGACTTTGTTCCCTACTGGGATTTCACCTTTAACGACCGCATCCCCGATATTCGGGACAGCTCCGCCGCGTCGATTTTTACCTGTGGTCTGCTGGAACTGGCACAGTATGTGGACGACGCCGAGGCCGCGCGAGACCGCGCCGCCGCCCGGACCATTGTGCGCAGCCTCTACGACCATTATTTTCTGCATGACCCCGACCGCGTGGGTGTGCTGACCGACGCCATCTACCACCGCGACACCGGCGCAACCTGCGTCATCTGGGGCGACTATTTCTTCTATGAGACCCTGTTGCGCCTGCTGGGCGGGGATAAATGTTTTTGGTAAAACCAAAAGGCGAGGCGGAAGCCCCGCCTTTTATTGCAGAGGAAAGGATTGCTATTATGGATGTTTTTGCATCGGCTTTAGCCGCTAACCCTATGCAGACCCGACAGGACGCAGTCACGGCGCTGCTGGATTTGATTCGTCCGCTCAAATCTTTTTACTCACCGGGGGACGCCCTGCTCAAGGTCGGCAACACAGCTGCGCACTATGGTGAAAAGGACGCCCGCATGGAGGGCTGGGCGCGTATCTTATGGGGGCTTGGCCCGCTGTTTGGCGGCGATAACACTACCCTGCCTGCTGAACAGCAGGCAGAAATCGCGGCATGGGTCGACCTCTACCGCATGGGTCTTATCCATGGTACCGACCCAAGCCATCCCGAATACTGGGGGGATATCTTCGACTATGACCAGAAGATGGTCGAGACTGCCGCGCTGGATCTGGCGCTCTGCCTTGCCCCGGATATGCTTTGGACACCGCTGACCGACGCCCAGAAGCAGAACGTCTACCGCTGGCTCAATCAGATGAATGCCCACCGCATCCACCCCAACAACTGGCGTTTTTTCCGCATCTTAACGAATATGACCTTTGCACGGCTGGGTCTGCCCTATGATACCGACCAACTGAAGGATGATTTTGGCGTTGTCGAGCATTGCTATACCGGCGGCGGCTGGTATTTTGACGGCAACCCCGGTCAGCTGGACTACTATATTCCCTTTGCCATGCACTTTTACTCGCTCATCTGGTCGGCGCTCTCCCCGCTGGATGCCGATGGCTACGCGACCAAACTCAAGACCCGCAGCGGCGAATTTGCCGGGGATTTCATCCAGTGGTTTTCCGATGACGGCGCGGAGATTCCGTTTGGCCGCAGCCTGACCTACCGCTTCGCCCACGCGGCATTCTTTGCGGCGTATGCGTTTGCAGGGGCGCAGAATGAAACTATCCCATGGGGCGCGGTGCGTCATACCGTGTTGCATAACCTGCACCATTGGTTCCAATACCCCATCACCGACGCGGCGGGCGTGCTGACCATCGGCTACCAATACCCGAACCTGCTCATGAGCGAGCGGTACAACGCCCCCGGCAGCCCCTACTGGGCCTTTAAGGCATTCCTGTTTTTGGCGCTGCCTGCCGATCATCCGTTCTGGACTGCGCCTGATGCAACGGTTCCGCACCCGGCACAGCAGCGACAGGACAAACCGCATATGCTCGTCTGCCACGACGGCGGGCATATCACGGTGTTCCCGGTGGGGCAGCACTGCATGAACCACGGGGCCATCAGCGCCAAGTATGAAAAGTTTGTCTACTCCAACCGCTTTGGCTTCAGCGTTGGGCGCGGCACCGATCTGGAGGACGGCGCGTTCGACAACACATTGGCTGCCAGCCCGGCAGGGATGAACTTCTATCGTATGCGTTACGGCACGGACAACTTTGCCGTGACGGACGCTTACACCTATGCCGCTTATACCCTGCTGCCCGGCACCACGGCGCAGAGTTGGGTCGTGCCCTGCGGCGGCAGCTGGCATGTGCGTGTGCATAAAATCGTGACGACTTCGCCCGTAGATATTGCCGACGGCGGTTTTGCCCTGTCTGTCGAGGAGCCGTTCACCCGTCGCGTCGGAGCCGAGGACGGCAAGGTGCTGCTGCAGTGGGTCGAGGATGTCAGAGGCGGCAAGGCTGTGTTTCTGCCGTGGGGCTGCACGGCGGCGGTCAGTCTGCTGGGCGGCGCACAGACCGAGTTTGTGCGCACTTTCCCCAACACGAACTTGATGGCAAACCTCTGCGCTGTGCCCTATTTGAAAGCCACCTTGCAGCCCGGTACGCATATTTTGGTGGACGCTTTCTACGCCCGCCCGGCGGATGCCGATGAACACGGCGGTTTCGCAGTCAAGCCTTTTGCTACGCGCAAAGGCAATGCAATCGAGATCTCCTGCGCGGATGGCCGCACGATTCGTATTGATCCGGAGGACTGAACCATGCACAAAGCTCTGCTGCGCCGCTGGTGCGACGCGATGCTCAAATATCAGCTGCATGACACAGGCGATACCCGGCTGGACGGCGGGCTGCTCTGTCCGGCCTGTATGCGGGTACATGGCCGCAGTGCCGATGCGATTTTGCCGCTGGTGACCCAATGGCAGACCGACGGCGATGAGCGCTGTCTGCATGCGGCGGAAAAGCTGTTCGCATGGTCGGCCAATATGCGCCGCCCCGACGGCAGCATGAACAATGACACGAACAGTAATTGGAACGGCATCACGGTATTTTACGCAAATGCCTTGGGGGAAACGCTGCTCTGGTACGGGGACAAGCTGCCCGCTGCCGACCGCGATGCATGGACAGCCCGCTTTTCCGAGATGGCGGAGTATCTCTGCCAAAATATTGAAAGAATTGGCGGCAATGTCAACTATCCCATCACTTGCGCCTACACAATGGCGCTGGCCGCGCGCCTTTTAGGTGGGGAGCCGTTCGCAGCCAAGGCAAAGCAACTGGCGGACTTTGCCGTGACACACATCACGGCGGACGGTCTGCTGTACGGCGAGGGACACCCTATGACAGCCGTAACGCCCAAGAACTGCCGCCCGGTGGACCTTGGGTATAACGCGGAGGAATCACTGCCTGCTCTGATTCTGTACGCTGAACTGACCGGGGATGAGGAGGTAGGCCGCGCTGTGCTGCGCACCACGCGGGAGCACCTCAACTTTATGCTGCCTGACGGCGGGTGGGATAATAGCTTCGGCAGCCGCAGTTACAAGTGGAGTTGGTGGGGCAGCCGTACCTCAGATGGATGCCTTGCCGGCTTTGCGGCCCTGAGCCGCCATGACCCGGTGTTTGCCGCCGCTGTGCAGAAAAATCTGGAATTGCTGAAGCAATGCACTCATGACGGTCTTTTGTACGGTGGACCGATGTATAGAACAGCAGGGGAACCCGCTTGCATCCATCACACATTCTGCCACGCCAAGTCCGTGGCGGCGCTTGTGCATGATGGCTGGCAGTCCCCGGCGGCGCTGCCCAAGTTGCCATCGGAGACTGCGGCTGGAGCACGGTATTATCCCACCATCGATACGGTTCGCATCGCGCAAGGCAACTGGCGCGCGACTGTGACAGGATATGACTATGAATACCTGCCCGGCGGTCACCCCACGGGCGGTATGGTGTCACTGCTGTGGCACGCCGCCCGCGGTCCGGTGCTGGCGGGCAGTATGGACCCTTACCGCCAGAACGAGCCGAACAATATGCAGATGCCGCGCTGGCAGTTTGACATTTGCACCACGTCGCGCATCGAGCTGCGCCGCGATGGTAAAATCTATTGCAGCAGCAACGATTTGACTGCTGCCTTAACCGTGGGCGAAAATGAGACGAGCGCGGGCGGCAGACTGCGCACTGCGGCCCAAGACGCCGCCGGACGGTACGATTTTGCCGTTTCCGTAATGCCGGGAAAAGTTACCGTGACGGGTCAAAGTGAGGACGCGGACGCAAGGTTTATCCTGCCCGTCATCTCGCCGGAGGGGGAAAATGTTGCGTGGCAGGATGTCAACACCGTGCGCATCGGCAGCGGTCCCGCTGCCCTGACCGTGCAGGCAGACCGCCCGCTGACCCTGCCGCCGGAGTACGGCACACCCGTCCGTTTTCGCCGCCTGTTCAACCCTGTGGGTGGTTTTCAATCGGTAGTGCTGACCCTGCCCGCCGAGCATCCATTCACTGTCACTCTGAGAATTGGAGAGAAAGAATGAACGATATATTGCTTAAAATCACAAACGGAGACAGAACACTGGCGCAAGCCTGCAACCACCTTGTCTACCCGGCAGCCTACGCACCCGGCGATAGTATTACCATGACCGTGCCGGAACCGGGGTACTATGTCATCCGGTTGGACGATGCCATGAATGAGGAATTTGTCTACATGAAAGAAACTTCTTTCACGCTGAAAATCCCCTTTGCGGAGGCGCGAATCAGTTACAGCCCGCGAGCTTTTTCCGGACCGATGCACTATCTGTCGGCACGGTCCGCGCGGACTGAGGAGATCGCAGCACCGCGCAATCTGGCCCGCAACGGTTATGACTGCCACGGTAATACGTCCTGCTACCCCCACACATGGGCCAATGTGGAAACGCGGGGGGAAGCCGTTTTTGCCGCCCGCAATGCCATTGATGGCATCATCTGCCCAGAAAGCCACGGTGCCTACCCTTACCAAAGCTGGGGCATCAACCGTGATCCGGAAGCTTGTCTGACGCTGGAATTCGGCCGCCCGGTCAGAGCAGATACATTGGTACTGACGACCCGCGCGGACTTTCCCCACGATGCGTGGTGGAAAAGCGCGAGAGTCACGCTTTCAAATGGAGATACACGGATTCTTACATTGGAAAAATCCCCCGAGGGCAAAGGGCAGAGCTTTGATTTGGGCGGCGCCGTCATCACAAGTCTGTTGCTGGACAACCTAAAAAAGGCCAACGACCCCAGCCCATTCCCGGCGCTGACACAACTTGAAGTATGGGGAACGAATGTATGAGATTAGAACATGTGACCTCTGCCGCACACCCGATGTATACGCAGGCGATGGCACTGTATAAAAAAGCTTCCCGCCCTATGAGCAGCGCGAAACACCGTCGCAGGAGCGTATTTTAGGAGAGGAATTTTACAACTTTACGACGGTGTACAGCGGCAAACGATTTGTCGGACTGGTGCTGTATTGGGAAACCGCAGAGTATCTGTATATCGAGCATTTTTGCATTTTGCCGGCTTTGAGAAATCATCATTATGGGCAGCGGACGTTGGAGCTGTTGGCGGAATGCGGCAAGACTTTGATTTTGGAAATCGATCCGTCGATGGATGCGATTGTCTGCCGCCGCAAAATGTTTTATGAGCGTTGTGGCTTTGCCGAGAATCCTTTCCCACATATACACCCGCCCTACCACGCTGAAAATCACGGTCATGCCCTTGTCGTTATGACGTATCCCTTACCGATTCCGCAGGAAAAATACAACGACTTTTACCGTTATCTAACTGAAAAAGTCTTGAAGAACGTCTTTTGACGAAGTGGACAAATTCATTATATCGCATGATCGTAGCTGCGCGCAATCGTAAGCTGTACTCTCTGGTGTTAAGTTGTACGAATCGCAGCAAAACCACAGTGGGAAAAATCCTGCTTTTTGTGTTTTACGGATAGGATACGATAGTATCTTAGTATTTTATTTATTTAGTATTTATTTGTGTTGGATTTACCTGTACAGGTGAAACCCGTCCGGGCAACGCCTGCACAGGAAAAGCCGTTCTTGGATAAGAAAGCCCCAAAGGCGGGGAATTTGGAGCGGTATTTGGCTGGACATGCACCGTGCAGATGCGGTTTGAATGCGCCCAAACAGGGGCGTTTCTCGCGGCGACAGGGGCGGTGTGTGGGGCTGTTGTGGCGTGGTACTTTCGTACAACTTCTTGCCGGAGAGTAAAACTTATATACCGGTTCGTTGGGCTTTTCCTGTGTGTGAACCCCGTGATGTCAGTATCCCAATTTTGCAATGAGACCAAAGCTGCGCATTTATTTAAGCGGTGCGGATAAGAATTTATCTCACCGATTTGCCCCCAAAACTGCCCCCAAAAGGGGTTGGGACGGTTCAGCACCGTATGGCACCCTTTTGTACACATGGGACAAAAGCTGTTTCGCCCTTTGGTACACAATACCACCAAACCCAACAAAACATCACTATAACGAACGATTTTTAGATTTCTCATAACCCGGAGGTCGCAGGTTCAAGTCCTGTCTCCGCAACCAACAAAAGCTCGTTGAAACGTTGAGTTTCAACGAGCATTTTCTTTATCTGTGATGAAAGTGGTCACTTTTCGGTAACTTTGACCCCAAAATGACCCCAAAACGGCAAAACGACTGCGCCCGGACGACTGAAATTTTCAACCGTCCGGGCGCTTTTTGTGGATAAATTTTGCGTAGCTGGCAGGTAAATATAGGTGCGGTGTGGCTACCCTACCCCGCTTTCACCAGTACCAACACGCTGTTGTCCGGCACGACAATCTGCTCCTGCTTGGTGGGAATCGGCGGGTATTTGTACTGGTGCAGGACCTTTTGAATCTGCTGCTTGACCTCTAACAAGGCAGCATCCAGCGTGGGTGCATGAACTGCGATTTTGGGAAAATCCGGAGCGTGTGCAATGCAGCCGTCTGCTGTGATTGTACAAAGCACCGGGTAAGGCCGGTTCTCTACGGAAATACTGTATTGCATCCCGAACATATCATCCATCTTGTCCATTTCGTGGCGTTTGTGCTCATCCATGCTGTGGACGTAGGTATCCATAGTAAAGGCTACCGAGTAGTGTCCCAGAATTGCCGACAGCGTTTTATAGTCCATACCGCGCTCCAGTGCGCGGGTGGCGAAGGTGTGGCGCAGGGCGTGGAAGGTAAAGTGCCCGATGTCGGCATCCTTCAACAGGCGGTCATAGTAATCCTTGAAAGTTTTCTGCTCAAAGTAGTGTCCAAACTCGTTGGTGACGATGAAGCCATCGTCGGTGTACTTATCCCCTGCCCGAATCTTATCCTGCGATTGTTGCTGTTTCCAGCGGGCAAGCTCGTCTGCCATTGTGCGGGTCAGCGGAATCGTACGGCGGGAGTTTTTCGTTTTGGGACTGCCGAATACGATTTCGGTTTTGTTCTCGCCGTCGTGTGCTTCGTATTTGGCAAGGCGGTTAATCGTGCGCCTGACATGAAGTTGCGCAGTGGAAAAGTCGATGTCCTCCCACTTTAGTGCCAGCAACTCCCCCATCCGCAGCC
>ERZ836441.1992-NODE-1992-length-17535-cov-14.616133_pt1 | contig 17535 bp, 9 predicted proteins | sample MGYA00519686_ERZ836441 | MGnify/ENA primary metagenome ERZ836441 (study PRJEB31850, sample SAMEA3708800) | human gut metagenome | biome: human gut; feature: human-associated habitat; material: faeces | place: China | collected 2014 ... | reverse complement strand
TTTCCTGTTATGGTTGCTGATCGGCCTGCGCTCCCCTGCCGGGGGCATCGCTGCGGTTGACCACGAAAATTCCCACGCATACCAGTACCAATGCCGCTAAACTGTACGGGGTAAAGGCCTGCTGTCCCTCCCGCAGGAGCAGCGCCGACAGAAGCACGCCGAACACAGGATTCAAAAAGCCGTATACCGCCACCCGCCCCACCGGATTGTACCGGGTCAGGGCGCTCCAGACGGTCTGAGCCACGGCGGACAACAGCACCATGTATCCCAACAGCAGAAGGGACTGCCCGGTGAAATGCGGCAGCGTACCGCCGAAGCACAGCCCCGTCAGCAGCAAAAGCCCCCCGCCCACGATGAACTGATATCCGCACAGGGTCAGGGTGTCCTCTCCCTCGGCATACCGCTTGAAAAGCGAGATGGAGAAGCCGTTGGCCAGCGCCGCCAGCAGCACCGCACCGTCCCCCAGCAGGGTGAAGCCGCCGCCCAACCCGCCGCCGGACAGATTGATCAGCAGCACGCCGCCGAAGCCGCACAGGCAGCCCAGCAGCTTGGGGGCATTGAGCCGCTCATAGCGAAACAGCTTGGCGGAGATCAAAATGGCGAAGAACACGTGGACCGCCATCAGGACGGAGCCCTTGACGCCGGAGGTGTGCGCCATGCCGATATAGAACAGGGCATACTGCACGAGGGTCTGGATCAGACCCAGCTTCGTGGCCTTCCACAGGGAGGAACGTGCGGGAAGCCGCAGCCGCCGCAGGGAAGCGCTGTGGAAAAGCACCGTCACCACACCGGCAAAGAAAAAACGCAGCCCCGCAAAGATCAGTTGTTCCGCCGAATCGGCGGAGGAAATAGACAACAGGCCGTAGCCGATCTTCACCGCCGGGAAGGCGCTGCCCCACAGCAGGCAGCAAAAGGCCGCCAGCAGGCAGATGACCATGGGGCGCTGCAGGGTGGAGGTCGAGATTTTTTTCATAGGGTAAATACTCCGTTGGATGTCTCTCTCCGACAGGAAAAGGTTCCCTGTGGTATGGCCGCAGGGAACCTTTTCAAATGAGGGGGTAGGGGATGAATAGATTACTTGGCAGCTTCCTCCGTGGCCACTGCCGTCTCGCCGTAGTTGTAGCGAGGCTTGCCACGGTAGACGATACCGCCGATGACCATGGCGATCACCGTGGGGATCAGCCAGGAGAAGCCCTGCTCCGCCAGGGGGATCATGTACATGGCCTTGCGCAGGCCGTCCAGATTGGGAGCCACCGCCAGAATGGCGTCGCCCACGCTGACGATACCGGCCGCAGCCACGCCGAACTTATACACACCGTCGTTGGGGATCCACTTGTCCACCAGGCCCAGCACGGTCAGTACGATGCAGATGGGATACATGATGAGGAAGATGGGAGTCACGTAGTTGATGATGTTCTGGATGCCGAAGGAGCCGAACACAGCGCCCACCACGCAGGCGATGCCCATCCACAGCTTGTAGGAGATGCGACCCTTGGAGACCTCGTTGATGACGGAGGCGCCGGTGGAGCCGATGCCGATGGCGGTGGTGAGGCAGGCCAGACTGACCGCCAGACCCATGCAGACCTTACCGAAGCTGCCCAGCACCCGGCCCACCAGGCCGCTGAGGAGGGTGGTCTGAGGCACGCTCAGGTCGTAGTAGTCACCGCCGCAGGCGCCGATGTAGGTCAGGATGATGTAGATGATGCCCAGCGCCACAATGGAGGTCAGGCCCACGATCAGGCCGCTGCGCTTACGCTCCAGAGGATTGGTATGGCCCTTGTCCAGAATACCGCCGATAAAAATGTTGGCGCACATCAGGCCCACCGTCAGGTCGCCGGTCAGATAACCGGTGAGCATGGCAGAGGGTAGGGGCTTGGAGACGCCGGTATCCTGAGGCGTGCCGATGGGGGAGATCACGCCCTTCACCAGCACGATGGCCAGCAGGATCAGCAGGAGCGGCGTCAGATACTTGCCCAGCTTATCCACGACCTTGCCCTTGTCACAGCCGAAGAAGAACACCAGTGCAAAGAAGATGATCATCGTCAACCATGAGGGCGCATTGGGGAAGATGGACAGCACGCCCATCTCGTGAGTGGTGGCGCCGTTGCGGGGCAGGGTGGAGCCCATACCCACCAGAATACAGCCAATGAGGTAGAAAAAGTCGTAGAACTTAGGGTGTACGTGGCCCATGAGGCACTTGACATCCGTACCAACGTTGTTCACGCCCCAAAAGGCCAGCACGGGAAGGATCACGCCGGTGAGCACGATGCCCAGAGCGCCCCAGCCCCACTGGGTGCCGTCGGCCAGACCGATCTGCGGCGGGAAGATCAGGTTGCCTGCACCGAACATGGTGGAAAACAGTGCCAGACCAACAATGATACTGTCCCTTGTGATGTGGTTCTTCTTCATTTGATAGAGCCTCCTTTTGTGTTTTCTTGCGTTCCGGCGCATTTACCGCTGGAACACGATCTCTCCTTCTACCATGGTCAGATCCACCTGAGCTTCACACAGCTCCTCCAGCGGTCTGTCATAGATGTTGCGGTCCAGCACCACAAGATCGGCGTATTTGCCGACGGTGATGGTGCCGTACTTAGCCTCGTCGTAGGAGGCGTAGGCGGCCTCCTTGGTGAACATCTCCACCGCCTCCTCCAGCGTGACACCGTTTTCGGGATACCACGCCTCCATGCCGGGCTTTCCCTTGCGGGTCACGGCACAGTAGATGTTGGGCAGGACATCGAAGGGCTCCACCGGGCAGTCGGAGCCGCCGCACATATGAACGCCCATATCCTCATAGCGCCGCCAGTTGTAGCTCTGGCGTCCCAGCTCTGCGCCCACGCAGTCGTCTACCACGGCGGAGTCGGCCTTGATGAAGATAGGCTGAACATAGGCCACCAGATTCAGCTTCCGGAACCGGTCCTGCAGTGCCTCGTCCATGATCTGGCAGTGGATGATGCCGTTGCGGCGGTCGGCGTGGGGGAACTCCGTGGAGACCCGCTGGATGGTGTTGATCATCTGCTCCAGTGCCGCATCACCGATGCAGTGGGCCGTCAGATGGTAGCCGTTGGTATAGGCAAGCTTCGCCAGCTCGTACAGCTCCTCGTCGGTGAACAGCAGCAGACCCTTGGTGTCCGGGTCGTTGTGATACGGCTGACGCATGGCGGCGGAATGGGAGCCCAGAGAGCCGTCGCACAGGAACTTCACCGGGCCGAACTTGAAATGGCCCATGGTGTCGTTGGCCCGATAGCCCAGATCCAGGAACCGCTGCAGCTGGTCCGTGCGGCGGAAGCGGATCTGCTCGTTGACACGGATGGGCAGCCGCCCCTCCTCGTTGAGCTCCCGATACGCCTGCAGAACATCCTCGAAGTCGTCGTCGGCGATGAGGTTGAAGTCGTCCGTGTGGACCTGCACGATACCCTTGGAGGCAGCCTCCAGACAGGTGGATTCCAGAATGTCCTTGATCTCCTCCACCGTATAGCGCTCCCAGCAGCTCTGGACGCACATGGCGGAATTTTCACGGACGTAGCCGTTGGGCAGGCCGTCGGGGCCGAAGTCCATGGTCTCCTTGGTGGTGGCCTCCCGCTCGTCCCACAGGCCGGCCAGCTGCAGTGCCATCGTGTTCATGCACACGATATGGCCGCAGGCCCGCTGCAAAAAGATCGGCACATCGGAGGCGATGGCATCCAGATCGTTGCGGTCGGGGATCTTATTGGTGTCCGTCCAGTTGATCTGGTTGAAATTGCAGCCGATGACCCAGCGGTTGGTACCCCGCACCTTCTCGGCGCCCTCTCTGCACATCCGGACGACCTCTTCATAGGTGGTGGTGTTCACCAGATCGATGCGGCGGCGGAACGTTCCGTAGAACAGCAGATGCAGATGGGTATCCGCAAAGCCCGGCAGCATCAGTCTGCCCTGCAGGTCAATGAGGCGGGTCTGGGGGTCCTTCAGCGCCAGGATCTCCTCGTCGCTGCCCAGACGCAGGATCACACCGTCCTTGATGGCCAAAGCACTTACCTCAGGATAGGCCTTGTCCAGTGTGTGGATGATGCCGTTGTAAAAGATAGTATCCATCGCTCATGTTCCTTTCTTCTGTTTATATTTCACGCCTTGGCCGTGTGCGGCATGGCGTTTTTCACGATCCGTCCGTCCTGGATCACCAGCTTGACATGGTCACTGCGGCGCAGGACCCGAATGTCCTCGTCCGGTTTTCCGTCTACCAGCAGCACATCCGCCAGCTTGCCGGATTCCAGCGTTCCCAGCTGATCCTCCATCTGCAGCAGCCGTGCGTTGACCTTGGTGGCCATGGTGATGACCTCCATGGGCGTATACCCCGCCACACACAGTCGCTCCAGCTCCAGCGTGGCCTCGCTGTACGGGCATCCGAAGGCAGCGTCTCCCAGAAGGTCGCAGCCGACACCCACGGTGATGTGGGCCTTTCGTGCCATCTCCAGAGAGTGGTAGTGGGCCTCGTAGGATTTCTCCGTCTTTTCCTTCAGGTAGGGCAGCACGCCCTCCTTCCCCTGAAAATACAGCTTCGATGCGTGCATGATGGCCAGCGTCGGGACCAGATAGCAGTCGTTCTTCACCATCAGCTCGATGCACTCCTCATCCAGATAGAAGCCGTGCTCGATGCACTTTACGCCGTTTTTCAGGGCCATCTTGATGCCCCGTGTGGCCTGTGCGTGGGTGGAGACATAGCTGCCCATGTTCTCCGCCTCCTCCACAGCCGCCCGAATCTCCTCCTGACTGAAATGGCTGTGAGGGGTGGCCTTGTCTCCCTGAGAAAATACGCCGCCGGTGGTCATGATCTTGATGAGATCCGCTCCGTTGCGGGCATTGATGCGGCAGGCCCGCCGCACCTCATCCACACCGTTGACGATGAAGGCGGGGCTGTATGCCCGCTGGCTGGCCTCCAACGAGAGCTTCTGATACACGTCGCCGTGGCCGCCGATCTGCGAGATGATGCGCCCGGCGCCGAAAATACGGGGGACATCCAGCAGCCCCTCGGCCACAGCCGGCCGCATCAGGAGCACGTCGCTGCCCAGATCCCGGAACGCCGTGTAGCCCTGCTGGCGCAGCTGCGCCATATCCCGCAGCGCACGGGCCATGCTGAGCTGCGGCGTCATGCTGATCCAGTCCACCGCCGTGGCGCTGCCCCAGCCCATGTGGACGTGAGCATCGATGAGGCCCGGCATGATGGTGCCGTTCTCCAGCTCATACACCTCGGCTGTCGGATCGTCCGGCAGTTCACTCTGCTGGCAGACCAGCCGGATTCGGTTGTCCTCCAGCACCACGGCGCCCTTTTCGATGGGTGCGCCGCCGTTGCCGTCCAGCACTCGTCCCTTCAGAACGATCATGATCTTGCTCCTTTCCTATCCGGCCGCTTAACTGCGGCCGGCCATATGTCGTTGATTTTCCGCAATGATGGCCACAAGCTCCCGGTCCGTGGCCACCATGCCCGGATCGTTGAGCCGCCCCACGTTGGCGAAGGTCTGCTCGATGGTATTTCCGATGATGCCCACGCCTGCGGGAACGAAGCAGCCCTCTCTGGCCAAATACGCCGCCTGCACCGCCAGCGAGGCGGCCGTGCTGAGCTTATAGGCGCAGGAGATCTTCGCTCCGTCACAGAACATTCCGCCGATGGTCCCCAGCACCGTCTGCATGGCGTGGACCGCCGTGTCGTAGCTGCCGCCCAGCAGATAGCTGACGGCGGCGGTCATGCCGGTGGCCGCTGCAACGCCGCAGCCGCAAAAGGCGGTCATCCGCTTGATGTGAGCCTTGATGTAGATGGTGATCATGGAGCTGATGGCCAGCGCCGTGGCGGTCTGCTCCTCAGAGGCTCCCAGCGCCTCCGCTGCGGAGAGGACGCCCACAAAGTTCGTGATGCCGTGGTTGCCGCTTCCGGCAATGGCCATGATGGTCACATTCAGGCCGCTCATCCGGGCCTCCCCGGCGGCGGCGGTGTAGGCCTGCGCCTCGGCAGAAACTGCCAGTGGGCCGGTCATCTGACCGGAGATCCGCTGCTTCAGCAGCCTGCCCAGCGGCAGCTCCGGATCCTCCAGATCTCTTCTGACCGCCTCCTGATTCCGCCGGGCATCCTCCAACAAAAACCGGAAGCTTTCCGGCTCCATGGAGAGGATGGTCTCGTACAGCTCCTGTACGCTGTATTCCACCAACGGATAGACCGCCGCTCCATGGGTCCGTCCCTCCGCCTGCATCACAGGCGCTCCGTTTCGCAGGATCTCCGTCACGCAGGAGTAGTCCCCCCGGATCACCGCCTGCGCCTCCTCGCCGCCGCCGGAGACGATGGCCCGCACATACAGCGGCTCCGGTGTCTGGCCGTAGGCGACGTGTACTCGCCCGTCGGATACGATGGCCGCCGCCTGCTGCACGATATCACCGGTGACATCGGCCAGAATGGCCAGACCCCGTTCCGGTTCATCCAGCAGCGCACCCAGCGCCGCCGCCAGCTCCAGTCCGATGCGGTTCGTGCCGGGGATGCCCACGCTGACACCGTTTTTGTAGATGTTGGGGCTCACCAGCACGTCGATTTTTTCCGGCCTGCGCCCCAGGGTATGAGCCGCCACGGCCACCGCCAGGCACACGCTGCCCGGATCGGTACAGCCGGTGGAGGACTCTATCTCAGAGGTCAATATATTCAAAAGCTTCTGCTTGTCAATCATCATCGGGGCCTCCTGCCTTGTCGTTTTCTGTCTTTTCTTGGCGTTCCGTGTAATTTTTCTACATCATAGCAGATACAGTGTCCAATGAGAATGCCTCTTTGCGCCCCTTTTTTGTAATAATTGCAGCAATCGCACCGACCGCCTCCCCGGCCAATCAGGACTTTTTGCACTATCTTACTTTTCTGCATCTACCGTACTGCAAAAAAGCAGGGGCTCCGCATACCGCTGCGGAGTCCCTGCTTCCTTCAATGGGTACGAAGCGGACCGCTTTCACTGGGGGAGTGACCAAAGTACTTTTTATACGCACGGCTGAAGTAGTTGGAGTCGCTGTACCCCACAGCCACCGCCGTGTCCGATACGGAGACCTGCTGGCGCAGAAGGCGCTCGGCCCGCCGCATCCGCTCCTCCGTCAGAGCATCCCGGAAGCTCTGGCCCGTCTGCGCCCGGAAAATACGCCCCAGATACGCCGCATTGACGTACTGCTCCTTTGCCACAGTCTCCAGCTTCAGCGGCTCCCGGAACCGCAGCTGGATGGCCGTCAGTGCCGCCTGCACCAGAGGATGCTCCGAATCCCGCACCAGAACCAGCTGGCAGCGCACATCCTCGCAGACGGTCTGTATCCTCCGGCACAGCTGCTCCACCGTGAAAATCCCCTCCGTGGTCAGCCGCTCCGGCGGTGGGAGGGCCGACTCGGCGCACAACCTTGCGATTCCGGCCCACAGCAGCGTCAGCTGCTCCCGCAGGGCTCCGGCGTCTCCGTTGCAGGCCGCTGTCATGCAACGCCCCATGTGGCGGCAGGCCGCCTCCAGCCCGCCCTCCTCGCTTCGCAGCGCATGGAGCAGCTGTCCCTCCGCCTTCAGGGGGTAAGGCTCCGGCACATCAGAGGCCGTATCCCGGCACACCAGCGTTCCCTCCGGATGGAAAATGCGGCAGTCCGCTGCCCGGCAGGCCGTGCGGTAACTCTCCGCCAGTCCCTGCTCCGACGGACCGCCGATCCCCACGGCGGCGAGACCCTCCAGTCGCTGCCGCCATGCCGCCACCAGCGGCTCCGCCGCCTCCTCCGGCGACTGCTGCGGCGCCGTGCGGCAATAGCCGATGACCCGCCGGCCGTCCTGCTCCGTCCAGCCGGTGCCGTGGAGGGCCAGATTGGTCTGCGATACGACCTCCCGGTCGACTTCTTCCCGCAATATACCCACCACCGTCATGTTGGGCAGCAGGTTGGGGATCGGCGGCAGCGGCGACGAGATGCCGCAGGCCAGATAGGGCCATACCGACAGTCCTGTGGCGGCTCTGGCCGGGGACGACAGATGCAGCACATCCCGCACCCGCTGCAGCAGTACCGATGGCCGCACTGGCTTGAGCAGGTAATCCTGCAGATCCATGGACAGTGCCTTGCTGGCAAAGTCAAATTCGTGATAGGCGGTGAGGATGATGATCTTGCAGTCCAGTCGGTTGCTGCGTACAAATTCCGCCACTTCAAAGCCGGAGCTGCCCCGCAGCATGATATCCAGCAGGATCAGATCCGGACACAGCTGGCTGATGGCCGCAATGGCGGCGCTGCACGTGGCGGCGCTGCGAATATGCTCCGGCGGCGTCACCGTCTCCAGCAGCTGCGTCAGCTCCTGCCGCTCGGTATATTCATCCTCTACCACAAGAATGTCGATGGCCATTTATGCTTCCTCCTGTTTTTTCAGGGGACACGTCAGAACGATCCGGGTACCGCTGCCCAATGCGCTCTGTATGTCCACCTCCGCCTCCGGCCCGAAAAACAGCTTCAGCCGTTCCGTCACGTTCTGTACGCCGGAGCCTCCGGCCTGATGATCCCGGAGCTTCTCCAGCACCTCCTCCGGGATACCGGCGCCGTTATCACTGACGGAGATCACCAGCTTTCCGTCCTCTGCGGTGGCCGACACCTTCACGTGCAGCGGGCGTTCATCCTCCCCGGCCCCGTGCAGGATGGCATTTTCCACCAGCGGCTGGATGGTCAGCACCGGGATCATCAGCTGCCCGCAGGCGGAAACGTCCCCCACCTCGAAGGAAAAGCCGGGCCCCAACCGCTGGCTCTGCAGGGTCAGATACTGCCGGGCGCACTGCATCTCCTCCGCCAGCGTGCAGATGGAGTCCTTGTAGTAGTACGCCCGCCGCAGCAGATCCGCCAGATCGCAGATGAGATCCGCCGTCTGGGGCGCTCCCTCCCGATAGGCCGTCCGCATCAGCAGGTTCAGGGTGTTGAACAGAAAGTGCGGACTGATCTGGGACTGCAAAAACTTAAATTCACTGGCGTGCAGCGTCCGCTCCAGTGCCAGCTTCTTCTCCACCTGACGGGCGTATTCCCGCCGGGTCTCCAGCTCCGCCTCGGAGGTGGCCACATACCCGGCAAAGACCTGCAGCATCTGCATCCTGGCATCCAGCTCTTCCGCAGAGAGCACCCGCAGCGTCCCCGCCAGCGCCACCATTTCGTCGTAGTCCAGCTCCAGCTCCTGACAGTGCCGGCGCAGTGTGCTGTAAAACGCCTCCTCGGTATCCCGTGTGAGGAACTGCCCGTATGTCAGGCTGAGCCCTCTGGCCTCCGGCAGCGGCACCGGCACGGAGATCACGCTGATGCCCATGTGACACTGGGACACCGTACACCGCTGCTCGGCGTCCAGCCCGAAGCTGTGGTTGCAGGCCAGACAGTGCTGAGCGCCCTTTTCGCTGCTGATGACCCTGCGGCAGAAGCCGGTAAACACGTCCAGCCGCAGCGGCCCCTGATAGTGTCCCTCCTGATCGATAAAGGACACGCTCTGCCCCGTCACATTGGAAAATGTGCGGTCCATCTGCTGTAATAATTGATTCAGCGCATGGCCTGTTACCGCCATTTTGCTCCCTCCTCCATCATCGGCTCCCAGACCCTACCCGGAAGCGCTTTCCAAAAGGGGACTTGCCAAAACAAATGGCCTATGCTATAATCGTCCCCGACATTTGGCAGTCATCACTGCTGTATACCAGAAAGGAGATCCTCCCATGAAAAAAGCTATTTCCACCAACGGCGCTCCTGCCGCCATCGGCCCCTATTCTCAGGCCATCGACTGCGGTGAATTTGTATTCACCAGTGGCCAGCTCGGTCTGGACCCCGCCACCGGTAAATTGGCAGACGGCGGCGTACAGGCTCAGGCCACGCAGGCTATGAAAAATATCCAGGCGGTTCTGACCGCAGCCGGACTGACTCTGGATAACGTGGTCAAAACCACCGTTCTCCTCACGAATATCGCTGATTTCGCCGCCGTTAACGAGGTCTACGCCTCCTTCTTTGAGGGAACTACCTACCCCGCACGCTGCGCCTATCAGGTGAGCGCACTGCCCGCCGGGGGGCTGGTGGAAATCGAGACCATCTGCCAGAAGTGATCGCAGTACTTGCCTGCATTATACCCTCATTCCGACTTTTCTGTCAACGAAAAACTCCGGACGGATCGCTCATCTGACCCGGCTCTCCGCCCCATGCACAGGGACGTTTTCCCCTGTTCACTTCTGGAAAATCTTGGATATTCCTCTGCATTGGCCCGGAGATTTTCCCGCTTTATCCCAAGCCTTTGGCCCCCGGTCATGCCGGGGGCCTTTTCTTATCTACACAGCCACGCACAAGAGGGACGGTCCTTACGGACCGTCCCTCTTGCTTACAGGAAAGATATCGAGAGATATCGGGAAAAGCGGGATATCAGTTTTCCTTCTTGCGCCGCAGCATCAGACCGGCACCCAGTGCGCACACCAGCATACCGCTCACCCACAGCATCAGCTGACTCTCATCGCCGGTGGCGGGGGTATCGGGTGTGGTGGGCTTCTCCGGCTGCTGGGGCTTGCCGGGCTCCACGGGAGTGGTAGGCTCCTCAGCGCCGCAGCGGCTGCACTTGCCATCCTTGTAGTCGTGGCCCAGAGCGGGAATCACCTCGCCCTGCTTCACCGTGACGCCGCAGACCTTGCAGACCTCGTCGCCGGTGTAGCCGTCCTCGGTGCAGGTGGCATCCTTGGTGCCCACCAGCTCCGTGTCGTGACTGGTGGCGGGGATGACCTCGGTCTTGGTGTCGGTGTACTCCTTGCCCTCGAAGGTGACTTTGGCGGTGTAGGTCCGCACGCCGTCGGCCTCGCAGGTGGCCGCAGTGGTCACCTCGTTGGTAACAGCAGCGTTCACCGTCTCCACATGGGAGGCATCATTAGCGCAAGTAAAGGTGGCAGAAGCGGTGAAATCATCGTTCCACTTCCACACCGGCTCGCCATAGGCGTGGCCGGTGGCGGGGATAGCCAGCTTCTCCAGCGTCGTCTCGGTCTTGCCCCCGGCATCGCTGAACAGCTTGCCGCAGACGTCGCACTTCCAGTGAGCGGAGGTGCCGGCGGTCTCGCAGGTGGCAGGCACCTCTGCCACAGCGGTCAGGGTGTGACCGGCGGCGGGAATGGCCTCGGTCTTGCTGGAGGTATACTCCTTATCCTCGAAGGTGACCTTAGCGGTATAGGTGCGGACGCCGGTGGTCTCGCAAGCGGCGGGCGTGGTGACAGCGCTGGTCACCTCTGCCGTGACGTTTTCCACATGGGTGGCATCGTTGGTGCAGGTGAAGGTGGCAGAAGCGGTGAAATCATCCGTCCACTTCCACACCGGGGCGCCATAGGCATGACCGGTGGCAGGAATGACCTCCGTCTTGGTATCGCTGCACATGGTGCAGGTGTAGGTCATGACGCCATTCTCGGTGCAGGTAGCCGCCGTGGTGACCTGACCGTCATTCCACGTGTGCTGGCCGCTCTCCGTGGGGCAGGCCACGTAGTACATCCGCACTACATCGCCGTCCTTCAGCTGGTAAGTCCCCAGTGTGGCATAGATGGGCTGGCCGTTGTCGTAGCGCTCAATGGGCATCTCCCCATTGACGGTGAACATCCAGCCGGACCAACTGCCGAAGGCGCTGTCGCCGCCGGTAAGGCTCACGCTGTTGGGATCGGTGATACCGGATAGATAGGTGCTGCTGCCGGTGTAGGTATACTGGTTCTCCGTCAGAGCTGCCATCACGGCATCTGCTGCCGTGCGGTAATCTCCGGTGGAGCAGGTGTAGGTGGCGCCCTCCAGATCGGTGAAATCCTCCTTGAAGGTGCTGCCCTCCACATTCACGGTAACGGTCAGGGGCTGCAAATTGGGATCCTCGATGCCCTCGGTGCCGATGACGGTGACGGTGGTGGAAATGGGCTGCTTGTAGAACTGGGCAAACTGCTCATAGTCGGCATTGCCCTGGAACTTCTCGTAGTATTTGGCGTACTGGGTGTAGGTCAGCACACTGTCCACCGTAATGTGGGTGTTGTACTTGGGCTGGGTCACCAGCAGCGTCTCATGGGCCACCACAGCGTTGTTGCTGGAGCGGAAGCAGCGGTACTGCTGGGCATCGTACCAGCCGGGAATATCGTCCGCCTTGACGCCCACGGCATTGTAGCTGTCCATGTTGCGGATGAACTTATAGCCGGTGGTGGCGGGGACGATCTCGATAAAGGAGCGCATATCGCCGGTGACGTGGTCACGGTCGGCGTTGGCCTTGCGGATGCCCTCCCAGTACACATCCTCGGTGCATACCAGCCTCATGAAGGCGGCGGCAGTGTCCAGCTCCTCCTGGGTCAGCGCCTGAACGGTGAGGGTGATATCCTTGCTGGCCAGCACCGGCATGGAGGCGTAATCCGTACCCTCGCCGCTGGGGCGGGAGAGGATCTTCATGGTGATGGTGACGGTCTTGGCCTCCTGACCGGGCAGGGGGCGATAGGTCAGCATCCGGGCCACATTGGCCGTGGTGGGACCGGCGGACACCACCACATCGGCGTCGCTGGTATACAGCATGATGGGGGTGTACTTGCCGTCGAAGCCCTGCTCATAATCCCGGTAGGAAATGGCGCTGAGCTGCTTGGTGGTGGGCAGCTGGATGTCGGAGACCACGTTTGTGGTGTCGATCTTGGAATTGTCACGGGGATCCTTCAGGCCGATCTCACGCACCGCCGTCTCCAGCAGCGCCTGATAGTCCATGGCGGGAGGCGTATTGTCGCCCTTGACCACCACGGTATAGACCATGTTCAGGTTCAGATCCTCCCGACCGTTATAGACCAGCTTCAGGGTCAGGGTCACGCTGGTGTCCTTCTTGGGCTGGGCCACCGTGACCGTATAGGGTGCAAAGTAGGGGTAAGAGACCTCCTTGAAGGAGATCACGCCGGTGTTGCTGGAGGTCCACGTGGCGGTGGTCCACAGTTCCTGATCCGTACCGCTGCTGTAGTCCACCTTGCTCTCGTCCACGCCGGCCTTCAGGGGATACTTGGGCAGGCTGGTGAGGTCGGAGGCACTCTCCACCGTCTCAGGCACGCTGATGCGAGCCGCCACGGTACGCAGAGCCTCCATGGCCTTTTCCTCGTCCAGAGGAATGCTGAACAGGCACTCGGTGGACTCCTTGGTGTAGGTATTGCAGGTCAGCACCAGCGTAGGCCGCACGGTGCCGGAAGCCGCCGTGGTGCTGCCGTTTTCGTTCCACTTATACTGGATGGTGCCGTCGGCCGTGATGCCCACGTGGTTATAGCTGCTGTAAGACGCCTCCTTCATGCTGACGGTGACGTCCGTGATCCCGGCAGCCTCCAGCTTGGCCCGGAGCATGGTCAGTGCATTGGTGTCCTTGCCGTAGGTGACGTTGTAGGTACCGCCAATGGCCTTCTCGGCGGCCTCCAGCTTGGCCTCGGCCTCCGACTGCTCCGGAGACTTGCTCTCCGTCCAGACGGCATAGAGGTTGTATGTCTCGCCGTCCTCGCTGCCTTCGTCCCAATCGTCACCCTCCTCGAAGGGGCGGTTGATGGTGGCGCCGTCGGCATACTTGACGGTGCTGCCGTAGCTGGTCTCCGACCAACCGGCGAAGGTATAGCCCTCCCGGCTGAAGCCGCAGGGCGCCAGCTGAACATTCTGACCGAAGGGTGCCGTCTGGTCGGCCATGGTGCCGGTGGTGGTGTTCTTGTCGCTGTACTTGACGTTATACTTGATGATATACTGATAGTCACGCCACTTGGCGATGAGAGTCACCTCGTCGCCGCTGAACACGGTGTCCTTGGTGACGGCCTCACCGAAGGAGCCGTCGGCATTCTTGATGTACCAGCCGTCCAGTGCCTTGTTGGCGGGATAGTAGTAGCTACTCAGAGAGGGCAGGCTGGAGAATACCTTATCCGGCTTCACGGTCTTGTCCTTCAGCGTGTTCTTATAGCCGTTGCCGTCGAAGTGGACAGTGATGCCCTTGGTCCAGTGGGCGTACAGATGGAAGCCATTTTCGGCGTCCTCGGCGGTGAACTTGTAGGACGGGCCCACCGCATTGCCGCCCTCCGCCGCATCGAACCAGCCGTCAAAGATATAGCCGGTGCGGACGGGGTCCTCAATGGAGTCAAACTTGGTGCCGCCGTTCTCTTTGAGGACGTAGTTGTAGTTGCTGCCCACGACGCAGGTGCGGGTGCCGTTCTCTGCACCGTCATAGTTCGGGTGCAGGGTCACATTCACCGGCAGGCCGTACCAAGCGGCGTAGAGGGTGACCGTCTCCCCCTGCTTGGTGGTCAGGTTCTTCACCGGCTTCTCATCGGCATAGCTGCCGCTGGAGGCGCCGGAGGATGTGCTCCAGCCGTTGAAGTAGTAGCCGGGGCGGGTAAAGGTGTTCTTGGGCAGCGTGACCTCCTGATCATAGGTAGCAGAGATGGAGTCCATGGCTCCCTGGCCACCCTCACCGCCGCTGAAGGCGATGGTGTAGGTAATGGGGCTCCACTGAGCGGTGTAGATGACGTCGCCGGAGATCACCGTCTCCGCCGTCAGCTTCTCCTCGCCGTTGAACCAGCCCTCGAAGGTATAGCCCTTCTTGGTGGGGTCTGCGGGAATACGGCTGCCGATGGCGCTGTTCTGGGGGACCAGAACGGTGGTGTCGGTGTCGCCGTTGCGGAGCGTGACGGTGTAAGCGTCCGACCACACGGCGTACAGCTCCAGATCCGTCTCCGTGGTGATGGCGGCACCGTCCTCATAGACCACAGCCCCGTCGGCGGAGGTGGCCCAACCGGCGAAGATCTTTCCCTCGCAGGTGAAGGTATTGGCCTTCAGGGTACCCTTGCCGCCGAAGATCTTCTGCGTGGCGGTGTCCTCCGTGCCGTTGTTGGCGTGGAAGGTCACCACCAGCGCCTCACCGGCGGAGAAGTTCCGCAGATAGACGCAGTCGTCGAACTTGTCGCCGCTGCTGTCCTTCTCATACCGCACGGTCAGCTTGTCGCCCCGCTTGGCGTCCAGCTCCAGACCCTTCCAGTTCTTGTCGCCGCTCTCGCCGTCGACGAGGGTGTTGCTGCCCAGTGTGATGGTGCACTTGTCGTATTTGGCCTCGGAGGAGACCTTATACTCGAAGGACAGGTGGGTATCTTCCGTAAAAGTCAGGGTCAGGGTGCTGGAGGAGCGGTTCTTTCCGGCATTGCCGGACATGAGGACCTCCTCGCCGTCCTTGGTGCTGACCTTCCATGCGGTGGTGCCGGCGCCGGGATCAGCGGCGATGGGGAGCCCGTCGAAATAGTCGTCAACGGACTTCTTGGCCGCAAAGACCGACGTGGGGATCAGGCTCACCAGCATGATCACCGTCAGCACCATGGAGAGCAGTCTCTTTTTCATGTTGCTTTCTTCCTTTCTCTGATACTCTCGTTGTCTCCCGCACGGAGACATTTCCGCCGCCGGAGGAGAAAATCGGAAGGAACGGATGCAAAAAAGCGGGTCCGCACCGGCATACCGATGCGGACCCGCTTTGTTTCCAAGCGGCCCGGCGGATGTCCCAGTGTCGGCAGGCATCCGATCCAGCGGCCGGCGTATCTGACTTATCCGGCTCGGCCGGCTTCACAGTGACCCACTCGCAGGGCTTTGCACCCTATTCCGCCTGCCCCGCAGCATGGGGCAGACCGCTCGATCTTCTATTCTCTTTTCGGCGGGGTTCGTCCCCGTTCAGGATGTTTCGACGTTTGTCAGTATACCACAAGCCTTCCCCCATTGCAAGGGAGACTTTGCCTCCCCCTCCAGCGTGTATTCTACCCCGCCCCACGCAAAAGCTCCCTGCGCCGGAGCCTTCCCCCCAGCGCAGGGAGCCTTCTTCACTTTTGCCCGGATACTTCCCGGCTTACTTGTTCACGCAGTACTCGCTGTTGGCAAGGCGCATGCTGTACCCCTCCACCGGCGCATCATAGCTGGAATCGCCATAGGAGACATAATAATCCGCATAACCGCCCCAATAGTAACCACCATTGACCCAGTATTTGCCGCTGACTTCCTTGATCACATCAGCACCATTCTTATCATTTTCCTTCAAAGTGGCCTTGCCCTGAACGTCCACGCACTCTTCATAATAATCCACCGTGATGTTCTCCACCGTGCAGTTCTCCACGCTGGCGTTGTCCACGCCGTTGCCACGCTGGATCATGCCGGCCAGACCGCCCATGTCATAGGCGGCGTGGATGGTGTTGTTCTTGGAAACGCAGTCCTTGAAGGTGACCTTCACGCCGGGATCGGCGCCCATGCCCAGCAGGATGCCGATCTTGCCGAAGCCCCAAATGGAGCTGTTGGTGACGCTGACATTCTCGAACAGAGTCGTGCCATAGGTATAACCCAGCACAACACCGCCCACGTTGCCCGCAAACTGCGGTTTTGCATAATTCACAAAGAACACATCCGCTCCATCAAAGGCGATATCCTTAACAGTGACTGCACCGTTGATATCACCGATGAAGCCTGCGCCGTAGCCACTGCTGTTGGTGCAGCCACGTACCTTCATGTTCCGGATGGTATGGCCGTTGCCGTTCACGACAATACCGGAAAGCCGGTTATAGCCGTTAATGGGCTTCCACAGGTACTCACCCAGATCTGCATCATTGGCGAGATTCAGGGTATAACCGCTGTAATTCTTACCGTCGTCCGTGACTTCCTTGGCAAACAGGGCCAGCTCCTCAGCGGAGGCCACCGTCACCACCTTGTTGGCGGTATCCACCGGCGTGGCATAGCCGTCCGCCGCATGGTCAGTCCAGTAATCTCTGGCAAACACAGCGGTGAAGGGAGAGAAGTGGCTGACCTTCATGGTGACATAGCCGGTGGCGGCGTCGTACACATAGTGATCCGCCGCATCCGTCAGGGTCCCACTGTCTTTTGTCATTTTCTCGCCATCATGATAGAGCTTCAGGGCGGTACGGTTCTTACCGACGTTCATCTCCACCGTCATCAGCGTACCATTCGTGCTGACAGCGTTGCCGCTCTGGTCCTTCATCGTGACCTCGTAGCTCTGGCTGCTCTCGGTGCTTGCAACCTTCACCCCAGCGGGCGTGGCGCTCTTCACCACCTCCAGCTTCAGGGACTGCACGCCCTCATCCAGAGCGCCCGCAGGCACCGTTACCTGAATGGTGTGATCCTCTTCCTTGTCCTTCAGCACGGTGTCGCCATTGGTGTTCACATTGGCCACGGCCACCACCGGATACTCCGCATCCGCATCATAGTCCTTGTCGAAGCTGTCGCTCTCCACGGTGTCCTGGGTGGCCACCACGGTGATGGCGATGCCGTCAATAGACTCGTTCATGTAGTCGTTGCCGGCGGACTCCCACATATGGCCCTTGATGGTGAAGGCATTGCTCTCGCCGGCCGCCAGATGCTGCTCAGCACCCATCGCCACATCGCCGATGGTCCAGTCGATGACAGTGTTCAGCTTGGCGCTGCCGTTGATACCGGTGATGATCACCTTGTACTTCAGCGCCAGATTGCCGTTGTTGACGACACGCAGCTCGGGCAGGGTATAGGTGCAGCCCGGCTCCCACAGAACCTGCTCGCCCGCAGCAGCCT
>ERZ836441.1989-NODE-1989-length-17577-cov-3.897101_pt1 | contig 17577 bp, 16 predicted proteins | sample MGYA00519686_ERZ836441 | MGnify/ENA primary metagenome ERZ836441 (study PRJEB31850, sample SAMEA3708800) | human gut metagenome | biome: human gut; feature: human-associated habitat; material: faeces | place: China | collected 2014 ... | reverse complement strand
CTGCGAAGGAAACTCGCTGAAAGCCTGACGGTGCGTATTTTTCTGCTTACCTTCCTGCTGCTGCTGGGGGCAGGGGGACTCACCTTCGCCCTGATTGCCTGGGCCACCCCCATCACCTACACCGCTGTGATCAGCGACCGGCTCCAGGCCCAGGTAGCCGACCTCACCCAGCAGCTGGCGCAGACCAATCTGGCCGACGCGGGGCCCATCCTGGACGCCTTTGTCCGGGAGAGCGGGGCGGAGGTAGCCCTGACGGCCCCCGGCGGGGCGGAGGCGGACACCGGCTCCCTGTTGGTCCTGCCGGAGGAGGACTGGCAGGTGGCCGTCACCATGTCCGGGGCGGACAACTCGGTCCAGACCTATGAGGCCGACACCTATCAGGTGCAGATTGACCGGGCCGACGGTGTGGTGACCGCCACTCAGACGGGGATCCTCACCACCCAGATCACCTTTGCCGACCAGGAGGGGACCTACCAGCTGCTGGTCTCCCCTCAGCTCCGCTTGGCCAACCAGGCGGTGGAGGCCCTGGGGCGGGTGGCCCCCTGGCTGGCTCTGGCGCTGCTGGCCTTCTCCCTGCTGTGTGCGTTCGGGTACTCCCGGTATATCACCCGGCCCATCGTGCGGCTGAACGGCATCGCTGGCAGGATGGCGGAGCTGGACCTCCAGTGGGTGTGCGGGGAGCGGCGCCGGGACGAGATCGGCCAGTTGGGCCGCAGTCTGGACAAAATGGCCCGGCGGCTGTCTGCCGCCCTCACCGACCTGGAGACCGCCAACCAGGCCCTGCGGGGGGAGGTGGCCCGGGAGCGGGAGCTGGACCGACAGCGGATGGCCTTTTTCTCCGCCGCCTCCCACGAGCTGAAGACGCCCGTCACCATTTTGAAGGGACAGCTGGCCGGGATGCTGGAGGGCGTCGGCGTATATCAGGACCGGGACAAGTACCTGCTCCGCTCTCTCCAGACAACCGGCCGGATGGAGCGCCTGATCGGCGAGATGCTGTCCATCTCCCGCATGGAGTCCGGATCTGCCGCCGTCCGGCAGGAGCCCGTGGACCTGTCCGCCCTGATGGCGCAGCAACTGGCTCTGGACCGGGAGCTGCTGGAGCAGCGGGGCCAGCAGCTGGTGTCCGCACTGACCCCGGGGATTACCGTGCCCGCAGACGCCTCCCTGCTGGGGAAGGCCGTGGGCAACCTGCTCTCCAACGCCTCCCGCTACTCGCCGGAGGGGGCGGAAATCCGGGTTTGGTGCGGCCGGTTGGAGGGCCGCCCCGCCCTGAGTGTGGAGAACACCGGAGCGCGGGTCAGCGGAGATGCCCTGCCCCACCTGTTTGAAGCCTTTTACCGGGAGGAGGGTTCCCGGAACCGGAGCACCGGCGGCAGCGGACTGGGGCTCTATCTGGTGAAAATGATCCTGGACCGGCACGGCGCGGTGTGTACCATTGAGAATACGGAGGAAGGGGTAAAAGCGACTGTAAGGTTTTAGTTTTCTGCCCATTCCGGACTTTCTTCCGCAGATGTGACCGTTTCAAGTATACGCTGAGACATCGTACAAGCGGAGAAGCTGCATAGATCAGGCCGAGGAGGTTGCGTATGGCGAAAAAAATCCTGGTTCATGGTTCTGGACACAAGGCGGCAAGCTGGAAGGAAACGGTCTCCTGCATGGACGGCAAAGAGGATCTGCTGTGTCCGGACCTGTGTGCCCTGCTTGCCGGGAAAACAGCAAGCTATCCGAGCCTCTATGGGGCGTTTGCAGAATACTGTGATCACGTCGGCAGGGCGGTCCATCTGTGCGGTCTTTCACTGGGCGGTATCCTGGCGCTGAACTATGCGCTGGACTTCCCCGAAAAGGTAAAAACGCTGGTCCTGATCGGGACGCCTCATAAAATTCCCAAGGCGGCGTTCGGTATCCAAAACCTGATTTTCCGCTTTCTGCCCAGATCCGTTTTTGACACCATGGCCTTTGATAAAGAGAGCACGTTTGTCTTGGGCAATTCCATGAAGAAGCTGGATTTCAGCGGCAGAGTGCGCGGTATGCGGTGTCCCGTCCTCATCATCTGCGGGGAAAAGGACCGTTCGAATATCCGCTCCGCCCAATACCTGTCGCAGAACATCCCTGGCGCGGAATTACAGCTTATCGAACATACCGGCCATGTTGTGAATGAAGAAAACCCAAAGGCGCTGGCCGAGCGCCTGAACAAATTCTATTCCCTGCATCCCTGACTGCTCCGCCAATCTATATGGAAAAAAACGAGTCCGCCGCAAAACAGAAGTGTTCTGCGGCGGACTTTTTGCAAGATATTTCCCGGTGTCCGCTTCTCCACACAAACCACACATAATCTCCAACTCCCCTCCACACAGCCATGGTATCCTTTCCGTATCCCAAGCAGAAAGGATCCCGATCACATGGAAATCAACATTCAAAACGTCAGCATGACCTACCCCAGCGGAAAACAGGCCCTGCAGAACCTGAGTCTGGAGCTCCGGTCTCCCAGCCTCATCGGCCTGCTGGGGCCAAACGGCGCGGGCAAGTCCACTCTGATGAAGCTGCTGGTGGCCGCCCTGCTCCCCACATCCGGCTCCATTCTGGTGGACGGACAGCCCCTTCTCAAGATGGAGCGGCAGCTGAAGGCCCAGCTGGGCTATCTTCCCCAGGATTTCGGGTTGTTCAACGAGCTCACCGTGGCCCAGTTCCTGGACTATATGGCCGCCCTGAAGGGGCTGCGGGACTCCGGAACAGCCGTCCGCGAGGTGATCCGGACGGTCAATCTGGAGGGGCAGGCCCGCGCCCGTATCCGCAGCCTGTCCGGCGGACAGCGCCAGCGGGTGGGCATCGCCAGGGCGCTGGCCGCCGGTCCGGGGCTTCTGCTGATGGACGAGCCTTTCGGCGCGGTGGACGAGATCACCCGGGGCCAGCTGCAGGATGAGCTCCTGCGCATCCACCGGGAGAGCGGCATCACCGTCCTGTTTGTGACCCACGACATCGCGGAGGCCCTGAAACTGGGGACCCGCACACTGGTGATGGACGCCGGGCAGATCCAGCAGTATGACGCGCCAAGCCGCCTCCTGGCGCACCCGGCCACGTCCTTTGTGGAGCGGCTGGTCCGCCGCAGCCGGGTGTTTCAGACCCGGGCGTAACGTCTCCGGCAGACCGGCCGTCCGCTGGAAATGGACAGAAGAGAAAAGAGGTCCGAAGGACGTACGTCCTTCGGACCTCTTCGCTTATGGGGATCAGCTTGCCAGCATGCTGGGCAGCCAAGTGACCAGCGGCGGGAACACCGCGCAGAGCGCGGTCACGATACAGATGATGATAATGAACGGTATAACGCCCCTGTAGACCTCCTGGATTTTGATGCTCGGAGGCAGGATGCCCTTCACATAGAACAGGGCGAAGCCGAAGGGCGGCGTCATGAAGCAGGTCTGCAGCAGCGTGGCGCTGACGGCCACCAGCCACAGCCGGTCGAAGCCGAAGGTATCCATGATCGGCAAGAAGATGGGGAACACGATCATGACGATGCCCAGCCAGTCGATGAACATGCCCAGAAGGAACATGATGACCATCATGATGGCGAAGGCGCCCCACTTGCCGATACCCATGCTCAGGACCCAGTCCGCGATGATCTGGTCACCATCCAGAGACATGAACACGCCGGTAAAGGCAGCTGCGCCGAAGAGGATGATGAACACCATGGCGGTGGTTTTGGCGGTGTCGATCAGAGACTCATAGAGCATCTTCCAGCTGAACTGCTTGTAGAAGATCGCCAGGATCAGGGAGAACAGGGCGCCGATGCCCGCGGCCTCCGTGGGGGTGGCGATGCCGCCGAAGATGGAGCCCAGCACGCCGAAGATCAGAATCAGCGGCGGGATCAGGTTGATCAGGGAGCCGGTGATGCGCTTCTTCAGGGGCATCTCCGCCAGCTCCTCGGGACTCATGGCCGGGCCCCAGTCGGGATGGATGTGGCAGACCACCATCAGGTAGATGATGTATCCCAGGGACAGGCTCAGGCCGGGGACGATGGCGGCGAAGAAGATCTTGCCGACGGAGACCTCTGCGTAAGAGCCCATGGAGACCAGCATGATGGAGGGCGGGATCAGAATGCCCAGGGAGCCGCCGGCGCACACCATGCCGCAGGCCAGGGAGGGTTTGTAGCCGCTGCGCAGCAGCACGGGGAGAGACAGCATGCCCATGGTGACAACGGAGGCGCCCACGATGCCGGTGGTGGCGGCGAATACAGTGGAAACCAGGATCACGGCCAGACCCAGTCCGCCCTTCAGGGGCCCCAGCAGGTAACGGATGGACTCAAACAGGCCGTCCGCCACCTTGGAGTGGGTCAGGAAGTTGGCCATCAGCACGAACATGGGGATGGCCACCATGGAGTAGCTTTGCATCTGGTCGTAGATCTTTGTCATGGCGATGGTGACGCCGGGGGTACCCCAGGCCAGCCAGCCGACGATGACGCCGGCGCCGCCCAGCACGAAGGCCAGCTCCTGGCCCAGGACAAGGCCCACGACCATCAGGCCGAACAGGCCGAGGATCAGCGCCACGCCAAGCGTGCCGGCGGGGATCTCAGCGGCTGCGACCAGCCCCTGCAGTTGTTCCAAAATCGCAGTCATCCCTGCGCCTCCTTTCCGTTCGCGGAAGCCGTGACGAGTCCCTCCACATGCTTGAGGATCTCAGAGACGGCCTGGATGGCGAGCAGCACCAGCCCCACGAACAGGCAGAGCTTCACCGGCCAAGTGGGCGCGGCCCACACGGAGTAGGTCTGCTCACCGGTGGTATACGCGTTCAGGAAGAAGGTCCAGCTGGCGGGAACGAGACCCATCAGGAAGGGGACCAGGAAGATCGCGTATGTGACGATATGCAGGATGTGCTGGACCCGGACAGGGAACATGGCGTAGACCACGTCCACCGCCACGAAGGCCTTTTTCTGAAGGCCGTACGCGCTGATCAGAATGATATAGCAGGCGAACAGCATCACGATCAGGTCCTGAGTCCAGATCTGCGGCCGGTTGAAAATACGGCGCAGGATGACCTCGCACATGATGACGGCAAGGATTGCCAGCGACAGGACGGAGAAGATCCGGCCCAGGAAGTCGTTGAACTTGTCGATGCCATTGTAGATTGCTTTGATGGCTTTCATCAGAAATTCACACCTCTTTCATAAACTCTCTCATCAGTTGTTGAAGAGGCGTTCATTCGCCGCGGTTGAAGCCGAAGCCGTAGTCGCCGGTCCAGTCGCGGTAGTTGTTGGCAGTCTCACGGTAGGCCTGCATGGACTCATAGACCATCTTGAAGTTGGGGTTGATCTCGCACTCCTCCTTATAGGTCTCGATGCAGGTTTCACGGATAAGCTGCATGTCCTCGTCGGACAGGCTGGTGACCGTGACGCCCTGATCCTCGATCATCTGATTGGTGACGGTCATATCATTGTAGATGTAACGGGAGAGCTGCTCACCGCAGCAGAGGCGGGCGGCGCTCTCAAAGGCCACCTGATAGGCCTCAGGCAGGCTTTCCCAGGCCTGTTTGTTCACCATGACGCCGTTGACACCGGCGGACTGATACCAGGCGGGGGCGCACCAGTAGGGGGCGACCTCCTGCAGCTTCAGGGAGTCGTCGGCCTTGGGGCCGGAGAACTCGCCGCCGTCGATCACGCCGCGCTGCAGGGACTCATACAGCTCGGAGGCGGCCACGGTGGTGATGTTGATACCCAGCTTCTGCGCTGCCTTGCCGGCCATGACGCCGCCCAGGCGGATCTTCATGTGCTGCATATCCTCGATGGAGGTGATGGGGGACACGGAGCGGATGCCGGACTCGGAGGGGTTGGTAACCAGCGGGAAGTACTCCATGTTGTACTGGCCGTACATCTCCTTATAGCAGTCCATTCCGCCGGCCTCATAGATCCAGGTGTAGTAGTCCAGGGCGGTGAAGTCGTCCATGATAGTGGACAGCAGCTCAAAGGCCGTGTCCTTGCCGGACCAGTAGCCGCCCCAGTCGCCGCCGCACTCCACGGTGCCCTGGCTGACAAAGTCGAACAGCTGGCTGGCGGAGCACAGTTCGCCCTCGGAGTAATTGGTAATGATGAACCGGCCGTCGGTCAGCTGGCTCACCAGCTCCGCGAAGCGCTGGTCCACGGTGAAGTGGACGTTACCAGCGCCCCAAACGGAACCCATCTTCCAGGTCACGACAGGCAGGCTGCTGTCGCCGCCGGCAGCGGTGGCGTTCAGATTCGCGGTGTCCATGATGCCGCTGTCGGCAGATGCGCAGCCGGACAGCAGCACGGCGGGCAGCAGCAGCGCCATGGTCAGGAACAGTGCAAAAAATCTCTTTTTCATTTCGCTTTCTCCTTGGTCTTTCCTAATTTCACACAGGTGCAGGGGGAAGTCACTCAGTTCCGGGGATCGCCTTCTTTCCGTTGGCCGCAGGGCCGTATTCAAGAAGCTCCCGCTGTTCCGCCGGGGAGCGCGGGAGAACATCTTCCACAAGCTGGGCCGCCCATATTCTGGCGGCGGACATCAAAAGAGCCCGCTCTTTTCTGAGAGTCGGCTCTGCTTGACCGGAGGCTCCTCGCCGCGCTTGCGCAGCTGCCCGCGCAGGCGGCTCAGAGACACTGGGGACATACATAAAAAGGATGCGATGTGCTTGATGCTGACCACGTCCGCCAGCTCGGGATAGCGGCGGAGAAACCACTGGTACCGCTCCATGGCGGAGCTGATGCCGAGAAGGAGCTTCAGCTCCCGTTCCAGCTTCAGTTTCTCCAGCAGGTAAGAACTGTACAGCTGCTGCAGCTCTGCGGACTGCTGGAACTGCTCCGCAAGGAGCTGGGTGGGGATGGACAAGAGCACACAGTCCGTCACCGCCTCAAAGTTGATCGGGAAGGAAGCTGTCAAGATGCTGAGACTCAGCACGGCCTCTCCAGGCCGGTAGAGGAAGCAATCCGTGATATCCCGCCCTTTTTCATCCGTCAGGTAACCCCGAATGACTCCGCTGACCAGAAACGGGATCCAGTCAGAGCAGGCGTCCGGCTTGGCGACAAGCTGCCTCTTTTTGCAGGAAAAAAGCCTTGAGGCATCTGCGAGACTGGCGGCCAGATCTGTATCCTCAAGGTGGAGGATCTCCTCCAAACAATCCTGAATATGCATCGCATCTTCCTTTCTTTCGCCGCAATTATACAAAATTGCAGGGAATATTGCATTAACACAGGTTAATTTTTTCAGTTTCAAACAGAAAAATTTTAATATTTTGTTCATTTTTTCAAAGACAAGAAAAGGACAACACGCAGAAGGCTATCCTGGAAATCACCTGGGTGGAGAGCGGAATTTCTGTTGAAAATATATTGACATCATGTCAGAATACGGCTATAATGCAGATACTGACACTATGTCAATAAGGAGACCTGCAATATGAGAGCGAATGTCTATTTCACAAGGGAGATCACGCCTGAAAAAGTAGTGGAGCTGTATCGTGCCCTGGGCGTGGAGCTGCCCGGCAAGGTGGCCGTGAAGGTCCACTCCGGGGAGAAGGGCAACCAGAATTTCCTGCGTCCGGAATTCTGGTGTCCCATGGTAGAGGAGGTCCACGGCACCATCGTGGAGTGCAATACCGCCTATGGTGATGCGGCCGGCGGTGTCCGGGATCATACGGAGTCCCACCGGAAGCTGCTGCAGGAGCATGGCTGGACCAAGTACTTCGACGTGGACCTGATGGACGCCGAGGGCCCCGACGTGGTGTGGCCCATCCCCAATGGCAAGGTCCTGAAGGAGAACCACGTGGGCAAACACATCCTGCATTATGACTCCATGCTGGTGCTGGCCCACTTCAAGGGCCACCCCATGGGCGGCTACGGCGGCGCCCTGAAGCAACTGGCCATCGGCTGCGCCTCCCGGGCGGGGAAGGCACTGATCCACTCCGCCGGGAAAACCGATGACCGCTTCAAGACCTGGGAGCAGCACGCCAGCTCCGTGGTCTTTCCAGAGGCCATGGCGGATGCTGCCTCCAGCGTGATAGAGCACTTTCGGGGCAAGATTGCCTTCATCAATGTGATGAAGAACCTGTCCGTGGACTGCGACTGCTGCGCCGTGGCCGAGGATCCCTGCATGAAGGACATCGGCATCCTGGCCTCTCTGGACCCAGTGGCCATCGACCAGGCCTGTATCGACCTGGTAATGCAATCCGATGATCCGGGCAGGGAACACTTCATGGAGCGGGTGAACAGCCGCAACGGCATCCACACCATCGAGGCCGCAGCGGAATTGGGCTTCGGCTCCCGGACGTATGATCTGACCGAACTGTAAGCATTGAAAGGAGCAACCTGCAATGAGCAAGATATTGATCGCCTATTTTTCCGCCAGCGGCGTCACGGCCCGCACGGCGAAGGAGATGGCAAAGGCCGCTGGAGCGGATCTGTATGAGATTTGTCCGGCAGAGCCCTATACCGCTGCGGACCTGAACTGGATGGACCAGAAGAGCCGCAGCACGCTGGAGATGAACGATCCAGCCTGCCGCCCCGCCATCGCGGCACCGGCGGCGGATCTGGACCAGTACGACACCGTGTTCGTCGGCTTCCCCATCTGGTGGTATGTGGAGCCCCGTATCGTGGACACGTTCCTGGAGAGATATGATTTTTCCGGCAAGACGGTGATTCCCTTCGCCACCTCCGGCGGCAGCGGGATCGAGAAGGCGGAGCAGAGCCTGAAGTCCCACTGTCCCCAGGCCAACTGGAAGAAGGGCAAGCTGCTCAACCACATGGATGCGGCCGCCTGGACCAAAAGCGTGCTGGATTCGGGGTGCTGAAGCGCCGGGGCCGCAGGACACCGGCCTTGAGCAGGCGTTCCCAATACCCGGCCCATCCGGCTGGGTGAGAGCTGTGGACGGACGCCCCGTGTTCTATTTGACACAGCGATGGGAAACCGGTATCATGTGTTTGAACAGCACTGGGACCATAGGCGCGGAATGCGTGCCGGAAACCCATGGAAACAAGAGAGGGAACTGCCATGCCGAGAGGATCAGAAGAGCTGACGAACGCGCGGAAAGCGGAGATTGTCAATGCCTGTGCCGTACTCTATGAGACCAGGAGCTTCAAGGAGATCACGCTGAAGGAGATCGGGGAGAAGACCTCTTTCACCAGAACGTCGATCTATAACTATTTCCAGACAAAAGAGGAGATCTTTCTGGCTCTGTTCCAGCGGGAGTACGAGGCATGGATCGAGGATCTGGACGCCCTGCGCTGCGGACACCGGAAGCTGTCCGTGGATGCTTTCTCCGACGAGCTGGCCCGCACACTGGAGCGGCGGGAGCGGCTGCTGAAGCTGATGGCCATGAATCACTATGATATGGAGGCCAACAGCCGGATCGAAAATCTGGTGGCGTTCAAGAAGGCGTATGGCGGCTCCCTGCTGGCCGTGACCCACTGCCTGGAGAAGTTTTTCCCCCGGATGACGGATGAGGACGTGCAGGGATTCCTCTATGCTTTTTTCCCGTTCATGTTCGGTATTTACCCCTATACCGCAGTAACGGAGCAGCAGCGTACGGCTATGGAGCTGGCGGGCGTCGGCTATGTCCGGATTTCTGTCCGGGAGCTGACGCGGTCGTTTACCGCCAAGCTGCTGCAGGGATTTCAAATGTGAGGGAGGAGGTCCGCCGGACCCGGCGTTCCGTTTCCTGTCTGAATGACAGCCCTGCGCCGGACCGGCGCGGGGCTGCTTTTCTTGGGTGGAAGCGGCGGAAAACTGTGGGGATGCTGCCTTCCCGACAGGAGCTGCCGGGAAGGGAGCTGAAATCCTGGAGGGCCGGTTGGAAGCACCCGGACGCTGCGGCCCGCTGGCCCATGCGCCCGCCTCCAATCAAGCATAGAAGGCCGCCCTTGTAGGTGCCCGGGACCGTTTCTCAAACCGGAAGGGTGCCATGATCCACCCCGGTATGTTACCGAAAAAGACTGCGGCTCCGCATTTTGGGGTTTCCATTTTGGGAAAATTGGGCTATGATGAAACAAAATGGGCCCCGATACCAGCACAGGGCAGAAAGGCGTTCCTATGGATATCAAACAGTTGTATTATTTTACGGCGGTGGCACAGGCGGGCAGCTACTCCAAGGCAGCAGAGAGTCTGGCGGTGTCGCAGCCCACGCTGTCCGTCACGGTCAAAAAACTGGAGGAGGAGCTGGGTGTTCAGCTCTTTTACGCCTTCAACCGGGAGCAGCACCTGACCGACGAGGGTCTGCGCCTGTGGACCAAGGCCAAGCAGATCCTGGACCTGTATCAGGAGACGCTGGACGATATGAAGACCACCAACAAAAACAGCTCCGGCAAATTCACCCTGGGCCTCTCTCCGCTGTTCGGCGCCTGCTTTTTCGGCGACTTGATCCCCAATTTCTCCATGGAGTATCCCAATATTGAGATCAAGATGATTGAGGACGGCGCCTACCGCATCGACCAGCGGATCGAGCGCGGCGAGGTGGATATCGCCGTCACGCTCAATTCCAAACGCCTGTCCTCCTTTGCTTACTGTCATTTTTCCACCCAGAGGAACGTGGCGCTGCTTCACAAGAGCCACCCGCTGGCGAAGGAGCCCTCCGTCACGGTCTCCCAGCTCCGGGATGACTCTTTCGCCATCTTCAATCAGGACTTCATTCTCCACGAACAGATCGTGGACGCCTGCCATGCGGCCGGTTTCCGGCCGAAATTCGCCCTGCTCAGCTCCCAGTGGGATTTCATGGTGGAGCTGGTGTCAAAAAACCATGCGGTTTCCATCCTGCCCAAGCCGGTGCTGGACAAGCATCCGGATCCTAATGTGTGCTGCGTGCCCATGAGCGACAGCATGAAATACTGGGACATCGTGCTGGCCTGGAACAAGGACAAGTATATGCCGAAAGCCTGCGCGCTGTTTCTGGATTACTGCAAGCACCATCTCCCGCCGGATGACCTTTAAGACGGGTATTGAAGCGAACTATTATTTTCTATAATAATATTTTTTGAATAATATTATAGAATTGGAATTTTACAATAAAAATTCTATATAATTTTTGATAAATTAAATTATTGAAATTTATATACTCTTTCGCTATGATAAACATTGGAAGCACTGCCGGCCGGCGGCTTTTCTGTGTGAACCCCGGATCCGTCCAGAGTTGTAGCCTGGACCAGATCTACATTCTGATAGCGGGAGGAAGAAAGCCTTTATGTTAAGTTTGGTTGGCATTATTGTCGGCCTTGCGCTGCTGATCTTTTTGGCATTCCGTGGAAAATCCCTGCTTTGGGCCGCTCCTGTCTGCGCGCTGCTGGTGGCCTTCACCGGCGGGCTGGACATGTTTACCGCCTATACGCAGAACTACATGGAGGGTATGGTCGGCTTCGTCAAGGAGTGGTTCCCGGCGTTTATGCTGGGCGCGATTTTTGGCCAGATCATGCAGGATTCCGGCGGCGCGGTCTCTTTGACGAAAGCCGTTGTAAAGCTGGTCGGGCGGGACAAAGCGATCTTTGCCTCCGTCCTGTGCGGCGGTGTGCTGGCTTATGGCGGGATCTCAGGCTTCGTCATCATTTTCTCCATGTATCCCATTGTGCTGGGGCTGTTCAAGGAGGCTGACATTACCCGGCGCCTGATTCCGGCCACGATTATGACCGGCGCTTTTACCTTTGCCATGAGCGCGATGCCCGGCACGCCGACGATCCAGAACCTGATTCCCACAGAGTATTTCGGAACCACCGCCACGGCGGCGCCTGTGATCGGGATTGTGTGCACCATCATCATGTTCGTGGGTCCTGTCCTGTGGCTGAGCTGGCGGGCCAAGAAGTTCCGTGCCGCGGGCGAGGGGTATGACGAACCGGATGAGATGCCGGAGGAGGTGCCGGACGATAAGCTGCCCCCGGCCTGGTGCTGCTTTATCCCCTTTGTGGTCATTGTGATCCTGCTGAATGTGTTCAAGATGAACATCGTGGTGTGCCTGCTGGCGGGGATCCTGCTCTCCCTGGTGTTCCTGTTCCTGATGGGAAAGGTGCGGGGCAGTGTGTATCTGACCAATGTAGGTGAGACCTGCAACAAGGGCTGCCAGAGCGCAGTGTCCGCCATTATGAACACCGCGGCAGCGGTAGGCTTCGGCTCCGTTGTGAAGATTACCCCGGGTTTTGCGTTCCTGTCCGAGCTGGTTTTGGGAATCGGCGGCAGTCCCCTGATCGCAGAATCCATTGCCATCAATGTCCTGGCTGGTGCCACAGGCTCCGCCTCCGGCGGTCTCCAGATCGCCCTGGACGCTCTGGCGGATAACTTTATTCAGATGTCCCAGACCTCCGGCATTCCTCTGGCGGTGTTCCACCGGGTTGGCTCCATCGCCTGCGGCGGACTGAACACCATGCCCCATGACGGCGCGGTGGTCACCTATCTGTCCTATTGCAAGATCTCCCACAAGCGCGGATACTTCGATATGTTCATAGTGGCCGGCGCAATTCCCATCCTGGCCAATATCGTTGCCATCATTCTGGGTACCATCGGCATCGTCTGACGCTTCGGACGAGATCAAGATACAAGATAAATGATTGAGGAGGAAATCATGATGACTATGAAATCCGCATTGATTACCGGTGCTGCGTCCGGTATCGGCAAGGCCTGCGCCGAGCGCATGGCGCAGGAGGGGTACGGCGTCGTGGTGGCGGATGTGAATCTGCCCGCTGCGGAGGAACTGGCTGCCAAACTGGCAGCAGAGGGCCTCTCCGCCATCGCCGTCCACATGGATGTGGCCGATGAGCAGGAGGTGGAGGCTGGTTTTGACAAGATGATGGAGACCTACGGCTCCTGCGATCTGGTCATGTCCAATGCCGGTGTGCAGATCGTCCACCCCTTTGAGGAGTATCCCTTCGCGGACTGGCGGAAGATGATGGCCATTCACGCCGACGGCGCCTTCCTGGTGTCCCGGGCGGCTTACCGCCGGATGAAGGCCTCCGGCAAGGGCGGCCGGATCGTGTTCACCGGCTCCGTACAGTCCTTCGTGGGCTCCAAGCTGAAAGAGCCCTACAACTTCGCCAAGCACGGCGTGGCCGGACTGGCAAAAGCCATCGCCCGGGAGGGCGCCGAGTACGGCATCTACACCTATACCATCTGCCCCAGCTTCATCAAGACGCCGCTGGTGGAAAAGCAGATCCCCGAGCAGGCGGCTTCCCTGGGCATTACGGAGGAGGAAGTGGTGAAGAACATCATGCTGCGGGATACCGTGGACGGGGTGTTCACCACGGTGGAGGATGTAGCCAACACGCTGGTATTCCTGTCCAAGGATCAGGGCGCTCTGACGGGCCAGTCCCTGCGGCTGACCCACGGCTGGGCCATGATGTAATAGAATCATAGGAATCATAAAAGGAGGCAGCTATGGAACGAATTGCGGTTTATGGAGCGGGCACCATCGGTTCCTGCCAGGCCACGCTCATCATCGGCAACGGCCTGCCCTGCACGGTCATCGGACACTCGGAGCGGGGGCTGGAGCGGTGCCGGAAGTCCATCGAGCAGAACTGGGATGACCTGATCGCCGAGGGCCTGGCTACGGAGGGCAACAAGCAGGCCGCCATGGCCCTGGTCACCATCACCAACGACCCTGCCGCTCTGCAGGAGCACACCTTCGTCTTCGAGGCAGTGGCGGAGGGCACTGAGGAAAAGCGGGCCGTCTATGAGACCATCGAGCAGAACGCTGCGCCCAACGTGGTGATCGCCTCCTGCACGTCCTCCATCGACGCAGAGATCCTGGCGGGGCTGGTTTCCCACCCGGAGCGCCTTCTGATCGCGCATCCGTTCCAGCCGGTGCACATGCTGCCCCTGGTGGAGGTGGTGCGCCACGAAAAGACGGCGGAGGACACAGTGACCCGTACGCTGGCGCTGCTGGAGACACTGCACCGGCAGGTAGTGGTGCTGAACCGCAGTGTGCCTGGATTCCTGGTGAACCGTTTTGCCCAGGCGCTGTTCCGGGAGTCCATCTACCTCATTGAGCAGGGAGTCACCACCGCGGCGGACATTGACCGGGCGGTGAAGTACGCCGTGGGAATGCGCTATGCATCCATCGGCCTGCTGGAGTATTTCGACGCCGTGGGATACGAACTGGAGAGCGCCATTGCAAAGAACGTCTATCCGGACCTGTGCGGCACCCGGGAGCTCCAGCAGCTGGTGCTGGACGGCCTGGCCACCGGCAAGACCGGGCAGGCGGCGGGGCAGGGCCTGTACGACTGGTCTCAGAAGGACGCGGACGACTTCCGCCGCCGTAAGCAGAGCCCGTACTTTGCGGGCGTTAAAGAGTGGGCCATGCCCGATGTGAAGTGACCGCTCGCAGCTGATTCAAAAGCAGAAGGACAGGCATCCGGAATCTCCGGATGCCTGCCTTTTTGGAAAGAGGGGAGCACACTGCGGCGTGCCGGGCTCTTTGCACACATGCCGTCCTGCCTGGAACGGTTTTCCACTTTCCGGATACGGAGCCGCCTGATCCCACAGGCCGGATTCGGAGAGGAGGACAATTGTTTCCATCAAAACGAAAATATTACTGTGCTTTAATTGGTGAAAAGTAAAATTACATTACAGGAAATTCGCCCTTCTCCCATGCGGCGCGGACGGAGGCGGCCTGTTCAGTGCTGCCGCTGGCCCTCGGGCCGAACCGCCAGCAGGACCACGCCGCTCGCCAGCAGGACGAACTGGACGAAAAGAACGGCCGCCGGCAGCGTAAACGCCGGGTCCAGTGTCCCCAGGGTCAGGGGATACTGGGCGAAGAGGCGCCCGTTCCACAGCCCCAGCGATTCCGGCAGGGGGAGCGCCAGACAGACGGGAGAAACCAGCATCCAGACATAGAGCAGCCAGGGCCGGAGCATTCCCAACAGCCAGCCGCTGCCCAGTGCGAACACCAGCAGAGGGACCAGTGTGACCAGCGTGGGAAATACCAGGCCGCTCCAGCCATACCAGCCGAAATAGATCCCATAGAAGCAGGCGGCTTCTGAGATGCAGGCCAGCGCCAGCAGGGCGGTGCCGGTCAGAGCGGCGGCGCACCGGGCCAGGGCGTACCGGCGGGGCGGAAGGGGAGCCGCGTCTGTGAGCACTGCTGCCCGTCGGGCTTTTTCCGAGGTGAAGAAGGTCAGGAAAAACAGCGCCCCGATCCAGAGCAGCGGGAGCATCCGGCTCAGAAAGTCCCCGAAGCTCCAGGGGGAAAAGGGGGCGGTGTGGGACACCCCGAGGATGGTCACGCGCCGCAGCACCTGCCAGCCGTAGAACAGGAGCACCAGCACAAGCCCGGCGAAAAATTTGTTCCACAGCAGGCGCTTGCACTCATAGAGAAAAATTTTACGCAAGGTTCAGGTCCTCCTCCGTCAGCCCGCAGGCGTTTAAAAAGTCTTGGTAGGTCAGATAGGGATACATGGGATCCAGCTCCCGGTTGAACAGGCCGCGGAGGATCCGGTCCATGGCCTCCTCGCCGCCGACCAGTTGCTCCGCTTTCAAAATCTTCAGGGGCATTTCGCAGTACTGCCGCACATAGCGGAGGCTGTTGGAGATCTCCAGCCGCTCCTCTTCGGGCAGCGCCTCCAAATAGTCCGGATTGCGGACATAGAAGTTCAGGTAATAGTTGTCCACCGCCTGCTGCCACTGGTCCACATAGTGCTCCTGTGCGTAGGACGGGCCGTATCGCTCCTTGACAATACGGTAGGTGGTGTAGACCGTCAGGCCCTCTGCCGACCAGGGGCTGCTTTCATCCGACGCATCAAACATGTTTCCAAGGCCCCACCACTGATGGACCAGTTCGTGGATCATGACTTCTCCGGCTCCGCCGCCCTTGCCGGTATCGCTCAGATTGTCGGCAGTGAAGTCTGCCTCGTCCAGCAGACTGGCGCCGTTTGCGGCGTAGCCGCCGCCGGTCACCCGGCTCTGAATGAGCTTCAGGGTATCGCCGCTGCCGAAGGACAACATGCCGTAGTGCGCTGTACAGTAGTCCACCACCGACTTCACGGCCTCCGCCGCCCCGGCGGCCTCCATGGCGGCCTGATGCTTGCGGCCGTAGTAGAATTCGATGTCCATGCCGCCGGCCTGGATATCCTGGCGGATGTAGTCCCCGGCATAGAGAATGCCGCCGGCGCTGTTGGAGTCATAGCGCCAGGTTTTTGTGCCGTCTGTCTGTTCTGCGACGACCTTCGCCTTGCTGGCCCCGAAGGGGATGACCGACATGGATGCGGGAAGCGTGATCTCGATGGTGGTGGGATAACCGTTTTCCCCCGGCAGCACGTTTATCAGGCGGGGAGACAATCCGGCATTTTCCAGGCATAGGTATTCAGAGCTGATCTCCGTGCCGCCCTGCATGATGGACACATTCCGGTTTTCCCGGGGAAAGCCACCGTAGTCCATAGTCAGTTCGATCTCCCGGTCCGACGGGAGGGCCACCTCCAGCATGGCCTCGTTGTACTCCTGATAGTCGCTCACAGAGAAGGGCACTTCGGCGCCGTTGACCCGCACGTTGGAGATGGTATAGCCCGGATTGACGCCGAAGGCCGCTGTCCACGCCTGCCCGGAGGTGTTCCGGAACCGGTAGGCCGCCGTGCCGGAGACCGTCCCAGCGGTGGTGTCCGGGAATACCTGGGCGCTGCGGCTGGTACAGACCACATTCTCCGCATAGGGAACCTGGTAGAAGTCCATAACCGTCTGGTCGGGGTTGCTGTGGTCCACCAGGGGCTGGGCGGCATAGGCAAAGCCGGAACAGGCCAGAAGCGACAGGGCGATGATAGGCCGGTGGGCCCGCCGCACGCTCCGGGCCAGGGAGCCGGGCAGCCCCTTCCCGTACTGCCGGATGCAGAGATACGACACCGTCCAGATCCCCGCCAGGGCCGCCAGCCAGGTGAGCCGCATCCAGGCTACGGACCGAAAGATGCGGAAATTGGAGAAATCGTCCGACAGCGCCCACACGCAGGGGTTCAGCCAGCAGAGCTGCCAGTTGTCCGCCCAGACAGTCAGGCTCAACGCCGCAAAGGCGGCAAAGAGCACCAGGGACAGGTCCGCCCGCCGAGTATATTGATAGGCGGCAGAGGCAGCCAGAATAGACAGCGGGAGCGCCAGTCCCATGAACAGCAGGTACGCCAGGACATAGTCGCCCCCGTCAAAGATGGAGCCGATCAGCCCACAGCTGATGGGAAGCCACACCAGCATGGTGAGGACCAGCGCCAGTCCGGCTGCCGCCAGCAGGGCCGGCAGGCGTACCAGCGCCGCAGCTAGAGGAGAAACAACCGCATTGGTGAGCACCTCCACACGGCTGCGGCCGGCCCGGTCCAGCTCATATACTGTGAGCAGGCCGAAGAGAATACCGCCCGCCGCCCCTCCGGCCAGGGCCGGATTGGCCAGGTACATAGAGAGCATGGTGCTGGCAATGGCCGGCTTGTAGAGGACGAGTCCTACTGCGGGGGAGATGACGGTCAGAAGAACGATGAGCCAGGTCATGCGGCTGTGCAGAAGCCGTCCCAGCTCCAGGGGGAACAGACGCAGGAGCTTCATTGTACCGCCTCCCGTGAGATGAGATAGAGGTAGGCGTCCTCCAGAGACGGTTCTGACCGCTGGACATAGGCGGGCAGCGCGTCCGCCACTGCGCGGCATCGGA
>ERZ836441.1986-NODE-1986-length-17602-cov-7.721833_pt1 | contig 17602 bp, 27 predicted proteins | sample MGYA00519686_ERZ836441 | MGnify/ENA primary metagenome ERZ836441 (study PRJEB31850, sample SAMEA3708800) | human gut metagenome | biome: human gut; feature: human-associated habitat; material: faeces | place: China | collected 2014 ... | reverse complement strand
GTCTTTATTCTCGGAAAAAGGGGTTTTTAATATCGGAAAAAGGGGTCTTTATTCTCGGAAAAAGGGGTCTTTAATATCGGTCTAACACTAGAGCTGTAAGGGTTTTCGCCCCCTCTAAAATATATATAAAATATATAATAAAATATAAATAAAACAAACTCCGTTTATTTTACACCTAGCAGGAAATTAAATATTATGATTTTTAAATAATGTTATTCGGAAAAAGGGGTTTTTATTATAGAGACAACTGAACATAAAAAAGACACCTGATAAAAACCAAGTGTCTTTTTCAAATTGTCCAAGCGCACACGCTATTTTTTTGTGTACGCCTTATTATACCAAAAAAACGCCTGCAAAAGCAGACGTTCTGTGTTATAAATTTAGCCTGAAATAGATTAAGTAGGGGCTAAATCACAACGTCATTATTTTATCACGCGCCTAACACTTTCGTCAATAGTGATTGACAAAGCACAATACTTTTTGTTATTATTGCAAAAAAATAGATTAAGTAGGGGGTATTTATTATGGGTCAACCAAATTTTGACGCATTTCTTAACACACCAGCCGAAACTCCAAAGGAGACCAAGAAGAAAGTTCAAGGTGATACACCTAAATTTAGTATCAACAAGAACTGGTTGGTCATCGGAGGAAGTTTGGCGCTTGCATTAGTAACCATAGGGACAACAACAGTTGTTACCAACGGTCACAAAGCAAAGGCTCAACAAACTTTGGAGTATGTCAACTCTAGTATGTCTGAGTATCAGTCTAGCGTAGCCAAAGTTGCTGAGAACAGCAATAAACTGAGCGAACGTGACTTCAAGCACAATGTCCAAATTCTCACCAAAAATCTGGACACCCTAAAAGCTGACAAGTCTAAAGGAATTACAGGATATTTCGTAGCAAACGGAAAATATTATACTGTGATCCGATACGAACGTGAGACTGGACAACTCTTCACGATTGAGACAAACGAAGCTCCAAATAAGGACAACTTAAAAACTGGAACTCCAGTGACTCTTTCTGATAAGTGGGTTGCCTCTCTTGTTAGTCGTTATAGTGGCGATGGTGGTAGCGCTACGGAAAAAACAGGTGTTTGATGAAGTTCTCCAAGAAGCAACTTGCTATCATCGGAGGCTGTGCTTGTTTAGGTGTCTTGATTGTTGGAGGGGCGTATTACATTGCTACCACACAAAACGCCCCCAGCTTCAAGCTCGAAAAAGCCAAACCAAGACAAGACACCGATACCCAAACAAGTAAATCGTCATCTAGCGAAGAAGTCTATTATGACGACTCAACAAAACAAGCAAAATCAACACTTGAAAGCAACAAAGAAGTCTCTGAAAAAGACTTCAACATTGCTAAAATCAAGATTGTATATGCTTTAGACGCTATTAAAAATTCCGAGAACACTGAGCCAAGTTATGGCAGTTTCTATGGCATTACCACGACCCAGATGATTGAGTCGCTAAAGCAGGCGTATTCGTTTGGTTATACTCCTGATGAAACTTCACTGAAAGTTTATCAAAGTAACAGCAATAACGTCCATCAGTTCATCATTGACTTTTTGAACGGTGACAAAAAGGTGACTGTAACAGGTAATCTCAATACAGACACTAACCAAGTTCAGTTTTCAACTGTCCAAGGTAGCTTTGAGGGGGTACAACAGTAATGAAATTGAAACTCAAAAAGGCTCTAGCGATTGCTGGGGTCTTTATTACGTTAAGCCCTGTTCTCATGGACACTGGTGTTTTACCTAGTGCTGTAAATAAAGCCTATGTCCTAGCCGAAACTTATTATTCTTATGCTCCGACAGACGAAGATTGTAAGCCAGTTGTTACCAGTCTATCTGACAAAAAGAAAGACACTTCAACTAGCTCAAAAACCTCTTCAAGTGGTGCAAGTAAAAGCACCAGCAATACTGATTTTACCGAGGGGGCTTTAAAGTGGTATCACGATCATGAGGGAAAAGTTTCCTACTCCCAAGAGGTTCGAGATGGCCCAAGCTCCTATGACTGTTCAAGTTCACTTTATTACGCCTTGCGTGAAGCAGGTGCTACGGATAACGGTTATGCAGTATCAACCGAAACAGAACATAAATGGCTCAAAGATAATGGCTATGACTTGATAGCCGAGGGACGAGACACAGATAAAACCGAGTTCCAAGAGGGAGACATCTTCATCTGGGGAGAAATCGGTAAGTCTTCTGGTTCTGGTGGTCATACTGGAATATTCGTGGACGATGAAACGGTTATTCACTGTAGTAAACGAAACGAGGGGATTGCTGAAAATGAATACCTAGAGTATAAAGCTAGCACACCCCACAAAGACGATTACGTTTACATCTATCGCTCTAAAAATGCTAAACCAAAAGCAAAGAGCAAGAAGTCTAAAAAAGACAAAAAAGATAAAAAGGACAACAAGGATAGCAAAGACAATAAGACTGAAAGCAAGTCTGATAAGTCTTCTAAAAGCGAAAGTTCAGCTTCACCAAAAGAAACTAGCTGTGCGCCTAAGTGTGATGACGGTAAAAACACGTTAGACTCAACTAACACTAACTCTAGCAACAAAACAAGTTCTGCTGGTGCTGGTAGTTTGAGTGAAACGATTGATAAATTTGTCAAAGAACACGAAGAAGCCTATATCCTATCTTGGAAAGCAGGTGGTTTCTTACCTAGTGCGTCTATCGTTCAAACGATTGCTGAAACCAGCTTTAGTGAGAGCGTACCTAGTTTTGGTCAAGCCCACAACATGGGTGGTGTGAAATTCTCTGGACAAGAGTATTCGGCTACTAAGAAACTATACGGTAATGACGCTGTTTCTGGAAGTGGGCCCGGAACAAGCGTTGGAGATAATACAGGTGGTTCTTACGCCTACTTCAAATCTTATGACGCTGGTATCGTTGGTAAGGCTGAGTTCATGGCGAACCAGTCTCTATACGATGGGGCAATCAACAACACGGACGGTAAGAAAACCCTAGACGCTATTGCTGACGGTGGTTGGGCTACTGATCCAAGTTATAAAACAAAACTAAACGAGCTTTATGATACCTACGGAAGTCAGTATAAATGGCTAGACGAGAAAGCTATTTCTAAGTATGGTGACAAACCATTCAGCAAAGAAAAAGCTGGAGGAGATGATAAAGCAGGGTCAAGCTCTAAAGGTGGCGACAAAGACAAGTCTAGCGATGTATCATGTGAAACCAACTACAAGTCTTCTGGTGGAGACGGTTGGCAAAAGGCTGGAGGTAATTCTGGCTATACCTCTGATATGTACTGGAAACGTGGAGACCTGCCTAAAGAGTTGAAGCAGTATGCGATTGACCCTGAAAGTGTGGGTATGGCATGGCATGACTCCAAAGGTTGGGACGGTGCTGGGCCTTATCTTGCTAACGGTATTACCAACCAGTGTACGACACTTGCGGCCGCCTTGTTCGGTGCATTGTGGGAAAAAGATGGAAAACCTCTAGGAAGCGCCCACGGTGCTAACGGTAATGGGGTTGAAATGGTTGGTCAAGTTGTTGCAACGATGGGAACCAAAGATAGCAAAGAACCAACAAGTGGTGATATGGTTTCCATGACACCTAACCACGTAGCGATTGTGAGCCATGTTTTCGAGAACGGTGATATTCTAATGTGCGAACAAAACGTATTAGGATATTCTGGTCAGGGGAATGGTGAGTCTTACTCATGGTCTTACTCTTACATCACGAAAGCAAGCCAAAAAGTAAACAACTATCACTACACAAACCCATCTGAAAAAGGGTACAAAGTGACAAGTAAAGCGAAAGCTCTTGGATAATACAAAAGACACGCGCCAAACGGTACGTGTCTTTTTAATGTTCTTCAATCCAGATAACTATGCTGTCATAGAATTTTCGCTTATTGGTTGCAGGCATGGTCTCGATGACTTCCCACTTCAATCTTGGAAGTAGTGTCTCTCTAAACTCTTCAAGCTCTCCTGTGAAGAGATTGAGTCCACGTTTTCGCCTATATGACTCTGGGTTTTCACCGTAAAGGCGAACGGTTAAGTCTGATATTTCGATGGTGACTTTCTGACCAGTTGTAATCTTGATTAGCTCTATCGGTTTAATAGCTTTAGAAATATAATATGGCATAGTATAATTCAAAATCAATTCAGCTATTTTATTTTGCTCCTCACTGTCATTCATGCGTTTGAGGAGTTTTTTTGTTTCCTTGGCCAAAGCCTTACTTTGGAATTTTCGTTGAAAAGCTAAGAAAATAACACTGTCAGGGTTTAATTTTGAGTAATCTTGACGACCTGTATTTACTAGCGAGAAGTAGCAAGCTCTGAAAAAGCGTTGGTAGTATTTATCTGTTTCGAGCATGGCTCTTTCAAGGTTTGATAGTCGCATATCATACCTCGTTTAAATCCTTGTCAAAAGAAAGTTCTGTGATTTGGTTATTATCTACGTTGAATTTGCCACTGACTTCAACTACCTGATTATCTGACTGGCGTTTCAACTCAAAGGAGAAGTTAGCTGTATTGCCACTGTAGTTTTCATCTGTTCCAAGGGTATCTGGCACAATTTCAAATTTTTTTGTTGATGTAAAGGCTTTGAGCATTTCTAGGTCACGTTGCTTCATACCCTTAGTTGCCCCTGTATCATTAGGGTTGATATTCAGCATATCGGTACTTGCTACATAGCTACGCAATTTATCAAAAGCGTCCGAGAGGTCGCTTTGAATGTGCATATCAATCTTCTCTTCCTTGACCTTGTGTGGTTTCTCAGCTACTACATCGCTGGTGTTGGTGGTGTTGCTCTTAGTAGGGCTAGACATAGATGTGACCACAACCACCACCACAACTATGATGGCAAACACAGCAATCCCAAGGACTGTTTTTTCTTTTTGGGTAAGTTTTTTCAAGTCCATAAGTCACTCCTTTAAATTTTAAACGTTTATTTAGACAATCTAATCATAGCATGAAAAAAGGTTACAAACAAGGGAAGCAAAATTAGGGTATTGAACACAATATGAAAAAGTTGTATAATATCCATTAGACAAAAAAGAGAAAAGGTGTATAATGAAAATATACGAAAAATTTGATTATAGTATGAAAATGGAAGCGCGTGAGATTGAGGGGTTAAATTTCGTAGATGGTAAGTATCTGCTTGACCCCAACGACCCAAAGGCTTTCAACTCCATTGAAGAGATTGAGGAGTACAAAAAATTAGCAGGGGAGCAAGCCCTAAAAGAAATCTAGGGAGGAGTCGAAAAGATGATTACTCTTAAAGAAAATCAATCGTATGCTATCACACTGAGATTTATTAAGAATAAATTACAGCATTATTTAAACGCTGTAGAAAAAGAAATTGAAAATCTGGACATGGACTATCCTCAACAATGGGGAGAAGCTAGGGTTGCAGAAATAAAACTACACATGGAAGACCTAGTAGGTTGTACCGAGGCTTTGCAGGCTGGAATGATTTCAGTTAAAAATGCTGTGAACTATTGCATTGAATGTAAATCAAAAATGGATCAGACCTTAACACGGTACGCAAGAAATGTTCTCAATCGAGAGGGGAAAGATAAAAAGAGTTTGGAAAAACTTGAACCTCTAGTGCTGGCTGTAGTCGAGTTTAAGCGATTTGCACCAGAAACTATCATAAGGGAAAATCTATCAGGACGTGAGGCGAAACTAGAAAAGTTGTCTTATGGCATACCATCGTATTCTGATATAGCAACAATTTTGAGAGTGGAAGATGTTGCACCAAAAAACCTTTTAGTTATGGTTCAAAGAAGTCTCAGAAAAAAAGCTGAGATTGCTAAAGATGAACAACGAGATTTTGATTTTGAAAAAAACTATGACCTAGAGGGAAACAAAATTTTAGAGTTCTCTCAAAATCATATTCAAACAAGACTGGATCTAAACAATCCAGATAATCATTCGTTCCTGAAAGCAACATTACCACGGACTAACCAAAAATTTATGGATAGAAACCACAACAAGGTAGAAGAACAGGTTAAGGTCTAGGAGGGGCTATGGAAGAAGTATTAAATACGTTTTACAGTCTTTTAAAAGAGGTGGAAAAAGACATCGCTATCGTTGAAAGTTATCCTGTAAAAGTAAAAAAAGCTAGCGACCTGTACGCTATGAGAGATGAACTGAACAAGTCTATTTCTGAAATGCACAAGACTATCAATGCACTTCAACGAATTTTGCAAGTGGGAAAAATGAACAACGAACTTTATAGTGATTACATGGATAAATTAGAAAGAATGGTGAGCTAGTGGATAACGTAGAATACGCAGATTACTTTGAAGAAATAAAAATTTATGCAGACAGTATTCGTCAGGAAATCAATAGAGAGTTAAGTGAGATTGAAAATGGTTTAGAGCTTGTTAGGTCAGGTGATAATTTTAAATATATTTCAAGAGATCCGATTTTTAGGGAAATTGAAGCTCGCCGAGAATATCTTGAACAACTTCGTGGCACTCTGGATAATAAACTTAATAGCTATGATCCGACAGTTAAATTCCAAGTTGAATTTGAAACGTTGAGGTCACTCGTTAATGGTACAAATTACGAGGAAATGTTCCAACATTTGGACGAAATGCTAGGCTCAAAATAAACAAAGTGAAAATTAGAACAAAATCAATAAGCTCAATATTTGAGCTTATTTTTTATTTTGCATATTTTTTGTAAAAAACCCTTTACAAAGACGTTATTTTGGTGTAATATATTTCTTGTAACAAAGAAAGGAGGGTAAAACCTTGAGAATAGGCGAAAATGATTTTGCGAGACTTGTTTCCGAAGCGTCAAAAGGAGCAATAAGTCCCAAGCAAGCGAAAGCTGTTCAGGGTTTCCAACAGGAGGTTCTTAAAAGAGAGCTTTCAAAAGGGAATACAATAGGTCTGAAAAACTTGGGAGTCCATGAGATTGTCAAAGGAAAACAAGGCTTAAAGGTCAAGTTTCGCTATTATCGCACTTTTTCGGAAGAAGTAGAAAGGAAGTTGAAAAGTAATGAAATTCACACCGAAGACAGCGACTAAGCTGGCTACTGTAGTTCTTGCTACAACACTTATGGCTGGTGCGACAGCCTACGCAGATAGTGTGGACGTCAACACGGTTGAGTCAGGCGTAACAGCACCATCGACTCCATCGACACCGACACCAAGCACACCATCTACAGACTCGGTGACAACTGGTAATACAACACCAGTAACACCTACAGCACCATCGGTAGATACAGTTGGTTCTTCAACAGTAACTACACCGTCAACAAATGTTCCAACGGATAATGGAACAAATAATGCTGGTACGACAACACCTGTTACACCAGCACCTACAACACCAGTTGAGCCAGTAGCTCCAGCTACTCCAACTGAGCCAACAGTTCCAGAGAAACCAACAACACCAAGTGTTGATACAACGGTTCCTGAAACTCCAGCTACTCCAGTTGAACCAGTAGCACCGACTACTCCAACTACACCAACGGAGCCTACCACTCCAACACAACCAACTGCCCCTAGTACCGACTCGGTAAATAGTGGTAATGCTGAAAAGCCATCTGTTCCAAGCACTACACCGAGCGTTGCACCAAGCACTGACTCAGTAAGTAGTGGTAAGACAGATAAGCCAAGCGTTCCAAGTGTTGATACAGTAAGCAGTGGTAACGAAACTAAGCCATCAACAGACACTAACAAACCAACTGAGCCATCTGTCCCATCAGTAAGTACAACAACTGATAAGGATAAGAAAGATAAGGCAGATACTAACAAGGCAGATAAAGCTGATAAAACTGACAAGACTGATAAAGTTGATAAAGCAGAAGCTAAACCAACTACACCAGTTGAAACACCAGTACAGCCAGCACCTCCAACAGTATCTACAGCCGAAGCTAACCAAAATGGTCAAAGCCAAGTTGGAACTCAATCTGTTACTGGTCAAGTCGTTCGTGATGTTACTCCGTCAAACCCAGTTGTAACTGATAAAGGGTACACAATCACAAATGTTCAAAATGGTGTTGCTACACTTTCATCTGGTGAACAAGCTAACCTAGTTGATCTCGGAGCAACAAAAAATAGTGACCGTACATATACTGTCACTAATAACCGTGGCGAAAAAGAAACACTCCCTGAAACTGGCGAAGTGTCAACAGGAGTTTTGACTGCTATCGGTGCAATCGTTGTCGGTTTTGCCTTGTCATTGTTCGGCAAGAAAAAGACCAATCTTAAATAATGTTAATAAAAAAGCAACCTAAAGCAATAGGTCGGCAATAGGTCGCTAATTGAAAAGTAAAAAAATTTGAACAAGGTTTGAAATTTTAACCTTGCATGGAGTATTATATTAAAATGTTTAAAAATAATCAAGTATTCTCAGTTCGTAAATCTCGTAAATTACGTAATTTGGTTGGTGCTATCATGGCTGGTGCTGTCCTTGTTGTTCTTGGAGTGGGAAGCGCTTCGGCAGATGAAGTGGCAACTCCAGCTAACACCAATACAGCAAATACCACTCAGGTGTCACCAGTAAACACAACTGAAAAAGTTGAAGTCTCAAAAGACGCTACGTTTAATACGGAAGTTCCTACAACTACAAAACTTAATGAAGCTGTTTCTAACGCCAAAAATGCAGGTGTGACGGTCAATGAAACATCAGCGACAACCGTTGATAATGACAAAACAGCTCACAGCGATTACGACAAACAGGCAGTAGCTATTGATAAAGCTACACAAGATTATCAAAAAGCAACAGAGGCTTATAACAAAGAAGTTGAAGCCTACAACAAAGCTACAGATGTAGCAACTGAGGGTAAAGGGGAGTCTCAAACTACCCAAGACCAAGGGCAATACAAGACGTGGCAAAAAGTTACTGTCAACAATGACGGTACTTTCACAAGCACACACGATTTGAACGATGGTGTTTCATCATTTGCACAAGGAACACTTTCAGGAAAAATCAACTACACTGTGGCTAACAACGGTGATGGTAGCGAAAAAATCACAGTATCAACTGTAGATTTGAACAGCTACAATCTCAACGTTACAGGGCCAAACACAGCAGTTAACAAGGATATTCGCTATGTAGCGAAATCTCCAGACGGAACAGAATGGTTTGCATGGAGCCACAATGGTCTTGAGTCAAAAGATAACGCTATCAACAAATCATTTGCACTCAACCAAACATTCAATGTCAAAGCAGGTGAGTACACTCCTTGGGTCAACTTCTTGAAGATTGATGACACATGGATTGAAGACACATTTGGTCAGCTTTACTTCCGTATTCAAAACAAAAACACAGCACCAACAGCGCCAGCAGTTGCCTCTGTATCATGGCATAAAGACAATGTTAAGAAGCCAATTTCAGTTTCTAAACAAGTAGTGGACGCTGATGGTAAAGACATCAACAATGGTACTGTTCAAGTAGGTCAAGAAATTGCCTATGTTCTTAATGGCGCACGCATTGAAAATCAATCAGCAGAAGCTATCAAGAAATGGAAATTGATCGACTACCTTGATGGCGAACATGACGAGTATTTAGGTTGGGAACCAATCGCAGACTCAATCAAAGGTGTTAAATATGCTGACGGTTCAGCAGTTACCGTGGACGACATTGTAAAAAATGCTAACGTTACTTACAATGCAGAAAATCACAAGTGGGAACTCGACTTGCCACAAACATTCTTTGCTAAACTTGACCGTAAGAGCGCATTTGATCTTGATGTTAAATTGAAAGCAAAACGCATTGCGTCAGGTGACGCTTATAACGATGTGGTGCAAGTTGTCAACGATAAGACTGTTATTTCTAAAACAGTCGTGACACACACACCAGAAAAACCAAAACCAGTAACACCAACTGGAGAAAAAACACCAACTACACCAGTAGTTTATACACCAGAAGCACCAAAACCAGCAAATCAAGCTCCAGTATTGCCAAAGACAGGAGACGCAGAAACTGGACTTACAATCATCGCAGGTATGCTCATGGCATTCTCAGCTGTAGGCATTGCAGGTGCTAAACGTAAAGAAGACTAATCAACAACTTTCCCTCATTTCCATTTCATAAAAGATAAGACAGTCTAGCATTACGCTAGACTTTTTTGTAAATAAAAAAATATTTAAAAAAATACATAAAATCTATTGCAAAGCTCAAACAAAAGATGTATAATATAGACATAAAGATAAAACATAAAGAAAGAGGTAAAGATATGAAGTATATCGCACACATGAAAGACAAAGATGGGAAAGAATTCCCTTATAGTTTAAACGCCAAAGATTTGACTGAGGCTGACGAGAGGGCTAAAAATCTTGCAGAAGCAAGTGGCTGGCTCTATTATGATTTAGAAGCTCCTCTAGTTTAGAGGAGAAGATAAGAAGTGAACAGAAGCAGAAAGGGGGTGTTTATCACCCTTGACTATGCTTATTAGTGATACATAAGAAGCTGATTTATGAGGGATTGTGAAATGAAAATTGGAAAAATTTTGATGGTGTTGTCAGTGCTACTTTATGCCTACGGTGCTGATTTACTTATTACAGGTCTAATTGCGTTAGTTGCTATCGAGGGAGCTAGTATTATGTATCACGCTTTGGAAAAAGCAGTGGAGGAGCGCTCTCGTATGAGACACAGCACGCGCATGATGTAGTTCTTTGACTTAAAAAAGAGAAATAGGCACTATGTTTCCTAACATAGTGCTATAATAATACAGAGAATAAAACAAAAAATAGAAATGGAGAAAAGACGATGACCAAGGAAGAAAAAAATAATAAGTTTGATCGCACAGCCTATATGCGAGACTACATGAGAGACTACAATCAGACTGATGATGGTAAAAAGAATAGGCAGAAAAGCAATGCTAATTACCAAAAATCAGAAAAGGGAAAAGAGACTAGAAAAAAATGGCTAGCTAATAACCCTGAGAGTGTCCAAAAGGCTTACGAAAAATATCGTAAGACCGACAAGTGGAAAGAGGCGCAAAAGCGTACTACTGCAAAAATCGCTATCCTAACACGTGAGGGCTATGCTGGAGCAGTTAAGGCGCTAAGAACTGATTTAGGTCTATCACAAACCCAAGCGTCCGAAAAAACTGGAGTACCAGTAGCAACAATCCGACAAACGGAGCGAGGGGCAGTCTATTTGTCTGAGGAGCGTTTGAAAGAATACGCAAATAAACTAGGCTATGAAGATGAAACAGTGGCTAAAATCGTAGAGTTTAAGTACCCTGTTCAAGCTATTCGTAATTACGTTGAGGAAGAGTTGGCGAACCACGGAGTCAGTTCAGATGAAGCAGACGAATACTTGCTACGCGATTTGATTGAAAAAAGTGTAAAAAAAGTTGACTAAAAGTGTTGACTTTTTCTTCCCTCTTGCATATAATATAATCATAAAGATAAAACAAAACAAAGGGAGGATCAATCATGGAATTGACTGAATTTGAAGTGGATAGCATTTATTCACGTTGTTTAATGGAACTGCTCCAAGAGGGTTATGTGGCCTTATTTAATTATAAGGGGAAAAATGACTCTGAAATAGTTTTGGCCAAAGATGGTGTAGCCTATCTTTTCTGTAAACAATGGGACGAAAAAGTAACTTATAGTATTGAGTTGCAACCTATTCCAGAGACGTATCAAAGTACGTCTTTGAAATATAAAGAAGTTCCTTTGCTACGAGGAGAACGTGAACAAGCTATTAAAGTCTTGGGCGTGTATTATGCTGTATATTTTAACTATGGCTCATACAACGAGAACAACCGTTATCGCTACTACGACAGTAAGGAAGAAGCTGAGACTGTGGCGAATAAACGCAAGCAAAGACATGATTATCATAAATGGCTTGCAGATGGTGTTATCAACGAATTTAAAGTTACTGAAACACCGTGGAAAGGCTACAGAAAGAATGTCTCAATTTGCACAACAAAGAATGGGTGGACGCTTACTAATGTCAACGGAAAAACAACTTATGTCCGCAAGGGGTCACGTTGGCACGATTTAAAAAGGGCGTGATACCGTGTTTCTTTTTCAAGGTGCGTGGGATATAATAGCTTTTACAAAAAAGAATAAAAGGAGTAAGGAATGATTAACAATGTAGTATTAGTAGGGCGTGTGACACGTGACCCAGAGTTGCGCTATACACCGAGTAATGTTGCAGTAGCAACATTTAACCTTGCTGTAAATCGCAACTTTAAGGGGTCTAACGGTGAACGTGAAGCTGACTTCATTAACTGTGTTATCTGGAGACAGCAAGCCGAGAACTTAGCAAATTGGGCTAAAAAAGGGGCGTTGATTGGAATTACAGGGCGTATTCAAACGCGCAACTACGAAAACCAACAAGGCCAACGTGTCTATGTGACAGAAGTAGTTGCTGACAACTTCCAGATGTTGGAAAGTCGTGCTAATCGTGAGGGTAATAGCTCAGGTGGTTTTGACAACAACTTAGGGAATACATCTGGAGCGTTTGGGGACAATGGCAATGCTGGTGGTTCGTTTTGTGGTGGTATGACAGGAAACACCCCAAACTTTGGTCGTGATGAAAGTCCTTTTGGCAATGCTAACCCACTAGATATTTCAGATGATGACCTCCCTTTTTAGAATAAATTAAGGCAAGAAAAAACTTGCCTTTTTTTGTGTTTCTAGGTTTACAAAAAATGAAATTAGGTATATAATATAAATATAAAGAAACAAAGAAAGAACCGTTAAAAACGGTAAGGGTAAAAACAATGAAAACTAACAAAGTAATTAAATTTACGTGGCACGTAAATCGAAGAACTACTGACTTGTATTTCTACGCTAGTAGCTATCAAGACGCTACCAGCGAGATCGAGGGAGAAATCAATAATAATTCTTACGGAATATCTTCCTATCCTATCTCGGATAGAGTAGAGGAGGTACTTTCCGAAGAAATGAATATGGCTTTCTGGGAAAAGAAATACGAAGATGAACCAGAGAAGTTTGAGGATATGATGGAGAAATTTCATGAGGGGCTATGGGAGTTAGCCACTGAAAAACAATGGCGTGAAGCTGTGTTAGAGGAGAGTGAAGAGTCTCAAACTAACGTGTTCTGGTGGACGGTTTATGAAGCTATGACAATAGCTGAGTTTTCAAAACGTATTAGCCCCGAACGAGAAAAGAGAATTATTGAATTGTATGGAAACTATACAATCAAGGAACTCTACAACATCTATCTTGACTATGTGGAACTCTATTACGAGACTAACTACATAGAGAACCCAGAAGCAGACTACGTTCAAAATGAAATGATTAGGGACTTTTGGAATGGTCTTTTAAACAAAAAGACCATTGAATTTAGCAATGGCCCTACGATTGATTTTTCAGAGGGTTTGCCAGAAAGTGAAAACTGGTTCAGTTATGATTAAAAGGGGGGAATTATGGTAACAGAAGCTCAAAAACGAGCTAAAGAAAAGTACATGAGTAGCGAGAAAGGGAAAAAGGGTCAGAAACGCTGGTTAGAAAAATATCGTTTATCTGGAAAGGGTAAGCATAACCTCCAGAGGCTACGAGAACGCCAAAAAATGGGGCGTGCGTTGACGCAACAACGAGAACTCTTTGGACTAACTAAAGAGGAGCTGGCTTTGAAATTGAAGTTAGATGTTGCTCTTGTTGAAGAGCTGGAGGCAGGAACGTATTATCAGATTGATGAAGATACAAAAACTAAAAACAAAGTTGAACGTTTTCTCCAAAAGCTACCACCTAAATTAGACCTACCAGAAGAACTATCTGAGTCTATTGTTTTTCTCAGAAAGTCTTTTAGAAAGTCTCAGGTTTGGTTAAGTGAGCAGGTAGGTGTATCACGCCAAACCGTTTCTCGTTGGGAAAGAGGGGAAGTTTTTCCCAGTGCTGAAAATGTAGAGAAACTAGAAACCCTATTTACTCTTAAAATTGGTCAGTTGCAAAAGAAAGTAAGGAAATAAAATGGGTAAAGGAAACCGTGACGGACAAAATGACTTTGAAAAAGAGTTGGAACGAATTGGCTTGCCATCAAACCATAATCGAAAGTTTATGGCAATACACGTTTCTAGGAAAGAAGAAAACGGAAAGACGATAGAAAAATATACATCAGCAAAAACGAGCAGTCAAAACCCAGTCTGGGAATGAATAAGATGAAAGGTGTAACTTATGGATAGAAAAAATAACGATGACAGCTCAGAGAGAGTAATAGTTTTAATCCTATCTGTTATGATAGTATTCTATTTGTTCATAGCTGGTATAATTACGGGGTGGACTATGCCGACCAGAAATGAAGAACCCAACAATTCTCAAAGGTCAATAAGTTCTATGTATAGCTCTTTTGTTGGACAACCAGAAAAAGAGGTAAAAGAGTAAAGAAGTAGCGTAGTAAGGGGAAAGCAATGGAAAAAATAGGTCAAGTGTTAGGTGGTAGCTGGTACGGAGTTCTAATCTGTGTTGTGGTCACAGTTATAATCATCTATCTCAATATTCGTCATATTGGGAAGCTGGATATAACATTTGAAGAGCGCCAAAGTCAGGTAAAAGCCTTTGAAAGCAAATTAAGAACCCTAGTTCTGATATTAGGGGTACTAGGGCTAGTAGGTTTGTTAAAACCAGTTTCAGGTTTGGCTATCGTCATGACGCTATCTATATCTGAGGCTCTTATTGGCTTGTCTAGGTTGAAATTTGAAGAATATTATCGAGAATATCAAGATAAGGGGATTGAACATGGCGATCAATAGCGAAAAAGAATTACTAAGTAAGTTTGTCCAACTATATCAGGCTTATCAGCAAGGCGAGTTTCCTAAAGAGGGACTGGCTGAACGCATGGAGGTATTGCTAAATGCTTATACTCCAGAAGAGAAGACCAAGACACCTCCACAAGTCAAAACGTTGCAAGCAGAAAGTATGGAGGGGTTAGAAATTATGGTCAATGGCCACCTAGAGTATCTAACTGCTACAGGTCAAACATTGTTAGGAAGTGTCCAGTATAGCACGCAATCGAATGGCTTTTTTTCAGGGGTAACGTATAGCGCCATGATGACGTATAAGAGAGAAGATTAAGAGAACACCGTCACAGGTGTTTTTTTTGTTGACAGAAAAGGTCGCGCGTGATATAATATAAACATAAAGATAAAACTAAAAAAGAGGTAATTATATGACTAAACTATCTAAAGACAGCATGACCTATAAGGTGCTGGAAGCATATGCTCACTACTTAGAGTATCAAGGAGAGGGTAGAGAGAGTATTGAAGAAACTATCAAAGAGAATGAAGATAAGACTGTGCTGGCAATGTATTGTTCAGAAAGAGGAGAATTAGGGGATTGGGTATTGCAACTTAGCTACGACCTTGAAAATGAGATATGGACGGTTGAATACAATGGGTACATAAACTTTATAATCAGGGAAGAGGCAACAAGAAATGAGTTTATCGAGGCAGTTAAAGATTTTGAAGAAGACCCAGAATGTTTGTTATACGAAGTTCAGGACATCATTGATGAAGACCTTAGAAAACTAACAGACCTCTATCAAAGAGAAACGCCTCCTACTAAAGAAGAGTTAGACGAGATATTCAGAAGAAATACTAACTATGAGATATTATCTTAAAATCACCCTTTTGGGTGGTTTTTTATTTGATTAATATGGTTGTAAGTGTTATAATATAAATATAAAGATAAAACAAAAGAGAGGTAATTATATGACCAAGCTATCTAAAGACAGCATAACTTATAAGGTGCTAGAAGCATTTTCTCACTACTTAGAATATCAAGAATTTGGTCTAGGAAGTATTGAGGAAGACATTAGAGAGAACGAGGGAGAAAGGGTTTTAGAGGTATATCACACGACAAGGGGAGAAATGGCTGATTGGGAATTTCAACTTAGCTACGACCTTGAAAATGAATTGTGGGAAGCTAAATATGTTGGAGAGCCAAGTTTTGTTATCAACGTAAAATCTTCAAAGACCGAGTTTATTGAAGAGATGAAAAACTTCCGAGAAGACCCAGAATATCTGATATATGATAAACAAAATATAGATGACGAAGATTTAGAAACGCTAAGAACTCTATACAGGAGAGGAACGCCTGTAACTAAGGAAGAGCTAGACGAGGTATTTGGTGAGGAGACCGACTATAAAATACTAGCTTAAAAAATACCCCAAGGGGTGTTTTTTTTGTTGACAGAAAAGATAGCGCGTGCTATAATATAAACATAAAGATAAAACAAAAAGGAGAAACATCATGGTTAAACTAAATACCCTGAAAGTCTTAGAATATCAAATTACAGGGAAAAACGTGTATCGTCTCACTGTTCCAGCAAAATACAACGGACAACGCTGGTATATTGAGATGGAAGAGAAAACAATCAATACTATTGATACCATGCTAGAGCTTCACGATCAATCGCTACATCAAGAGTGGTTAGGGTACAAAGAGGGTGGAATGAGTTCAGAGGGGTTCGCTTTCCAAGAACGCTTAGAGACACCAGATGGCACGATTGACCTAGAGGACGGAAGCGAACTGGTTTTATCAGAACAAGTAACTGCTCCAGAGCTAACAGCAATCCCCCTCGAAGAACCAACAAAACAAGAAATTCAAAAGGTTCTTGACCAGCTCTTGGAAGAGGCTGGCAAATATCACAGTGACTTTCTAGGAAGTATTGAAAAGTGGCGCGTGTCATCATCGGAGAGTAATTACCAAAAGTTTAACAATCGAATGACTTTGTATTTTGTTTTGGTTATGTCAAAACGATTTGGGGCTATTGAAGAGATTGATAAGGAGCTTCAAGAATATGAAAAGACTCTTGATGTTATGCGCCAACTGTTGGAATTTGTAAAAAGCCATGACGAACATAAAAACACATCTCATTTCTTTGTAAAAACACATTCTAACTAAACCAACCCAAAAAGGGTTGGTTTTTTTACAAAAAGCACAAAAACACCTGAACCCCTTGACAGGTAGTGAAGTTAGAGTTATAATATAAACATAAAGATAAAACAAAAAGGAGAAATATCATGGTTAAACTAAATACCCTGAAAATCTTAGAGTATCAAATTACAGGGAAAGACGTGTATCGTCTCACCGTTCCAGCAAAATATAACGGACAACGCTGGGATATTGACAGAAGCAAGGAAACTGTAGAGGCTCTTGATACTATGTTAGAAACTCACGATCAATCGCTATATCAAGAGTGGTTAGGGTACAAAGAGGGTAAAGCTAATTCAGAGGGAGTTGCTTTCCAAGGACGTTTAGAAACAGCAGATGGCACGATTGACCTAGAGGACGAAAGCGAACTGGTTTTATCAGAACAAGTAACTGCTCCAGAGCTAACTACAATCCTCCTTGAAGAACCAACGAAACAAGAAATCGAAAAAGCTCTTGACCAGCTCTTGAAAGAGGCAAAAGGACATATCCAATCTTTTTTGGACAGCGTAAACGTAAGGGACTTTGACTCAGCGAAAATCTACCAGAAAGCCTTTAAGGACGCAATGACAACACGGTTATTTTGGTTATTTATAAAAGACCTTGTACCCAAAGAAGAGCGAGAAAAAGAACGCAATACCTATGCGCGTGACAAGGAACTAATGTGTATTTTATTATCCAGTGCTGAGTCATTTGAAAAAGATTTCCAAAAAGTCCAAAAAAAGTTGTTTGAACCTATTGACAGGAAGTGAAGCAAG
>ERZ836441.1982-NODE-1982-length-17644-cov-4.410427_pt1 | contig 17644 bp, 19 predicted proteins | sample MGYA00519686_ERZ836441 | MGnify/ENA primary metagenome ERZ836441 (study PRJEB31850, sample SAMEA3708800) | human gut metagenome | biome: human gut; feature: human-associated habitat; material: faeces | place: China | collected 2014 ... | reverse complement strand
AAAGTTCCTTCTCCCCCTCCCCCGATTCGCTCAGCCCCACCCTTTCATAGCCTGCGCCAGATTGTCGACCCAAATGTCCATGAACCCCTGATACTCCATCATCCCCCGAAGAACGGGAACACAGGCGATGCCCTCGGCCTCGAGCCGGGAGCGCCACGAATGTTCCGAATCCCCAGCCATGTCTTCAAGCGTATGCCGCCCCACGACGGCGAGCAGGGGCAGCAGCCAGACACGATCGAACGGACGCCCGGAAGTCCGCAGATGCTCCACGATGTGCTCAAGGCGGATGGTCCCGTTCAGCGTGCCCATGAGCACAAGGGGATCCCGTTCCCGCACAGCCGCGGCAAGGGCCTCGTAGCGGCTCTCCGCGGCGTGGCGGCTCCCGTGGCCCATGAACAGCACAGGCTCGCCGGGGGCGCGTCCGGAAGGAAGCTCGGCGAGCAGGGCGCGCGCGGCGCGATCCACCGATGCCTGCGACTCCGTCAGCAAAGGCGCGCCTACCACAAGCGACGCGAACGTCCCGTCGGCACGCAGCTCGTCCGCATCCGACACGATGTCCCCGTATTCAAGGCCGGGAATGACATGCACCGGCTGAACCGCCACATGGGTAAATTTTTCAAAAGCCATTTTCTTCAATGCCTTGTGAACGGAATCCGATTTTTTCCGTTCGCTGGCCAGCCGTTCCCGCATGAGCATGGACGTAAAGGCCCAACGCACCGACACATCAGGAAAAGCCTTGCGGACTTGCGCATCGAAACGCCGGAGCGTCGACTCCCCCTGAGAACTGCCCGAACCAAACGCTGCAAGAAGGATGCCTCTTTTCATCGTTATAGCGTACAAAAAGTTGTACCCTCCTTTTTCACCTTACATGACAAGTGGATAAAACGAACGGCTCTCCAGCGTGCGTTGACGCGTTTCAACGCGGCTGGTACCCTGAGCGCCTTATACATTTATGGAGAAAACCCGTGAGTACTCCTGTCGCTCTCGTTCTTGGCGGACACGGCCTTCTGGGCCAGCCTCTGGCGCAGCAGCTTGCCGGAAACGGCTGGGAGGCGCAATCGCTGGATTTTGAAGACTGCAATCTCCTGAATCCCGTAGAACTCCAGCCGCGCATCGAATTCATCAACCCTGACGTCATTTTCAATACCGTAAGCTGGAACACGGAAAACCCTGCTGAAAAACAGCCACAAGAAGCCCTCTCTGTCAACCGCGGCCTTCCGGCCTTCCTCGGCGGGCTGGTCAAAGGCACGCCCAGATTCCTCGTCCACTACAGCTCGGATCAGGTTTTCAACGGCCGCAAGGACTCCCCTTACACCGAGGAGGACAAGGCCGATCCGATCTCCCTGTGCGGCAAGAGCCGCCTTGCCGGTGAGCAGGCCCTGCTTGAGCTCAACGCCGACAACATCTGCATCATCCGTACGGGCTGGCTGTTCGGCCCGGATGGGGACAGCTTCCTGAAACGCCTCCTCGGGCGGGCCAAGACCGAAGGGACCGTGGAGGTCATCCACGATCAGATCGGTTCTCCGACGTACGCGAAGGATCTGGCGCAGGCCACGCTCCAGCTTGTCAAGCTCCGGGCCCCCGGACTGTACCATGTGGCGAACTCGGGCCAGGCCACCTGGTGCGAGCTGGCGGCGGAAGCCGTGCGCCAGGCCAGCCTGCCCTGCTCCGTGCGGGCCGTCGCAAGCTCGGACAAGACGCTCCGCGCAAACTATGAGGTGCTTTCCTCCGCAAAGTATACGGCCCTCACCGGATGTCCCATGCGTCCCTGGTCTCAGGCCCTGCGGGAATACATCTACTCGGTCCTTCTTGCCTCCCAATAACCGCCGCGGATATGCCATGACCAGCCATCTGCTCAAGACGCTGCGCGAAGTCCTTATGGATGCAGTGCATGTAAGCTTCGATTTTTTCAAGGTGCTTATTCCGATCAGCATCGCCATGAAGATCCTTGCCGAGCTGGACTGGATCCGCTATCTGGCCCTGCCTCTCGAGCCCGTCATGCAGCTGACCGGGCTCCCCGCCGATCTGGGCATCGCGTGGGCCACGGGCATCATGGTCAATTTCTATTCGGCGCTGATCGTCTTCATCGGCCTGCTGCCCGGACTGCCGCCGCTGACCACGGAGCAGGTCACGACGCTTGCGGTCATGATGCTCATCGCGCACAGCATCCCCGCCGAAGGGCGCATCGCGGCCCAGTGCGGCGTGTCGTTCATCGGCCAGGCCGTCATCCGGCTCGTGGTCGCCGTCATCGGCGGGGTCATCGTGCATACGTCCTGCCAGGCGTTCGGCTGGCTGGATACGCCCGCCCGCATCGTCTTTACCCCTTCGCCGGACGTCAACCTGCTCTGGTGGGCGCTCGGGGAAGTCCGGAACCTCGTCAGCATCTTCTGCGTGATTTTCTTCGTCATGCTGCTCCAGCGGTTCCTGCGCTATCTCAAGGTCGCGGATCTGATAGGACGGGCGCTCGCCCCGGCCCTGCGGGTACTCGGTATGCGCCCCGCCGCCGCGACGGCCATGATCGTCGGCGTGATCACGGGCATCGTCTACGCCAGCGGCGTCATCCTCAAGGAAGTCCGCAGCGGCGAGATGTCCCGGCACGACGTGTTTTCCTGCATGACCCTGATGGGGCTCGCGCACGCCATCATTGAGGATACCTGCCTCATGCTGCTCATCGGCGCGCACATCGGAGGGATTTTCTTTCTGCGCCTGGCGCTGGCCTTCGTCACCTGCGCCATGATCAACATCCTGTACCTCCGGTTCCGGGGTGACGCACGGGAGCCGGAAACCGCCCCCAACGAGGTTTCATGAAAACAATCTGGATCAATGCCGGAGAGCTTTCCGGCGATATGCAGGCCGCCGCGCTGCTGACGGCCCTGCGCGAACGCGAGCCCGAACTCGCCGCCATCGGCATGGGAGGCCCGAATCTGGCCCGTGCCGGGCAAAAGAACCTGTTCCGCGTGGAGTCGCTTTCGGTCATGGGGATCATGGAAGTCCTGACCGCCCTGCCCCGCGCCCTCCACATGCTTTCCCGGATCAAAAAGGAAATGGCCCGGCTGCGGCCCGATGCCGTCGTGCTGGTGGACGCCCCGGAATTCAATTTCCGGGTGGCGAAGATCGCGCACGGCCTCGGGATTCCGGTCTACTATTTCATCCCGCCGAAAATATGGGCGTGGCGCACGGGACGCGTCCGCTTCCTCCAGCGCTACGTCAAACGGCTGTTCTGCATCCTGCCCTTTGAGCCCGCTTTCTACGCCAAACACGGCGTACAGGTTGATTATATTGGCAATCCGCTCGTCGATATGGTGAATTGGCCCGAGTTGGAAAAAATCGAGCCCATAAAGGGCCGTATCGGGCTGATGCCGGGGAGCCGCCGCAAGGAAGTGGAAGCGCTTCTGCCGGAGTTTGGGAAAGCCGCCCGCATCTTGCTGCAACAGGGCCGGGACGTGACCTTCCACTGCCTGCGCGCGCCGAACATGCCCGAAGAAAAACTCCGGGCGCTCTGGCCGTCCGACGTGCCCGTCGCCTTTGACGCGCCGGAGGACCGCTACACGGCCATGCGGCGCTGCGGATGCATGTTGGCGGCCTCGGGCACGGCGACGCTGGAAACGGCACTGGCGGGCGTCCCCACTGTCGTCAGCTACCGGGTCGCGCCGTTTTCCGCGTTGGTCGGACGTCTGCTGATTAAGGTCAAATGGGTCAGCCTGACCAACCTGATCATGCAAAAAGAACTCTTTCCCGAGCTGTTGCAGGAGCGCGCCACAGGCGAAATGATGGCCTCCCAATTGGCCGCGTGGCTGGATATCCCCCCGCAAATCGAAGCCGTCCGCGCCGAACTTGCGGAACTCCGCCGCCGTTGCGGAGAGCCCGGCAGCGCCGCCCGCGCCGCCGAAAAACTGCTTGAGGCTCTCAAAGAAAGCTGACCTGCAAAAAGAAAAGTATTACGCGGTCAAAGGATTGCGCTCTCTGCAAGAAGTCCGTATCAAAACGGCTCCGTGCCGAAGACCTGATATTTTCCTCCTTCACACGGAAAAGACGCACCCCTGACATCCATGCGGACACATCGCCTGCGTTTCCCTGTTGCTCCGGGAGACGGATCATGAAGGCAAACCCTTTCAGCCCCGCCCGCCATCGGCCCTTACGAACGTTTTAGGGAGGATAGGGGTGGGGTTTTGGGAGGGGGCAGGAGCAGCTTTTCCAAAAGGTACTCCTGCCCCTCCCCCAAAAGGAACTCCAATGACATCAAAAGAGAACAAGCAGGGCCTGTTCGACTCGCTGGGGCGCGCCAGCGTCATGGGCCTGCACATGGTTTCGGGCATCATCGTCGGTTGCCTCCTCGGGTACTGGCTGGACAAATGGTTCGGAACCTATCCGTGGTGCGCCGGCGTGGGCCTTATCGTGGGCATCGGCGCGGGATTCCGCAATATCTGGCTGGACGCGCGCATATTGCTCCGCCAAGGGGAACAGGACGATGCAGGCAAAAAGCGACAGAAATAACGGCCCGTTCCATTGGCTGGAGAAGAGGCTGTGGCGGAGCGGCGTGCAGGACCCCACGATCCGGGAAATCCTGTGCTGGCAGATCAGCGTCATTGCCTTGTCCCTGCTTTTCGGCGCGGTGCTCTGGCCCTTTCACCCGGCGGGGGCGTGGATCTTCTGGTTTGGCTTCGGAGCGCTGCTCTCCGCATGGAATTTTTTTGCCTTAATAAAATTTGTTCCTAAAGTAATCTCGGCTGGTTGGAGCAAAAGCAGCCTTTTTGCCCTTCTCCTCCGCACGAACATGAGACTTTTATTTACCGGAATTTTGTTGTACATGGTTCTGGTATGGTTTAAGGGCTCTATCTCTGCGGTACTGTTGGGGCTTGCCGTGCTTCTCGTCGGGATGACCGCGGGAGGGCTGAAAAAGGCATTGAAAAAGCCGGTCTGACAGGCTACAGAGAGCCCGCGCAAGCCGCATCTTTGTTTCATCAGGTTTCTACAGCCGATTATCGAACCGATTCCGGTCGGCATGAAAACAGGCGTGTTCGCCACTCTCGGGGACGCCTCTTTTCGGACGCATCGTACGCGTAAATGACATTTGAAGGAGCGCACACATGGCAGGCGGACTTCCTGAGCCGATTCTCATCTCCGAACTGGTTCATCTGGATCATATCACCATCGCTGGGCAGACGGTGGAATTCAGGCACGTCTTCTATACGTGGATGGCCATGCTCATCCTTTTTGTCGTCGGCTGGCTTGTGCGCCGCAATATTTCGTTGATCCCCGGCAAGATGCAGAACATCTTCGAGTCGATCATAGGCGGGCTTGAGGACTTCACCGTCACCAACATGGGCGAGGACGGACGCAAGGTTTTCCCCGTGCTCGGCGGCCTGTTCCTCTTCATCGCCGTACAGAACATACTCGGCCTCATCCCCGCCTGTGACGCCCCGACCGCCAACATCAACACCAACATCGGCATGGCCCTGTTCGTGTTCCTGTACTACAACTATCAGGGCATCAAGCGCTGGCACGGCCACTACATCCACCACTTCATGGGCCCCATGCTCCCGCTGGCGCCGTTCATGATGATCCTTGAATTCATTTCGCACCTCGCCCGCCCGCTGTCGCTGACGCTCCGTCTTTTCGGCAACATCCGCGGCGAAGAAATCGTGCTCCTGCTCTTCTTCCTCATGGCGCCGCTCGTGAGCACGCTGCCCATCTACTTCCTGTTCCTGCTCGCCAAAGTATTGCAGGCCTTCATCTTCTACATGCTGGCCCTCATCTACCTCAAGGGAGCTATGGAACCGGCCCACTAAGGGGCCACACCTCTCGGGGGAAATGGTCTTTTTGACCAACACAATACAACCGCTCAAGGAGCAACATACATGCGCAAGATTCTTGTGACCCTGCTCAGCACCGTGGCCATGATGGGCATCGCCAGCCTCGCTTTCGCCGCCGACGGCGCTCCCGTGAAACTGGATTCCGCCTCTCTCGGCCTCGCCATCTTCGGCTGCGCCATCGGCATGGCCGTCGCCGCCGCCGGTTGCGGTATCGGTCAGGGCCTCGGTCTGAAGAGCGCCTGCGAAGGCATCGCCCGCAACCCTGACGCCGCCGGCAAGATTCAGGTCAGCCTTATCCTCGGCCTCGCCTTCGTGGAATCCCTGGCCATTTACTCCCTCGTGGTGAACCTGATCATCCTGTTCGCCAACCCCTTCATCTAAATAAGCAAGCGGCTTATCCCCGGCGGGTCCTCGGCCCGCCGGGGTTTCCGGGGAGGGACCGGCAACGCCGTTCTCTCCCCCCTGTTTTTTTCATCTTTAGCAATGCGATACCACTATGCTCTCATTGAAAAGCGAACGTATTCCCAGAGCCACCATTCGTCGCCTTGCCGTGTACGTTCAAGTGCTCGAAAGTATGCAGCGCAACGGCGTGGAGGTCATCTCCTCCGGCCCGCTCGCTGAAGCGTGCGACGTGAACGCATCTCAGGTGCGCAAGGACCTTGCCTATTTTGGCGAATTCGGTGTGCGTGGCGTAGGGTACAACGTAGCCAGCCTCATCGCCGCCATCAAAGCTTCCCTTGGCGTTGACCGCGAATGGCGCGCCGCGCTGATCGGGGTGGGCAACCTCGGCCGCGCGCTGCTGCACCATGCCGAATTCAAGGCCCGCGGCTTCAACATCGTGGGGGCCTTCGACTGCGATCCGTTCAAGATCGGCGAGCAGGTCTATGGGCTGGAAGTCACGTGTACGAGCGACCTGAAGTCCGCCGTGGACGCCAAGGGCATTGAAATCGGGATCATCACCACGCCGCCGGAACGCGCGCAGCGCGCGGCCGACCATCTGGTCGAAGCGGGCGTATGCGGTATCCTGAATTTCGCGGGGGCCCGGATCCACGTGCCTGAAAAGGTCGTCGTGGAGTATGTGGACTTCTTCCACTATCTCTACGCCCTTGCCTTCAGCATCACCGGCAGCGAACACCGCTCCAAGTAGTCCCGGAGAGGGGCAAACGCCCCGCTCCGAACCGGCCCTGATACTGTACTGTCAGCCCCGCCGTTTTCGCGGATCGGGGGTCGGGGCTTTCGTCGTTTTTTCGTCTTTCCCAAAGGTCTTCCATGCCCCGCCTCAAGCTGACGATAGCCTACGTAGGCACCCAGTATCACGGCTGGCAGACGCAGGCCCGCAAAAACGCCTCCCCCCTGCCCACCATTCAGAACATCATTGAGGACGCCGTGGCTCACGTGCTCGGCGAGCGCGTCCATGTGCACGGTGCAGGACGGACCGACGCGGGCGTTCACGCCGAAGCGCAGGTCGCTCACCTCGATGTCCCCGAATCGCGTGCCCGTATGGACTGGCAGCTGGCCCTCAATACGCTCCTGCCGCGCGACATACGCATTGCGGACGCCGTTCTTGTGCCCGACACGTTCCACGCACAGCACAGTGCCGTCCGCAAGACCTACGAATACCGCCTCTGGCTCTCCAAGCGCTACACGCCGCCGCAGCTCTTTCCTTTCGTCTGGGCCTGCGGCCCTGTGGATGTGGAGCGTATGGACGAGGGGAGCCGCTACCTCCTTGGCAAGCGGGACTTCGCCAGCCTGAAAAACGCCGGGACGGATCTCCGCACAACGGTGCGTACCATCCTGTCCATCACCCGCACCCCCGAGGGCCCGCTCCCCGAAGGCTGCCTCGAACTGACCTGGCGCTTTGAAGCGGACGGCTTTCTCAAACAGATGGTCCGCAATACCATGGGGCTGCTCGTCGCTGTCGGGCGGGGCAAGCTGGAACCGGCGGATATTCCCGGCATCCTCGACGCCTGCGATCGCCGTATAGCTCCCCTCACGGCTCCGGCCTGCGGTCTGACTATGAAAAAAGTATGGTATGACGACATGTTCCCACTTGCTGCTTCCGGGCACGAAGGCGCTTGAATATTAAGAGATTCTACGATAGCGTCTAGTCAATATTCTTCACAAGGAGCCGCGTATGCCTCAGGTCGCAGCACGCATCAACGAGCAGCAGGAACGCTGGTTGAAGGACTACTTCCGCACAAAGAGTGCGGGGGCCGAATTCATTCTGCCGTGGGCGGTAGACACGTTTTTCCGCGCGATCACGACCATCAAAGGCACATTTACCGGACCGGAACTCAAAACCATTCTTGAAGCTCACCGTGATCAGCGTCTGCTCCCCGCGCATACCCGCCTCTCCTATCTTCTCCTGCGCGTTGCCGATCTGTGCGAGCAAACCGACTTCCATTCCCGTTACGGCGCGAGCCGCACCAGCCTTGAAGCCAAGCTGAAACGCCTGGACGACACCGAAGCCACGGCCCTTATGGTTTGGGCTTCGGCCTTCTGGGTAAGCCGCAATTGCTCGGCGGCGAACATGGATGACTACATAGCTTCCTATTAAGCCCTCCATGCCCGTTTCCCTGTCAGGATACGCCCCGCACGTTCGAAAGGCCGGGGCGTTTTTTATTGAGATCTTACTGGCGGGGGGAAGAGGAAACGTTCTGGAGAAAGGTTCCCCTTCCCTCACCACCCTCCACTCATCCCGCTTCAACGGTTTTTGACTTTATGGGAGCCTCTGTTTCAGTCGGAGGTATGCCCGGATTGACTCCATTGATCGGAATAACCCGACGGGGTACACTGGGGAATCTCGAAAGAGCCTATCAAGGCGGCGTGGAGGAAAACGGATACGGGAAAATCTCCGTTGGCCAGCCTCCGCCGCTCAACATTTTTGGGACAGAGCAATGGAACCAACGCATTTTCTCCATTATTCCCTCTTTCCATTCAGGAACGCATCATGAAGACAGTCTATAGCGTATGCGGCATGTGCGGGACACGGTGCCCGGTTGCCGTCGGAGTCGAAAACGGCGAAGCGGTCTGGATTCAGGGCAATCCCCACTCGGCCACGGGTTCGACATTGTGTCCTCGCGGCATCGCGGCGCTCGCGCTGGAAAATGATTCCGAGCGCCCGCAGTCGCCCCTGATGCGCGTGGGGGCCCGCGGAGGGCACAAGTGGCGCGCCGTCCGCTGGGAAGAAGCGCTCGATGCCGTAGCTGGCAAGCTCCGCGCCATACGGGATCAATACGGCCCCGAAAGCGTCATGTTCTCGCACCGTGGCGGCCCGTTTACGGATCTCTACAAGGCCTTCGCACGCGGCCTCGGTACGCCTAATATCTACAGCCACAGCGTCACCTGCACCCGCAACGTGGATCAGGCCTGCGCATCCGTTTTGGGGCTGGATCGCGGACGCCTCGTCATTGACTACCGGGAGTCGAAACACATCGTGCTCCAGAGCCGCAACGCGCTGGAGGCCCTGAACCTTGCGGAAGTCGCGGGCATCACCGCAGCGCGGGCCAACGGCTGCAAGGTGACGGTCATGGACGTCCGCGCCACCGTCAGCGCCGCCAAAGCGGACACCTTTTTCTTCGTCCGCCCCGGCACCGATTACGCCATGAACCTTGCGGTGCTGCACGTGCTGATTTCGGAAAAGCTTTATGATCCCCATATGCTGCCGTATATCGACGGCTTCGGGGAACTGGAGGAGCGCGTCCGCCCCTGTACGCCGGAGTGGGCGGAAACCGAAACCGGGATCAAGGCCGACCGCATCGTCAGGCTGGCGCGTGAATTGGCTGAGGCCGCCCCCCGTGTCCTCTGGTACCCGGGCTGGTTCACGGCCCGGTATGCTGACAGTTTCGTCACCGTGCGCAGCGCCTACCTCATCAACGCCCTGCTCGGCTCCATCGGCGCGCGCGGCGGTATGCCCATCAGCCTTTCCCCCAAGGAAACGGGGAAACGGCTGCGGCCCCTCTCGGCGCTCTACCCCAATATCACCAAGCCGATGGCGGACAAGGCCGACTGGCAGCAGCCCGGCCTGCTCCACCGGGCCTTCGACGCCGCCGTGACCGGCGATCCGTATCCGGTCCGCGCCTATATCTCGATGCGCCACAACATCCTGTCTTCGCTGCCCGATCCGGATACGCTGCGCAGCAAGCTGGACAAGCTCGACCTTATCGTCGCCATCACCACCACGTGGTCGCCCACGGCGGACTATGCCGACATCGTGCTGCCGCTCTCCCCGGCCTTGTCCCGGGAAAGCATTCTGGCCTCCAAGCTGGGGCTGAAGCCGCAGTTCTTCCGCCGCCAGCGCGCCGTGCAGCCGCGTTTCGACACGCGCGCCGATTGGGAGATCCTGTGCGGCCTCGCCTCGCGCCTCGGGCTTGACAAGCTCGCCTTCTCACGCATTGAGGATATATGGAACTACCAGCTTGAAGGTACGGGGCTCGGCATAGAGGCGTTCGACGCAACCGGCTTTGTGCCGCTCGCGTCCGCTCCGCGCTGGAAAACCCTTGCGGAAACCACGTTGCCCACGCCTTCCGGCAAGATAGAGGCCCGCAGCCGCTTATGGGCCGCATCCGGGCACGACACCCTGCCGCCCTACACGGCACCGGAGCGGCCTGCCGCGCCCGACCAGTTCCGCGTCATTCCCGGCCGGGCGGCATTGCATACGCAGGCCAGCACGACGAACAACCCCCTGCTGTCCGAACTCGCGCCCACCAATACGTTATGGATCCACACGGAACGGGCCCAGGCCCTTGGCATTGCCGATGGCGACTGGGTTGAAGTGTGTACAGCCACAGGCCCCGTTGGCCGGTTACGCGCTAAGGTAACCACGGGCATCCACCCCGAGGCCGTCTTCATGCTGCACGGCTTTGGCAGGAAAACGCCTCAAGAAACGCGGGCCTTCGGCAAGGGCGTGGCCGACGAAGCCTGCATGATCAGCGGGCTGGAGCATGAAGATCCGCTCGGCGGGGGGCTGGCCCTTCAAAAGCACTTCGTAACGATCCGAAAAGCCGAAGAAACGAACTGAACCGGCCCTCAAGAATGGACGTTCCCCTGTACCCGCTGCGGGGGACGCCGCATCAGCAAACAATCGCCGGATGCAAGGCATCCGAGTGAGGCACTATGAGCATATATCGCCTTGTCGTTGATCAAGATCGCTGCATCGCCTGCCATGCCTGTGAAGCCAGCTGCAAGGCGGCCCATGACAGCGCACCGGGCATTTCCCTCGGAACGCTGCTTGTCGATGGCCCCCGCTTTGAAGACGCCGCGGAAGAAGCAACGCCGATCATCGTCAAACATGTACGGCCGGAAGCGCCCGCACCGCTTGCGGCGGACGGAGAGCCCCGGGTTGTGCTTCATACCCGCTACCGGGCCTGCGTACAGTGCCCTCAGCCGCGCTGTGTGGAAGTCTGCCCCAAAGAGGCGCTTATCCGCCGGGAGAGCGACGGGATCGTCTTCATACGGGAAGAAGCGTGCGTCGGCTGCGGGGCGTGCCAGAAAGCCTGCCCGCATCACCTGATCTGGGTTGATCCCCGCAAAAGGAAATCCGTCAAATGCGATCAATGCAAAGACCGCCTCGATGCCGGGCTGGATACCGTCTGCGTCACCGTCTGCCCCACAGGCGCACTGAAGCTCGTAAGGAAAGAAAGGCCGGGCCGATAGGCATTGCAGGCGGCTGGCTCATCACGCGGATTTCCCCCTCAAAGAGCGCCGCTTGCCCTGTCCTCCTTGCGAAGGGTATTTGCCTGTTTCAATTTTAAGGGAAGGTTTTGCATATGGCATCACGGAAAGGTATCCTGCTGGCGGGCGGTTCCGGTACGCGGCTTCACCCCCTCACGCTCAGCGTCAGCAAGCAGCTGTTGCCGGTCTACAATAAGCCGATGATCTATTATCCGTTGTCGGTTCTCCTTCTGGCGGGCATCCGTGAGGTTGCCATCATCACCACGCCAGACGACGGCTGGCAGTTCCGCAAACTTCTCGGGGACGGCAGCCAATGGGGATGCTCCTTTGAATACATCACACAGCCGAAGCCGGAAGGTATCGCTCAAGCGTTCCTCCTTGCCGCTGATTTCATCCAGGGAAGCCACTCCTGCCTGATCCTTGGGGACAATATTTTCTTCGGCAACGGCCTCGAAGATCTCCTCATCAGCGCCCGGGAGCAGGAAGAGGGCGCGACCGTCTTCGGGTATCACGTCAGCGATCCCGAGCGTTACGGCGTGGTCGAGTTCGATCAGGATATGAAAGTCCGCTCCCTCGAGGAGAAACCCCAACATCCCAAATCCAGCTACGCCGTGGCCGGGCTTTATTTTTATGATCAGGACGTCGTGGATATTACACGTGAAATCAAGCCCTCCCCCCGGGGCGAACTGGAAATCACGGACGTCAACAAGGCCTATCTCGACGCGGGGAAACTGCATGTGGGGCTGATGGGGCGCGGCATCGCGTGGTTGGACACCGGCACCCACGATTCGCTCATGGCGGCGGGCACGTTTGTGCAGGCTATCGAAACCCGGCAGGGCCTCAAAGTTTCCTGCATTGAGGAAATCGCTTGGCGCAAGGGCTACATCTCGACGGAGCAGCTCATGAAGCTGGCGGCCCCGCTGCAAAAATCCGGTTATGGGGACTACCTCATGACCCTGCCCGAACGCGTCGCCGAGTCATGGAAATAACCCGCAGCCCAGTACGGCCTGAGGGATGGGGGAGGCGCACCCCTTCACAAGGTGCGTACCTCGGCTGCACCCCGCCGGGTATGGATTCGGCGTGTCCGCCGATTGTTCCCGCTTCACAAAAGGCTCCCAGAGGAAACGCCGAGGAAATATCACATGGATGAAAGAACATTGCCGCATCTGCGCGTAGCCATTATCCATTACTGGCTTACGGGTATGCGCGGCGGAGAAAAAGTCGTCGAAGCCTTGTGCAGGATTTTTCCACAGGCGGATATCTACACGCATGTCGTACGCCCCGAGGCGCTCTCCGAAACCATTACGTCCCACCCGATCCATACAACATTTATCCAAAAGCTTCCGGGAAGCGTGCGGCATTACCAGAAATACCTTCCCCTGATGCCGCTTGCGTTGGAGCAGCTGGATCTGCGCGGCTATGATCTCGTCATTTCCAGCGAGTCCGGGCCCGCCAAAGGGGTCATCACCCGGGCCGACACGCCGCACATCTGCTATTGCCATTCTCCCATGCGCTATCTCTGGGATTTTTATCAAGACTATCTGGAATCCGCCGGAGCGGTGACGCGTCTGCTCATGCGCCCGCTGTTCCATCGGCTGCGGCTGTGGGATTATGCCTCGGCGCAACGCGTCGATCACGTTATCGCAAACTCGCGCACCGTGGCGCGCCGGGTCAAGCGCTGGTGGGGAAAGGAGGCCGCCGTCATCCATCCCCCCGTTGACATCTCACGTTTCTCCAGCCCCCACATGGCGGGCCTTCAAAATGTCCCCGGCACCCCAGAGCCCGGCAGCTACTATCTCTGCCTCAGCGAACTGGTGAGCTACAAGCGTGTGGATCTGGCGGTGGAGGCGTGTACCCGTACCGGGCGGAGGCTTGTCGTTGCGGGGGATGGCCCGGAGCGGAAGCGCCTGGAAAGCATTGCCGGGCCGACCGTCAGTTTTGTGGGCCGCGTGGACAATGCGGCGCTCCCCGCCCTCTATGCGGGCTGTAAGGCTTTCCTGTTCCCCGGCGAAGAGGATTTTGGGATCACGCCTCTTGAGGCTATGGCCGCCGGACGCCCCGTCATCGCATACGGCAGGGGCGGGGTCTTGGACAGTGTGGCGGACGGAGAGACCGGGATCTTTTTTGAACGGCAGACGGCTGACGCCTTAACCGAGGCGCTCGACGCCTATGAAGCCTCCACAGAACAAACGTGGGTACACGATAAGCTGAAAAGGCAGGCGGAAAGCTTTTCCGAGGAGATCTTTCGGAAGAAGATGATTGCGTTCATCGCGGACGTCCTTGAAAACAAGGTATGACAATTCACGTCCCGCGGACTGCAACGCCGTAGTTTCCCAACTCATGGCCATTTTGCCTTTTTCCCGAAAAAGACGCGAAAACATCCGTGTTTCACTATCCCGGCACTTTCAGCCGCCGTTGCGCGCGAACGGGGAATGCTCTTGGAGGCTGGCGCTCCTCGATGCATTCCCCGCTCTCAGTTCCCATACTTTTTGAAACCGCCCATCTTGCGCGCCGGCTTACGTGAGCCGCCCGCAGCTTCGTACAGCCTACCGCCCGCTATAATTCGTTTCGAGCCATTGGCGATATTCCCCGCTCTGGATGTTCTCCACCCACGCGGCATTCTCAAGATACCAGCCCACCGTTTCCCGAAGCCCTTCCTCAAAACGACGGCGCGGAACCCAGCCGATCTCCTGTTCGATCTTCGCGGCGTCAATGGCGTAGCGCAAATCATGGCCCGGCCTGTCCGCCACAAAGGTTATCTGCTTTTCATAGGGGGCCGCTGTGGGGCGGAGCTTGTCAAGAATGCGGCAAATGCTCCGGACGACATCGATATTGGCCCGCTCGGAGTGCCCGCCGATATTGTAGCACTCTCCCGGCGCCCCTTTTTCCAAGACGGCAACGATGGCCTCGCAGTGGTCTTCCACATGCAGCCAGTCGCGGATGTTCTCCCCGGTGCCGTAAATGGGCAGCGGCTTTCCGGACAGCGCGTTCAGGATGACCAAGGGAATGAGTTTCTCCGGAAACTGGCGCGGGCCGTAATTATTGGAGCAATTCGTGATGAGCGTGGGGAGCCCATAGGTTTCGTGATAGGCCCTCACGAAATGATCGCTGGACGCCTTGGATGCCGAATAGGGGCTGTTCGGCGCATACGGGGTGGTCTCCGTGAAGGCGGGCTCGCCGGGGCGGAGCGTTCCGTATACCTCATCCGTGGAAACGTGCAGGAAACGGAAAGCGTTCCGCCTTTCTTCGGACAGCTCTTTCCACCATTCCAATACGCCGCGCAGGAGGGTGCAGGTTCCGAGGACATTGGTGCGGACAAACGCATCCGGGTCATGGATGGAGCGATCCACATGGCTCTCAGCGGCAAAATTGATGACCGCATCAGGCTGGTAATGGTGCAGCAACTGGCGGACAAGCAGCGCATCCCCAATATCGCCCCGGACAAAAATATGCTCGGCATCCCCATCAAGAGACGCCAAATTACCGATGTTGCCGGAATAGGTGAGCTTGTCGAGGTTGACGACCCGCTCCCCCGCAGTGCGCCGGGACAGCACATAGCAGGAACCGATAAACCCCGCGCCTCCGGTTACAAGAACTGTCTTCATTCGGATACCTTCCAGACACGTTTGGGAAATACATCAAATGCCCGCAACGGCCTCATTGCCGGGAGGACGGAGGAATCGGCTTTTCCCCGATAATGCACCACATCCGGCTCTTGACTTCTTTTCAGGATACGGAACACTCCTCCAAAACGAACCGCCTCTGCCCCCGAAGGATACGCGGACGGGACATATCGGGAGAAGATGTGTACAGCCCCGATTCAAAGGCAACGAGGCGGGGACAGGCAGCGTTCCCTTTGCCTCGCCTAAAGCCTCCAGTAGGCCATGCCTTCGGCTTGCACGGCACTGGGCGAGAGACAGCCCTTCACATCCAGCAGGAGGGCCTTATCGGGCACGGCAAACCGTGCGTGCAGGGCTGCCGGTTCCAGAACGCCGTTTTCGGCGTAGGCCTTGTGCGGCACGGCCAGAATCAGCGCGTCCAGATTGGCGAGCTCATCCAGCGCCGCGAAAGAGAGGCCATATTCATGGCGCACTTCCCCGGCGTCAGCCAGCGGATCGTGTACCAGCACATCGACGCCGTATTCCTGCAATTCGCGGATCACGTCGATAACCCGGGTGTTCCGCAAGTCCGGCACGTTTTCCTTGAACGTGAAGCCAAGGATGCCCACACGGGCCGCATTGACCAGCCGCCCCTGCCGGATCAGCAGTTTGACGCAGGTTTCCGCCACATGCTTACCCATGCCGTCGTTGATGCGCCGCCCGGCCAGAATGACCTGCGGATGGCAGCCGAGTTCCTCGGCCTTGAAGGTCAGGTAGTACGGATCGACGCCGATGCAGTGCCCGCCGACCAGCCCCGGACGGAACGGCAGGAAGTTCCACTTGGTCCCGGCCGCTTCCAGCACATCCAGCGTATCAATGCCGAGCCGGTCAAAAATGATGGACAGCTCATTCATCAGCGCGATGTTCAGGTCGCGCTGCGTGTTCTCGATAACCTTGGCGGCTTCCGCAACCTTGATGCTGGGGGCACGGTGGATGCCCGCGCGCACGACCGTCCCGTACAGCTCCGCCAGCAGATCCAGCGTCGGCGCGTCGCTTCCGGAAACAATCTTCTTGATGGTTTCAAGCGTATGCACCTTGTCGCCGGGGTTGATCCGCTCCGGAGAATAGCCCACCGTGAAGTCGGCTCCGCACCGCAGGCCGGATTCGGCCTCAAGGATCGGGACGCAGACCTCTTCGGTCACGCCCGGATAGACCGTGGACTCGTACACGACGACCGCGCCACGGGACAAATGCCGCCCCACAGTCCGGGAAGCCCCTTCCACCGGGGACAAGTCCGGATTCCTATGCTCGTCGATCGGCGTCGGAACCGCCACGATGATGACGCCCGCCTCGCGGAGTGCCGCCGGATCGCTGGTGAAACGAGCCGTGGAAGCTTGCAGCGCCTCCGAGTCCACTTCGCCTGTCCGATCCGTGCCTGCGGAAAGCTCTTCCACGCGGGCGGCGTTCAAATCAAAACCGATCACGTTGAAATGCCGGGCAAAAGCGACGGCCAGCGGCAGGCCGACATACCCGAGGCCGACGACGGCCACCGAGTGCGCGCCCTGATGGAAAGACGCAATGGAAGGCAAAGAAACAGACATAGGCAGTCCCTAATACGTAAAAGGAAAGCGCAATACTCTGAAAAAAAAATAGCTTTAAGCTTTTTTCAGGCGTTCCGGAGCAAAAGCAATGATAAGGGCCCTGGCAAGCACCTTGGTGGCGTCCAGCAGCGGAACGCCGCGCAAATCGGGCTCCGTGAGCGCCAACGGGATTTCCGTACAGCCGAGGATCACGGCGTCGGCCCCCTGCTCCACCAGTTTTTCCGCCTCGGCAAGCAACGCCGCGCGCGCTTCCGGCGTCACCGGATTCGACTGGGCCTTGATGCCGTACGCAGTATTGCTGATGGCCTGCTGGACACGCTCGCGGCCTTCCTCATCCGTGAACAAAGGAACGAATCCCGCGGCGGAAAGGGCATCCTGATAGAGCCCGGTCGCGTAGGTCCCCTTGGTGCTCAGAACGCCTATCTTCCGGGCATGGGGCAGGCTCTCACGGATAAAGGCGACGACGGAATCGATCATATGGACGAAGCGCGTCTTCGGGGACGCCTCATGCAGCATGGCGACGGCTACATCCATGATCCGTGGGCTGTGCGCCGTATTGCAAGGCACGCCGATAACGGTGGCCCCGGCCTTCGCCATGCGCACCATGATTTCGCCGATGGCTTCGCCGGGATTTTCGTCCGTCTCCCCAAGCAGAAAGCGCGTTCTGTCGATGATATGTTCGGAAAGGGAATACTGGATCACGGACAGGTGTTCCTGATCGCAGTTCGCTTCGGTCTGATCAAAAATCTTGCGCATGAGGTCCAGGCCGGCATACGGCCCCACCCCACCCAGAACACCTATGGCCCCGGTATCCGTTTTCATTGCGTTGCCCTCCAAAGGCTCAATCTTGCTGCGAGGCAGTTTAGCTGAGCTTGCATGAGGGGACAAGCTTTTTAGGGGGGTGGGGAATGTGGGGGAAGGGAGGAGGAACCTTTCTGGAGAAAGGTTCCTCCTCCCT
>ERZ836441.1977-NODE-1977-length-17657-cov-43.973014_pt1 | contig 17657 bp, 19 predicted proteins | sample MGYA00519686_ERZ836441 | MGnify/ENA primary metagenome ERZ836441 (study PRJEB31850, sample SAMEA3708800) | human gut metagenome | biome: human gut; feature: human-associated habitat; material: faeces | place: China | collected 2014 ... | reverse complement strand
CTTTACATCAATGAGTTTCGCTAACTTCTGCTTCATGGTATACCTCCTTTGTTATTTCTTTGAACTGCTCCGGACTAATAACGCCTGCCTTGACAAAATCTTTGACCTTTGCCAGCGAATACACGCCCAGATCATAGAAACGTTTAATAATGCTGTAATACATCACTCGCCCTCCTCACCTATCAGCGTGCCTGTCATAGCAGCTGTGTATAGCACTTGTGCCATTATCTTGTCCTGCTCAGTTACTGTAGGTTTTTCAAAATTATCTTTCGTCAACCCTAGCTTCTCCGCCATTTTTTTCTGTAATTTCGTCATACGCTACCTCCTACCTCTGACAATTTCACGATATATTCTTCTTCCGACGGTACTGGTATATGGTAATTATCGTTGCTGTTTTTGAATGTTACTGAACCCCCTGCTTCAACTGTTAGATTACGCAGAAAGTCGTCTGGTATTAGGGCTGAAATGTCGGTTACGATTGGGTTCGCCAGTTCGTAATACAGCATTACACCTGACATAGCCTGTTTAAATGCGGTGGCATCGGTGTAGGCGGTGTCTCGCACACGCACCGTTGTGTTCTCCAAAACATATAATCCAGATGCGCTATCAGTAACGCCAATCTTAACATACTGATACTTCGGGCACAGAAAATTTGATGTGCCACCACGAATGTCAGATACTGCATTCAAATAGAAAAATGGGGTGTAGTCACCGTCTTTGTACATCCGCCAGTTTTTCGTCCCCAAATCAACGCTGTTCACGCACTGAACATATTTTTTATTCTCATAGTCCACATAGTTTCGTGCCGTTCCTGCTGACCAGCCGTAGCCAGGCAGATTGCGGATTGCTTCGGGGATAGGGTGGGCGGTATCACCCACAACGACCTCTTCCGTACCAGCACTGACAATCTCCCCTGCATTATATGGGTAATAATCATTAGGGAATATTTTTTCAAATTCTTCCACCGTGCTAGGTTCGTTGCCTGCACCGAACATGACGGTGAGGTCAAAAATTTCATGATTACTGAATGGCGATGTATCGTATTTCTGACTACCATCAGCATTATTCACAAGGATAAATGTTCCAAATTCGCCACCACCACTATGTTCACCTAATGGGCTAGTAATCCATGATATTTTGCCGCTACCAGCAGTTAAATCTTTCGTTATTTGCCTATTAGTCGTTGGCGTGTATAGGACATCCCTAAAATATAGATATGCCTTTACATCTTCTAAAACAGTATAATGTGCTCGGAGCAGGTATTTATGTGATTTAAAAATCGGCTTGCAGTTCAACGTGCTGCCACCATATTTGAATTCATTATACATCTGATTCCAAACCACCGACCTACCACTCACAGACTTCACGCTCATCAGCTTTGCCCCTGTAGGCACTGCTTTCTGGCATGCCGTATCTGTGTCAGTTTCAAACTGATGTGTCACACCCTGCCCCATGTCAAACAGTGCGTCCACTCGTCTTTGCAACTCCTTGTCCGTCAGCTTCACCGCAGAAATTTCAGCCGTGTTTTCAGCTATCTTTGCAACTGCCGTCACGTAGTCATCAGGCAGGCTATCAGCTACCGCCTGTGCTGTCTGTGCCGCAGTTTCAGCAGCAGCTCTGTCCTCTGCGACCTTAGCGGCATGGTCTGTCACTGTAGCCTTATCCGCTGTTACCTGTTCCGCAAGAGTCTGAACAGCCTGTCTGTCTGCCGCAGTGCTGTCAGCATTAGTCTTGGCTGTCTTTGCATAGCCTGCTGTTATGGTCTTATCAGCTTCGGTCTGCTGTGCTGATGTAGATGCTTGGGCTGCGGATATTTTAGCGTTATTCTGTGATGTGACTGCCTCAGCACGTGCAGTTTCTGCGCCCTGCCTTGCGGTATCTGCCTGTGTTGCGGACGTTTCAGCCGCTGCCTTTGCGGTTTCAGCACGGTTTGCCGCCTGTTCTGCTTTGTCGGCTGATACTCCTGCGGTGGTAGCTGATTTCTCAGCGTTTTCTGCCGCTGTAGTAGCCGTTTCTGCGGCGGTGACGGCTGTCTGCATATCTGCGTGCGTCTGCCTGCCTATGGCGTCTATGCGGTCCAGTGCGTCCATAGCCACATCAGGTGACGGCACGGCAACATCGCCTATAGCCGCACCTATTCTCAGGCGGAAAATTCGTGATTTCTTCACCAGGATATATTCCTGTCCTGACAGCTTCTTCGCCGCTATCTGGCACGATACTGTCTGTGCTGAACGCAGTATATCTGTTGTTGGCGTCCACTGTCCGCCTGTGATATCGACCTCATAGACAGTGCCGTCGCCATAGTCGATAGTCAACACATAGCGGTCTGCACCGTCTACTGTCAGCCCTTCGACAGACACAGGACGGGCATTTGTTTCACCCACATAGCCCAGCAGAGCTGTGCTTAGGGTTACGTCATAATCTGCATTTAATGTTATCGTCATTTAATCACCCCTCTTTACTCTATTGCAATGTAGTCAACATAGTATGTTCCTGTCGGGACATTTACTGTTGACCCGTTATTAGCTCCCATGCAGACGTTCAGATAGTACGACTTTCCCGAACCACTAACGTGGGTGCAGAACGTCTTGTATGGTGTTGGTATGTCTGTCTGCCGTAGTGTTGCTATTACCTGCTTAGGCGCAAAATTCAGTCCAAGCGGTATCCGCATCAGCGCATTTGCTCCCGTCATCTTGTGTTCCACAGTGCCATAGTGTATCTTGCCGGCTCGGCTCAGTATCTCATCGATTTCCTCGCCTGCGTGTTGCATCGGATAATCGTTTTCGGTGATATCCTGCGCCAATGTCAAATTTTCATCAGCCATTATCTCGCCCCCTTAAAGTTGTTCTTCAACGCTCAGACCTACCGCAGAAATGTCTGCTGAAAGTCCGCCGTCAAAGGTAAATCCTAAATTCGTTATTGGTATATCATAGCTGTCTGCGCCGTTGGTGTAGGTCACCACGTCACCTATGTCGAAACGTGGGTCACCAAGTCTGTGGTATAGCTCAGTGGTGTACCACGAAAAGCCGCCTATCCTGCGCCACAGAGATTGTAGCAAAGACTCTGTCATGTATGGATTTTCAAACTCTAGCACACGTCCTTGTGTTGTGTCTGTCACGCCTAGTGACAACGTTTCATCGTCACTGACTTTGCAGATAATGCCCACGATAACGTTCTGCCTTTCTGACAGTGTTGGCATATCTATCGTGTTGTTATCCAACGTTTTCACGCTCTTGCCATACCACTTTCGGACGTACTTTCCGTACCTGTCAACATACCCGAACTGACCTTGTGCAGAGGAAAGGTAGGACAACATTTGTCGCATGGTCACGTCCTTTGGCACTGAGCTGACCTTGAAATAGAAATACTTTGAGTACAGCACCTTGCCGTTCTTATCTATCAACCTTCTGCCGTTCTTGTCACGCAATAGTCGCACCTCTGTATAGTCATTGCCGTTCTGCAATCCTAATTGTCTGCAGATGTCGTCCTCGACAGCTTTATTCCAATTTGGCATAGGGATATGCGGTACATACGGCTTGTCCGAAAAGTATAGCCTGTCTGCCATTGTCAGCTGAACACTGCCGCCTGACTTTTTGGACTTCACGCAAGTAAAACGTCCCATTGGTATCTTTTCGCCTGCAAGTATGCCGTTCGTTTCGTAGTCCACGAGGTACAGATATGTGTCATAGTTCTTTCCAAGAAACGCTGTCTCAGTGTCACTTATTGTCATGTTCCACGATTGCGAACACACGGCGCCCAGCTCGATGTCGTCTGAAAGTGATGTTGCCTGCATGGAGCTGTCAGCTGACATAATGCTGTCACCTGATATAACGCCCTCTGCATTCTCTATCCACAGCCTCCATATACGGCAATAACTCTCGATACGCTGAGCCACAAGCTCACTTGTTTGGTACAATTCGACTGCCTCCTTTACTGCATTATTAAGTCCACCGCAACGCCTTTGCAGAACTGTTTGTTCTCGTCCCAGCCGAAAACCTCATAAGTTGGGTCGCCTGCATAAACGTCAAAAGTGCTTTCCTGAAATGTCTCATCAAGGAGCGTGATACTGAAAAACGGACTGTCAACGTTGGAGATATACTCATTGAGCTTTGCCGTCTCCTCGCCTGTGAGATGATACCATTTCAGCGTGACAGTTTTCTTTATGGCTCTTATATCGCCCACCATTTTGCAGTTAGCCGTCCGTCCTGCATTGTTCGACCATATCTTGTTGTTTGTAAAGCTCACTTCCGCAGGTGTGGCGACCCTTTCGCTGCCGAATATAAGTCCTCTGCTTTTCATTTTCTGCACCTCCTATGCCCTTATTGGCGACCTGCCGTTGCGCTTGATATAGTCGTCGATATCATCAATAACTATCTGTGTGATAGTCCTGCCGTTGAGAGTCAGCGGTATGGTAACGCTTATCTTCTGATTTCCGCCTGCTCCGCCATAAGACACAAGAGCCTGCAAAACAGCCTGTGTGATAGTATCAAGTGGTGCTTCGATATTCGTGCCACGTTTCTGATCGCCCAGAACTGCAAGAAACTCAGAGTTCGGCGGTATTACTGCACCTTGAGCAAGTTTGGGTATTTCAGGGATATCAATTTGGCTTAGGTCAAAGCCAAATGTCTGACCGCCAAGATCACCGGGAAGCCAATCAGGCGTCGTGAAGCTCAGCTCGTTTATGCCGTCGATTATCCAATTTATTGCGTCCTCAACTGCACCTGTCAGACCATTTATAAGCCCGATTATCAAATTAATAGGTGTTTTTGCTATGTCAACAAGTGCGTCCCATACGCCTTTGAAGATCTTCTTTACACCCTGCCAAGCTTTTTTCCAATCACCGGTGAACACTCCCGCTATGAACAGCACAACGCCTTTAAGTGCTGAAATGATGTTCTTCACGGCGTCAATTATATTGCTTATGACATTGCCCACTGTCTTTATTATCTTGCCAAGCACACTGCTGACTATCGGTCCGAGTATGCTCACAAGCCAATTCACAACAGGTGCTATGGCTTTGTTGTAAATGCTCAGAACGCTTGTGATAAGTGTTCCCACAAAGTCGAGAAACTCATCAAGCAGAGGTTTCAAGTGCTCCGTCCAAACGCTGTCAGCCACACTCATAAGCTCATCAAATACAGGCTTTAAGACTGTTTCCCACAGATTGAGGAATACGTTCTTTGTGGTGGTTATGCCCTCGTTTATGCCGTCAAATATAGGCTGTCCCCACTCGTTCCAAAAGTCTGAAATGCTCTGCCAAGTATCGCACCACAGTGTTTTCAAGGCATTCAACACAGGCTGTGCAACGCCGTTCCACAAGGTATCGAAGATCTCTTTTATGTTGTCAAACAGTACGCCGAGAGTGTTCCATACCTGCGTGTTAAAATCCGTTATTAGGGGTAATCCTATAGTGAGAAAGTTTTGCAGTATAGGGAACACTGCCACATTCCAGATATCAGAAAACACCTTGTTGAAGCTGTCAAAAAGTCCTATGCCTATCTTGCCAAGCGTGCTGAAAGCGGTCTGCATAAGCGGTGTAAAATCGTTTATAAAATAAGCTTTGAGCGGTTCGGAAAGCGACTTTATATCGCTGAAAACTCCGCCGAGTATCTGAGCAAGTTCAATGCTCTCTCTTTCAAGTCCGCTCCATATATCAGCGAAAATAGGCTTAAAATTCTTATCAAGATAGTCTGCAAGCTTTTCAAACTGAGTTCTTACTGATTTGAAAAAGTCAGACAGCTTTTTATCTGCCTTTCCCGTATCCACCTCAACGCTAGTCCCGGAAGGCTGCATTATCTCCCCGGCTCCGCTGACCCCAGTGCTGTCTGACTTGCTCTCATCATTCAGTTTGTTCATTTGGTCAAAGCTTGCAAGAGATCCTTCCTGTGCCTCCTGCGTCTGTTTAGCGTCATTGGCTATATCGCCGTAATTATCCGCTACCTGAGAGGTGCTTTTCCCTATGCTTTGAGCCTCGTCTGCACTGTTGCTTAGTTCAAGACCGAACGCCTCTGAAAGTGCCCTCGCTGCCCCCTGTGCCAAAGCTATGAGCTGTGAAAGCAGACTGTTTATCGCCTTGACAGCAGGCAGAAGAACGTTCATCAGCACAGTGCCGATAGTCGCTCCGAACTCTTTCCATTGCTCAGAGAGTATTCTAGTTTGGTTTGCCCAGCTGTCAGACGTCTTTGCAAAGTCGCCCTGTGCAAGAGCCGTCTGTGACATAACGTAGTTGTATCTCAGCTGGACTTTTTCAGCCTGCGACATATCGGCAGTTGATTTCGTGATACCCTTTGAAAGTGCATACGCCTGCAAGTTGGCGTCCGTCATAACAATACCGAACTGTTTGAGGGTCTCAGTTTCCCCTGTAAAAATTGATTTCAGAGCCGTGCTTGCCACGTCCTGACCAACGTTATAAAACGAAGCCATATCCGCCGACAGCCCTGTAAGAGCCATAGCCATATCGCTTGCACTGTCATTGGCAAGCCCCATTCCTGCCGCCATAGCCATGAAGTTTGAGCCTGTCTGCTTTGCGGTGAGCTTTGAAATGCCGTAGGTCTTTACAGCCGTGTCAGCGAAGTCCTCCATTTTCTGCTTGGACTCTCCGAAAGCCGTATCAACAACATTTTGCACTTCCGCAAGGTCTGAGGCCGTTTCTATTGACTGCCTGCCGAAGTCCACAAGCTTCTTGACGGAGAATGCAGCTGTCACAGCCATTGCAAGGCTTTTAAGCTTTGGCTTGATATCCCCCACCATATCAGAAAGGCTTTTCAAACCCTTTTCAAAGCCCTCGCTGTTTATGTTGGTGTCAAAATTCAAACACCCGTCAGCCATTGTCATTCACCTCCCGTCAGTTGTTTCAGAAACTCTTTGTCCTCGTTTTCAGCCCTCTGCTCTTCTGCTGAGAGCTTTCGTTTAAGATCTATCATATTGCGGTGGTTTCTGTAAAACTCCTGCTCGTATTTTTCAAGCTTTTTGCCCTTGTTAAGCTTTTGCCGTATGCCTATAACAGACGAAAAAAGCCCCTCGCCTATCTCGTTGAAATAGCCGAGAAAAGTCCACCAATGAAGATACTTGACCGTCCTCGTTTCAAAGCCTGCCGCCTTGTTCACCGCAGGAAAAATAATACTCTCGTCCTGCTCCCAGTCGATAGTTTTTGCAGGCTGAACGCTCTCCTGGGGAACATCTCCACCGCCCACAAACCAATAAGCCTTGTTGACAGCCTCCTGCAAATGTTCTCGTGGGATATCCTCAGCGTAAAGACATTTAAGGCACACATAGCACTTTTCACGCTCGTCAAGTTCGGGGTCTGCAAAGGCTGAATATATCCGCAGTATGACCCGAAAATCCGAGTGTATGGCATACTCTTTGCCGCCTATTTCAAGGGCTGTGGGCAAAGAGCCTATCATTTCAGCAGCTCCCTGAGCAGAGCCTTTTTGTCCTCGTCAGAAAGCTCCGCCACATTGACCGCAGGCTGAGCAATATGTTGATGAGCGATAACAGGTGCGGTGTACTTCTCCACCTTTTCTTCGAGCTTTATCTGAGCAGCCGTCTGTGCTGACTTTATCTCCTGCACCACCACAGCAAGGAGTGCCTCAAGGAAATTGAAAAGCACAGGCTTGCCGTTTGAACCCATAGAAAATACATTTATGCCGCCCAGTGCCGCCGTACACACATCACTTTCAAATATGCTGTTCACCATATCTCTTGCACGCTGGTCATATTCCCTGAGCAGCTGAGTTTTATCCTCTTTTTTCTCACGCTCTGACACTTCTTCTGCGATATTGTCAGCCTTGCTCATAGCGTCCTGTATCCTTGTGATGATACCAACGTCTGACACGTTTATCCTTATCACTCTGTTCTCGTCGCCGTTTATAGCGTACTCTTTGTAATTGCCGCTATTAAAATCTATTGACTGCATTGACATTTCTATCGTCCTTTCTGTATTATGGCAAACAAAAAGCACTCCACTCTGAACGAAGTGCTTTCATATGTTTGTCATATAGTTTATTCTTCCGTAGTCTTTGCAAACGTTGGCACGCCTGCCGCAAAGGTGACAGAGCCTTTCACTCTGTTTCCTGCAAAGGTGCAGTTGAACGGGATATTTACGCCCCCCTGTGGTCCGCCATAAGACTGCGGCTTGACTATGACATCTTCCATCCAAGCGTCATACGCACCTGTGGTCTTGTCAACGATGACTTCAAGCACGCTTGTCTTGCAGGCGTCACCGGTAAGACGATTCATCATGATATCTTTAAGCTTCTCGTAAAGTGCGTCACCGGGCTTTGCATAGAATGTATCAAGGTCGAACTCAGGCTCATAGCCATTGTCCTCAACTGTGGTTTCATCAAGGATATTCTTCTTTGTGGAAGTGTCAGGGTTGAGTGCCACACTTGCGTCCTCAACGTCCTTGCCGAGAAGATACCAGCTTGGTGATGAGGCGACCGCTGCGAATGTAGTGTCAAGATAATGCAGAAGATGACTTCTGTTGAGCTTTCCGCTCTTGTATGAATAATCAGGCATATGTTTTCCTCCTTTTATATCTGATACTGTGCCGCTATCTGTAACTGATACTGCACAGTATCGTTTGTGTTTTCGTTTGGTATTGCATATATCATTCCATTTGCACAAGTGAGCTTTTCAAGAACGCCTGTCCTTTCCTCGTCCTCTGTTATGGTAGTGAACGTGGTATCTCGGTGCTTGTCTGCATAGCTTTCAAGCCACATCTGCAATTCAAGCAATACGCCGCTGTTTGACATTCTGTCAAAGTCGTTCATAGATTGATACACCGCATAGAGAATGAAGTTATGCTGTCTTGTCTGACCGCCCAGAATATCAGAGCTTATAAGGCTGTCGCCTGTTGAGGACAAGCCGTAATTGGTTGGCGTATCGTCGGTAAAGTCGATATGGATATCGTTGCAGACCTCCGATATTTTCGGAAACTGCTGCAAGATATCTTTCACAAGCTCGATTATGTTCATTTCGCTTTGCCTCCCATTATCGCCGCCGCTCCTCTGAGTATTTGCTGTTTCTTGTCGGCTTTCATTCGCTCAAACCAAAGCTTGCCGGCAAGTGGCTCTTTAAAAGTGCTGTAAACAAGGTCTTTGTCCGTCAGCACTTTCTTTTCTCCATGTCGGGCGTATGCCGAGCCTGTAACAGATGATACCATAAGCTTGCCGTAATACTGATAGCGTGCGTAAGGTGCAAGATACTGTATCTTGCCGCTGCCTATTTTTGTGCCTCTCGTGGCAGACTTTCTTAGATTCGTGCTTAGGGTAGGTGTATACCTCACCATATGCCTTATGCACTCGGCGTCAATAAACTTTTGAGCCTTATCAAAGCGTTCTGAATACTTGCCTGCAAAGGACTTATCCCAAGTGATAGCCCTGCTGTCCATAGGCTGACCTATCTTCATTTCACGCTCACCTCCATATGTGGCAGACCGCCGAACATATAATCATCAATGCTCATTACCGTAACAAAGTCATACTCCGCACGGAACATTTTCATGCTCTCAGATATGCTCTGCGGCGTTTGATTATCGAACTCAAACTCGCATTTTCCTCTCACAAGCATATCCTTTGCAGGGGTTTTCGGTACATTATCATCATAGAAATACACCCTTGTGCTGTCTGAGGTCTGCATACCGCTTTTCACGATACTTCCCGACTTATTCTCACACCAGTAAACTTTCTCTGCATACTTCCGCACAAATCCCTCTGTCTGCTTGTCGAAAAGATACACCGTGCAATCGCTGTTTGCAAGCATTTACCTCACCCCTCTGTAAAGCAGCCCTGTTCCGCTGAGCCATTTGTACACGATATCGTGAACGGCTCTGTCAGCGTTCTGCCTGCGGATATCTGAGCTTTCATATGACTTTGACCAGCCCCCAACGCTTTCGGAAGATACCCCCTGAGTACCGCCCTCCTGCTCTGCCTTGAAGATATTCTCCGCAAGCTCGCAGCAGCACATTTTCACTTCTTCGGGGATATCGTTCTCGTCAACGTTGTCAAGGGTATATTGCTTCATAAGGCTTGTGGCTTGCATTGCATAGAAGTCAAAAGCGGCAGATATGTCAGGCTCTCTGCCGCAAAGATAAACGCCTATATAATAGCTCTCGCTTGCATATGCTTTCATACTGCCGCACCTCTTTACTTCTTGAATCTTGCAAGCACTACCTTTGACTGATCTGAGATAGCCACAGTGTAATGCTTGTCAGCAGATATATCTGTGCAGCGCTTTGTACTCTTTCTTTCGGTCTCAACGTTGGTGTCACGCTTGAGGTAGATAGTCAGAGCTGATGTTTCGTCATCTGTTTCAGTATCAGCGTTGAGCTTGATGATAGGACATATGTAGAAAGTGCCAGCCTTAACAGCGGCGTTCTTTACAACATAGTCACCCACCTTTGGAGTGTAGCCATCTGCACAAGGCGTTACTGAGCCGAGCTTTATCTGTGATGCAGTCGGTGAAGCTGTGCTGTCCGCAACGACTTCCTTTGCACCCTCTGCATCGCTGTCAACTCTCACATACTGTTCCGGGATAGCCTCGTTAAGTGAAACTTTCTTTGACGGAACGATACGGCAGTTCGCTATCTTGCCTATCTCGCCTGTCATGATCACATTGCCGTCATACTTATCAGCTGAAATGAAGTTCGGGTCCTTTCTAAGCTGTGAGTTCTGATGAGGATTAATAAACATAGCCTTTTCGGTGTTCAGCTCCTCATTGAACTTGTCAACAGCGTCAACAATGCCGCTGTAAGAGATAGCAGAAGCCGAGCCGTCATAGATGAGCTGAGCTTTCATAAGTGCGTCCATGCTGTCTGCGTCCACCTTAGAAGCGATAGACATCGCAAGCTGTGAAGTCGCCTGACCTACAGGGTTGCCATAGCCGCTGAGAACAGCCTCGTCGGTTATCTCCACCGCTTTCATGGCTTTCTTTACCTTAGCCTGAGTGGAGTCTGTTTCAAGCTTGACAGTTTCGGCTTCAACGCCCTCTGCAACATCAACTGCGTCGCCGATATACTTGTACTGCGGCACTGTGATAGTGTCTCCGGGAACGCCAACGAGCGTTCTGTCTATCTTCGCAAAGGGAGATACAGTTATCTTAGACTCTATCTTTGCGTCGATCATATCACTCATTACCTCAGGATCGATAAGATCGGTGATCTTTGTCGGCTCTGCGAAATACTGCATAGAAATTCTAATGCCATTTGTCATTTTCATAATATCCTATCCTTTCAACTGTTCGTATTTTTCGGGGTCTGTTCGTTTAAGTTCCAACCTCTGCATATACCCCATTTTCGCAAAGGTTTCCTTGCTCACTTCACCTGCGGCAGGCGTACCTGTGGGAGCAACCGGGTTCTTGATAGGCTCGGAGCTTTCAAAAAGATAATCGTTATCTTTCTTCACGTTCTCGATAGCCGTCTTGATATCCTCAGCCTGATTTTTGGAAGCTTTGAGAGTTTCCACATCAAGCAAAGCTTTAAGAGCCTTGACGTTTCTTGCCTTGCTTGCCGAGATAGCGTTATCAAGGGTAGCGTCAAACTCCATATCAGATATCTTCGCCTGATACTCGGTATCTTTCTTAGCAAGGTCAGCGGTGAGCTGTGCGACTTTGCCGTTAAGCTCCTTGACGTCCACGCCCTCAAATTCTTTGAGAGAGTTCTGTGCGGTATCAAGGCTGTCCTTATAGTTATCACGCTCCACCTCAAGGCGGCTTTTCACCTTTTCAAACTCAGCCACAGTCTTATAATTTTCTGCCACCTGTTTTGTGATGTCCTGTTTCTTGTCCTCAGGGATAACGATACCCAGAGCGGCAAGGATCTCAAAAATGTTTTTCATATGTTTGTCCTTTCTACATAGCTTATATACCGCTCTGTCTGCGGTGTGAAAGTCTGACAGTTTAACGTCATATCAAGGACGAAATGGTATGAAAAAAGCACCCGGTAAGGTGCTTAATTCCGATATTTGGGTATAAAAATACCGCCCGACATTAGTCAAGCGGTAAAATTATCATTTGAAATACTCTGTAAGTTCAACTTCTGAATCGATGTACACAGCGTCTATATAATAACTGTTGTGTACGATTATCTTCTTTCCGTTTAATTCATATATCTGCGTTTGTGAGCCGTCAACATCTGTCAGCATATCGGACCGTTCAATGCCTGGGATATGCTTTTCCAATGCCGCACATTGCTTTTCAAAAATTTCTTTGTCCGCAGCCGTGCAAATATTGTATTCATATTTTTTCATTGCTTATCATCCAATCCATACCTTTTATCTACTGATCTTCGTGTTTTTACAGCGGTCTTCAAAGTGTCTGCTACAGCTTCTTCTCTGCTCATGTTTTTTCGTACCATTTTATTTGACACCAAGTCTTCAAAAGAAATGATAGGTTCGGTCTGGTCAAGGGTTTTACGAGCTTTTTGATCTTTCATTAACTCTCTTGCCTGAAAGCGATACTTGTTACGCAGTTCACAAGCTTGTCTTGCCTGTTCTTCAATAGACTTGCTTTTGTCGATAAGCTGAGGGATATTTTTGTTGTGGTGTTTATACCACTTTCGCACGTCTATATCAGACATCTTACCTTTCATATCAATTATATCACTATAATCTTTTTGCGTCAAGTCTATCTTGGTTTTCCCCACCCCCATATTCCCCAGTCCGTCTGCATTCACACGCTCTCTCTGCTGGGGCAGACCCATTGCTTTTGAAAACCTTGTATACTCTTGGGAAGTGCCACGATATTTACAGCGTGCGTTGATGATATCCTCCTCGTCTGCGCCTGCCTCTTCAAGAAGATGTATCTTCTGCCGCTGGGCTCTCATTGCAGTTTCAAGCTTTCTTTGCCGCTGTAAAGCTTCATACTTTGTGTACTCTTTATCGCCGTATTTAACAGGCTTGTTCTCCTCTGCATTCATCTGCGCAAGCTCCTCGTCTGTGTAGGAACGCTCAGATATGCCGGGGATAAAGGGGTAATAATCGTGATAGCAATTCGCTCCGCACAGACCTGTCACAGTACCAAGACCGCAGATAGTTTCAAGCTCTTTTTTGCTGTAGACTTTGCCCTGCCATTCTTGATGAGAGGGTCTTGCTCCGCTGTGCCAAGTGACTTCAAAATAGTCTGTGCCAAGCTCTTTTGCGTTGTCCTCATTCATTTTTGCGGTTAGCTGTGAAAGCCCTGTCATCACCGAACGCCTTGCGGCTACGTCTGCCCTGTTGCTCCAGCCTGTGGCATAGTCCACAGTGCGAAGACCTGAGTTTGTCATATCCGAAATGACTTTCTTTATGACAGTATTGTAGTCGAACGCTCCGCTTGCTATGCCCATTATGGCGTTATCAAGGCTCTGCTGATAAAAGTCAGCCGCCTGCGTGAATTTCAGCTTGCCGTCAGGCTGTTTTACTGCAAATCCGAGTGACTGAGATATGTTTTTAAGCTCCCCCGAAGTCTGCTCCGATACAGCCGACAGCAGCCTTTGCAGACCCTCATTTTCTTCAATGGGTATCCGTGCTTTGCCTTTGGTCTTGTATATGCTATCGTCCCATTCATAGCCTTTTTGCAGGATATCATTGTACAGCTCTTTTATCTCAGCTTTGGAGAGGTCAAGGTTATCGGCTATGGCTTTCTTTATCTCACGCTTGCTCATTCCAAGCTCGTGAAGCCTGTATATCTGCCAATCTGCCGAACGTGTTATCTCGCCGTTTATCTTTATCCTGCGGACAATATCCTCCATTATCTGCATTTCAAGGTCACGCAGGGGCTTGTCAAGAGCCATTGAAACTCGCTCTATCTCGCTTGCTTTGAGCATTATTCTATTACCTCTGCGGTGCTGTCGGAGGTCATTTTCTTGGCCGTTTCCTCGTCCTCACCATACCATTTCATTCGGTATTCCCACAGTGGCATAATGCCCATAGAAACGTCCTGACGATCGCTTGCACGCTTTGTTTCATCATCAGCAAGGATACTGTCCTCAAAGTTCACAGACAGCTCATAACCGCTTTGAGTAAGCCCATTATAGAACGCCAGCGAATAGCACAGGTCTTCGAGGCAGACACGGAGATTATTCTGTATCGCCGTGACAGTATCGAACTTTCTCTGCTTTGAGGACTTTATCTCCGTTGCCGTCTTATCAACTGTCTGAGGGTTTGAAATATCCCCATAGGACAGCCCCACAGCAAACTCTATCTCACGCTTGTATTCTTCAAGTCCTGCGATAAAATCAGCCTGCCTTAACTGCGGTGAGAACTCGTGATAAAAGTCACCGCTCGTGCCAGCCGACACGTTTACCCCTCTGAAAAGCCGTTCATTGAGCTTAGGCATTTCTGCACGCTTCTTACCTGTGAACGGGTCTGTCACAGGTCTTAGCACAGCCTCGTCAACGTCTATGGCACGCTCTCCTGATTCAAACTCCCAATCGAGCCTGCCGAATTGGATATCAGCTTTTCTTATGACTTCTTCCGCCCCTGCGAACACTGATACACCTGAATGTGAACCATCAACTGTATTGTCGATAGGGTTGACATAATAGCCGAAAGAGGGTCGCAGCATAAGTGGATAGGCTATCTTAGGGATAAGCTCCGCCCACTCTGAAACAGCTGTGAGAGGTATCTCAGCCCCAAGAGACACGCCGTCATTGGAGCGAAAAGCCCTGTTTGTGATAGTCAGTCCTTTTTCATAGTCCAGAGCGTGATATTCAAGCCTTATGCGGTAATCATTATCGCCCATGCGTTTTATCTCAGGGAAAATGACCTTTATAAGCCTGCCGTTCACGTCATACTCCACAGGAATAAACTGCGATTGCGGAACATACTGCACCTTATCAGCACCCAGTGGCTTTATTATCATTGCTCCTGTTGCAAGACCTCTTTGCAGATTTTTGTTGAGGTTTTCAAGAGCGTTTTTCATTATGGCATCAAGCTTATCGTTGGAAACTTTCAGGGTCATTTCATTGATAGCCGTGTTTGCAAACTCCCTCACAACAGCGTGTTCAAGCCGCAGAGAGTGAACTCCCTTGGGTGCTGCATTACCTGCATACATTCTGTCCCACTTGTCAATAGCTCTTATCATACTGTCCGTCACGGCGATATCAATACCGTAAACGCCCTTTATATCTGACTTTGAAAGCATTCTGCTTATCCACTCCCTTATTTTTGAAATAATGCCCATAGCTTACTGACCCCGCCTTTTCCATACTCTTTCCATTGCATACCTAACGGCGTCGATAACGTGGTCATTGCCGTCGGGATAGCCGCTTATAACGTTGCCCTCTTTATCCCTGTCATACTCGCAGTTGATGAACTCCTCGCAAGCCACAGGACAACGCTTGTTATCTATAACGATACTCCGCAGAGATTGCAGCCACTTATATGAATACTCCCTGCTGTTAGGACCTTTCTCTGCACCTCTCGCAAGCAAGCCGTATGCTCTGTAATCCTCAACAGACTTATTCTCTGCACTGTCGCAGGTGATAAGATCGTTTGCCGTGATACCAAGCTCCAGCAAATGCTTTGCGGTATCAACATTCTTTGTTTTGTTGCAGGTGTACTCCTGCCATATGAACAGCGTGTGCTGAGCAGGGGCATAATGCACTCTGACAAAAGCGTAAAGGTCGGGATACCAGCCCCAGTCAACGCCGTTATAGATGTTATCGAACTGTGCTATCTCGTCGTCGGTTATCTCTCTTATGAGGACGTTATCGAATACATTACCGCCCGTGCCGTTTGCAATGCCCATATACTCGTTCTCATAGGCAGTGGGATTGGTTTCTTTGAGAAATTCGGCGTCATCAAGAAAAGGCTTGCCAAGCCACTTTTTTGGCACAGTAAGATAAGTGCTTTCGGTAACAAGTCTGTCCGTTCTCGGCACTTTGATGTACTTATTCGCCCAGTTCTGAGCCGACTTCGGAGGGTTGAAAGACTTGAACTTATATGCTCTCTCGCCACCTCTTATAACAGACTGTTCTATCGTTCGCACAGCTTCTTCACCGCCGAACTGGTCAAGCTCCTCAAACCACACGATGCCGATATAGCCAAAAGGAGGCTTGATAGACTTCATCTTGTACGGGTCATCAGCACCACGAAAGTATATTTTCTGCCCTGTTGAAATGCGTGTGATTTCAAGGGGCGACTTTGTGCAGGCAAACTCATCATCAAGACCAAGTGCAGATATTGCCCAGAGTATCTGAGAATAAACGCTGTCTTTAAGAGTATTCGCCACAGAGCGCAGGATGCAGGCGTGCATATTCTCGTTCTTCATAAGCAGGTCGATAACGTTCAGTCCGCAGAATGAAGATTTAGTCGAGCCACGTCCGCCGGGGAAAACATACTCGGAATGTTCCTGCTCTGCAATATCGAACAAGACAGGCGAGAACGCAGGAGCGACAAGGCTCGCAGGGATACCGCTGTACGTCTTATCGGGCATAGAAACAGGCTCAAGCTTTTGTTTTTCAAGCCTGAGCCTTGCGTTATCGTATTTTATCTTATGTTTGAGCATATCGTCATCACGGATAATGTCACGCAGCTCTTTCACCGCCGCAACGTCTCCTTGCTTAGCCCTTGCCATAAGAGCCGCATTCACAAGAAGCATATTATTTATGAAGTCAGGGTCAAGGCTGTTAAGGTCAATGCCCTGCTCAACGAGGAACTCATAGTCCGCTCTGGTATTGGCAGGCTGTTCAAGCAAGAAGTCCATTACCTGCTTCATAGTCTTTTTACGCCTGCGGACTTCGCCTGATTTTTTACCGCCTTTTGAGCCATTTTTTCGAGCTTCACTCGAGCTTGGAACTATTAAATTCTGTTCATTCGGCATTCACCTCACCTCGATTTTTGTTGTTTTGGAATATAAAAAGAACTGCCACATTGTTGTAGCAGTTCGTAAGATTATTTTTTGTCAATGATATAATTTAATTCATCAGCAGACAAATCCGCTGAATGAATACCATTTGTTCTGGTCTTAGCAAGTTTACCAAATCTCTCAAGCATTCCTTTATACTCTGGCAGGATTTTACTGTGGCTGTTAAATTCACAATCTTTAAATTCCTGATACTTGCCATTAGATTTTATAAGCCATTCTGCATATTCATAATACTTTGCTTCTTCATTATCATTTCCGTCAAAGCCTCTAAATATATAGTCTTCACGATCTAGACCTGTCACATCTTCAAGATTGTCAAAAGAAAAGGTCATGCACCTTAACATCTCTAATATCTCATATACTTTTTCTGAAACTGAATACGGGACTTCACATAACGCTGGACCGATCTCTTCATAATTATACTCAAATCCCTGTGCAAGAATATCTTGATATATCTCATATTGTTCAGCGTTATCAGTATCAAGGCGTTTAAGTATCTCATACTGATTGAAAAGTATTATTCTGTCTTTTTTGCTAAGTTCCATTTTAGAACCTCCTTTTGTTTATTTTCTATATATTAGCATATAAAGCACAAAACATCAAGGCTATAAACAAAAGTTCTCCCTACTGCACAAAATCATTTTGCTTATTTTATGCAATATTTCAAGTTTTCGACATTTATGAACTTTTTACGACGCAACGCAAAAGCGACCGCAAAATGCAGCCGCCCTTGTGAAAATATTATAAGGAGTTTTGTAAATGGTGGAGCAGACTTCGAGCTGGCACGCTCTCAACCTGCAAATTCAAAGCTG
>ERZ836441.1973-NODE-1973-length-17670-cov-3.795799_pt1 | contig 17670 bp, 10 predicted proteins | sample MGYA00519686_ERZ836441 | MGnify/ENA primary metagenome ERZ836441 (study PRJEB31850, sample SAMEA3708800) | human gut metagenome | biome: human gut; feature: human-associated habitat; material: faeces | place: China | collected 2014 ... | reverse complement strand
GGCGGGGCTTGCTCTCTCCGCTGCCGGGGCCGCCGATCTTCTCCCGCATGGGCGCCTCTTCCAGCTGCGTGTCCATATAGAAGGGCGGCATCAGGGCCGGGGCCTCCTCCCGGAACTCCTCCGCCTCCTTCGGCTCCACATAGCGGGCGGGGCGCTCCGGAATGGCGATGCCCTCCCGGCTGCCCTTGCCGTTGCGCAGAACGCACACCTCACAGTTGTGATAGCACTTCAAAGGCTCCGGCGCACTGTCCAGGCTGACCTTCACGGTCTCCCGCAGCAGGTCCACGCTCTTCACATTGCCGGGGCCGTCCGGCGTCTGAACAAAGGATTCTGCCTTGGGCATCCGCTTGGCTGCGTCCTCATAGACGTTCTGCTCGTATTTCAGGCAGCACATCAGCCGCCCGCAGGTGCCGGAGATTTTGGTGGGATTCAGGCTAAGGTTCTGGGTCTTGGCCATTTTGATGGACACGGGCAGGAACCCGTCCAGAAACTGGGAGCAGCAGAAGGGTCTGCCGCAGATCCCCAGACCGCCGATCATCTTGGCCTCGTCCCGGACGCCGATCTGCCGCAGCTCGATCCGGGCCCGGAACACCCCGGCCAGATCCCGCACCAACTCCCGGAAGTCCACCCGGCCGTCGGCGGTAAAGTAGAAGACGATCTTGTTGCCGTCAAAGCTGGCGGACACGTTCACCAGCTTCATCTCCAGCCCGTGGGCGGCGATCTTCTTCTCACAGATGTCAAAGGCCTCGCTCTCCCGCTTCTTGTTCTGCTCCACGGTGCGGCGGTCGCTGTCCGTGGCCATCCGCAGCATAGGGCTCAGGGGCTTGACAATGGCGGAGTCCTCCACCTCGTGGTTCCCCTCCGTGCAGGTGGCGAATTCCGGGCCCTGGGCGGTCTCCACGATCACCTGGTCTCCCATCTTCACCTGGTTGCCGTTTGGATTGAAATAGTAATTTTTACAGCCGCCTCGAAAGCGGACGCTGATAACTTCTGTCAAAGGATGCCCTCCAATTCCACCGCGATGGCGCCCAGCACATGGCCGGTTCCCACGTTGTACGTGCACTCCCCGCGATACTTCTGTAACAGCTCTATTGTGCGCATGATTTGGGATTTTGTCAAGTTTTTCGCGAGAATTGGGGCGATTTCCCGGCAGCTTTCCTCCGGTTCCTGTCCATATTGCAGCAGCAGCGCCGCCGCGCACAGGGCCCGGCTCCGCTCCAGCAGGGCGGACAGGTCCTCCCGGGTGATGCGCTTTTTCTCCAGCCGCACCGCCAGCTCCGTCACCTTTCCCCGCTTCCGGGCGGCCAGGCAGCGGCACAGGGCCTCTGCCGCCTGGACCTCTTCACCGCCGCCTTCCGCAGCCGGGTGCAGCTTCAGCTCCACGCACCGGGAGCGCAGGGTCTGGAGCACCACAGCGGCATTTTCCGCACAGAAGAGAAAGGCCGCATAGGGCGGCCCCTCCTCCACCACCTTCAGCAACACGTTCTGGTCCTGTTCCGTCAGCAGGGCGCAGTCCGGAAACACATAGACCTTCCGCCGCCCCTCGTTGGGGCGGATGTAGGCGTCTGCCCGGATGGCGCGCACCACGTCCACGGCGATGTTCTTATGGTCTGGGTCCCGGACGGTGATCACGTCCGGATGGATGCCCGCCAGCACCTTCCGGCAGGCGGGGCAGACGCCGCAGGGGCGGCTCTCCTCCCCCGTGCACTCCAGGGCGGCGGCGGCAAAGCAGGCGGCGGACATCCGGTCGCCGCTGCCGGTGAGCAGCAGGGCGTGGGACAGGGTGCCGCGAGTGGCGGCCTCCCGGATGCGGATGGCGGCTGGCTCCTCCGGCCGCAGGCCGAACAGGGACATGGCGTACTCTCCTTTTCCCGCTGTGAGCACGGGCTGATCTGCAGATTTTCCGGCGGCGCCGGGTGTTTTGGGCGCCCGGCGGCCTTCCGGCGGGCACACTGGAGCCATTGTACCACATGGCCCCAAAAAAGGAAAGAACGTAAATATTTTCTTTGTTGCGCAACTGTTAATTGTGTGGATTGCACAAACATTTGTGAAAATACTCCAGCTATCCCCAAATTTCTTAGCATTTTTATGTATTGTTTTCCGAAAAAATTCCCAATATAATGTTATCGTTATCAAAATGGGCTAATCGTTTAACCGCAGATTGGAGTCCACCCGACTTTCGACTGCGGCAGGAAAGAGAGGTTTGGACTACATGAGCAAAAAATATGTCTATTTGTTCAGCGAGGGCAACGCCAACATGCGGGAGCTGCTTGGCGGCAAGGGTGCCAATCTGGCCGAAATGACCAACATTGGCCTGCCGGTGCCCCAGGGCTTCACTATCACCACCGAGGCCTGCACCCAGTACTATGAGGACGGCCAGAAGATCAACGACGGGATCCAGGCGGAGATCATGGAGTATATCACCAAGTTGGAGGGCATCACCGGCAAGAAGTTCGGCGATCTGGAGAACCCCCTGCTGGTCTCCGTGCGTTCCGGCGCCCGGGCCTCCATGCCCGGCATGATGGACACCATCCTGAATCTGGGTCTGAACGAGGACGTGGTGGACGTGCTGGCCAAGAAGTCCGGCAACCCCCGCTGGGCCTGGGACTGCTACCGCCGCTTTATCCAGATGTACTCCGACGTGGTGATGGAAGTGGGCAAGAAGTACTTTGAGCAGCTCATCGACCAGATGAAGGAGGCCCGCGGCGTCACCCAGGACGTGGAGCTGACTGCCGACGACCTGAAGGAGCTGGCCGGCCAGTTCAAGGCCGAGTACAAGTCCAAGATCGGCGCAGACTTCCCCACCGACCCCAAGGAGCAGCTGATGGGCGCCATCAAGGCCGTGTTCCGCTCCTGGGACAACCCCCGCGCCAACGTGTACCGCCGGGACAACGACATCCCCTACTCCTGGGGCACCGCCGTCAACGTCCAGTCCATGGCCTTCGGCAACATGGGCGCCGACTGCGGCACCGGCGTGGCCTTCACCCGCAACCCCGCCACCGGCGAGAAGAAGCTGTTCGGTGAGTTCCTGACCAATGCCCAGGGCGAGGACGTGGTGGCCGGCATCCGGACTCCCATGCCCATCAGCGAAATGAGCGAAAAGTTCCCCGAGGCCTTCGCCCAGTTCGAGAAGGTTTGCAAGATCCTGGAGGATCACTATCACGATATGCAGGACATGGAGTTCACCGTGGAGAACGGCAAGCTCTATATGCTGCAGACCCGCAACGGCAAGCGCACCCCTGCTGCTGCGCTCAAGATCGCCTGCGACCTGGTGGACGAGGGGATGATCGACGAAAAGCAGGCCGTGGCCATGATCGATCCCCGCACCCTGGACACCCTGCTGCATCCCCAGTTTGACGGCGAGGTGCTGAAGAAGACCCCCGTGATCGGCAGCGCCCTGGCCGCCTCTCCCGGCGCCGCCTGCGGCAAGGTCGTCTTCTCCGCTGAGGACGCCAAGGCCTGGGCCGAGCGCGGCGAGAAGGTGGTCCTGGTCCGGCTGGAGACCTCTCCTGAGGATATCGAGGGCATGAAAGCTGCTCAGGGCATCCTGACTGTGCGGGGCGGCATGACCTCCCACGCGGCCGTGGTGGCCCGCGGTATGGGCAAGTGCTGCGTCTCCGGCTGCGGCGCCATCAAGATGGACGAGGAGAATAAGCAGTTTGAGCTCTCCGGCAAGACCTTCCACGAAGGCGACTGGCTGTCCATCGACGGTTCCACCGGCAAGATCTACGACGGCGCCATCCCCACGGTGGACGCCTCTATCGGCGGCGAGTTCGGCCGGGTCATGGGCTGGGCCGACCAGTACCGCCGCCTGAAGGTCCGCACCAATGCGGACACCCCCCACGACGCCGCCCAGGCCCGGAAGTTCGGCGCTGAGGGCATCGGCCTGTGCCGGACCGAGCACATGTTCTTTGACGCAGACCGCATTCCCGCCATCCGCCGAATGATCTGCTCCGACACCGTGGAGCAGCGTGAGGCCGCTCTGGCTGTTCTGGAGCCTATGCAGCAGTCCGACTTCGAGGGCATCTATGAGGCCATGGAGGGCCTGCCTGTCACCATCCGTTTCCTGGATCCCCCGCTGCACGAGTTCGTGCCCACCGAGGAGGCCGACATCGAGCTGCTGGCCAAGGACATGGGCAAGAGCGTTGCGGAGATCAAGGCCATCATCGCCGGCCTGCACGAGTTCAACCCCATGATGGGTCACCGGGGCTGCCGTCTGGCGGTCACCTATCCGGAGATCGCCGCCATGCAGACCCGCGCCGTCATCAAGGCTGCGCTGAACGTCCAGGCCAAGCATCCCGAGTGGACCATGGTGCCTGAGATCATGATCCCCCTGGTGGGCGAGGTCAAGGAGTTGGCATACGTGAAGAAGGTCGTGGTGGAGACCGCCGATGCCATCATCAAGGAGGCCGGCTCCAACATGAAGTACCTGGTGGGCACCATGATCGAGATCCCCCGGGCCGCGCTGACCGCCGATGAGATCGCCAAGCAGGCGGACTTCTTCTCCTTCGGCACCAACGACCTGACTCAGATGACCTTCGGCTTCAGCCGTGATGACGCGGGCAAGTTCCTGGACGCCTATTACGACAAGAAGATCTACGAGAACGATCCCTTCGCCAAACTGGACCAGACCGGCGTGGGCAAGCTGGTGGATATGGCCTGCAAGATGGGCCGCGCCACCAACCCCGAGCTGCATCTGGGCGTGTGCGGCGAGCACGGCGGCGACCCCTCCAGTGTGGAGTTCTTCCACCGGACGGGCCTGGATTATGTGTCCTGCTCTCCCTTCCGGGTGCCCATCGCCCGGCTGGCTGCGGCACAGGCTGCCATCAAGGACGAGAAGTAATCTTCTCTCTCATAAAAAACCGGACCGCCCAAAGAGGGCGGTCCGGTTTCTTTGTATCGATGCATAAGTCACTTCGCTGTGGGCATGAAGGGCCGCAGAACCCCTGCCACCTGAGAGATCGGCATGGTCTGGAGATAGACATGGCCCGGTCCGGTGATAATGGTGTTGAAGATTCCCTCACCGCCGAACACCATGTTCTTGAGCCCCGGGACTGCCTGGATATCCATGGAGCAGGTGGCATCCATGGCCGCCAGATATCCGGTATCCACCACCAGGGACTCACCGGGGTCCAGGTCGTATTCCACGATATGCCCGTCGAACTCGGTGAAGGCAATCCCCCGGCCGGAGAGCTTCTGCATGATGAAGCCCTCGCCGCCGAAGAAGCCGGAACCCAGCTTCTTCTGGAAAAAAACGGACAGCTGGACGCCCGCCTCGCTGGCCAGGAAGCCGCTCTTCTGCACCACCAGCTCCCGGCCCGGACCGATGTCAAAGGCCCGGATGCTGCCCGGGAAACTGGAGGCAAAGGCGATCAGTCCCTGGCCGCCCTGGGCGGTGTAGCGGTTCTGGAAAATGGAGTCGCCGGAGAGCATCCGCCCAAACGCCTTCCCCAGACCGCCGTTGGTGCTGGTCTCCATCTTCATGTTGGGGGTCATCCAGCTCATGCTCCCCTGCTCGGTGAGCATGGTCTCGCCGGCCTCCAGCTGGCAGATCACCACCGGCAGCGGTGCTCCCTCGATCTGATATTCCATGGTGTGCTCCTTTCTCTTCTCGGCCCGGGGCCGGTTTTCTCCATTCTACCGGGGCCGCTGCATCGTGTCAATCCAAACCGAGCGGCTTTCCTGGTCCTTACAGAAATTTTACAGCCCCGGCATCTAAACGGATGCCGGGGCTGTGCTGCGCTCAGTACTCCACTACGCCGGTGTAGACCAGCTTGGCATCGCCGGTGAGGGTGACGGCTTCGTCGGTGTAATGCACCACCAGGTCGCCGCCCTGGACCCGGACCGTGATGTCCCGTCCCTTTTCACAGAGGCCGTTGGCCACCGCCGCCACCACCGCGGCACAGGCGCCGGTGCCGCAGGCCAGCGTCTCACCACTGCCACGCTCCCAGACCCGCATTTTGATGGTGCTGGGATTTACCACCCGGATAAACTCCGTGTTGATCCGGTCCGGAAAATAAGGCGCATGTTCAAACTGCGGCCCGATCCGGGCCACATCCACACCGTCCACCCGGGAACAGAACACCACGCAGTGGGGATTGCCCATGTCCACGCAGGTGATCTCCCAGGGCTGCCCGGCAATCTCCACCGGATAGTTCACCACCTGCCGCTTCGGGATATTCAGCCGGAGGGCCGTGGTGTCCAGGGTCGCGTAGCCCATGTCCACGCAGGCGGAGGTCACCCTGCCGTCGGTGGTGTAGACCCGGACGGTCTTGGTGCCCTTGTCCGTCTCCAGGGTCATTTCCTCCTTGCGGACGATACCGTTGTCATAGAGGTACTTCGCCATACACCGCAGGGCGTTGCCGGCCATGGAGCCCTCAGACCCGTCGGCGTTGAACATCCGCATCTTGGCATCCGCCTTCCGGGATCCCTCCATGAGGATGATGCCGTCGGCACCGATGCCGTAGTGCCGGTCGCAGAGGGTGACGCACAGGGACTCCGGGCAGGTGATCTCCCCGCTGAAATTCTCCAGGAAGATGTAGTCGTTGCCGCAGGTCTGCATTTTGGCGAAGGGCAGCTTCTGCCGCTCCGTCCGCAGATGGCAGATATCGACGAGCTCCGTGTTCTCCTGGTTGTAGCGGCTGGCCAGGATGTCCGTCAGGGCACCGGCCGTATCCAGCGAGGTCAGGCAGGGAATGCCCAGCTGGACGCACCGGTGGTTCAGGTGGATGAAGTCCCGGATATACTCCGGCTCCGTAGAGCCGGTGAGGATCACGTAGTCGATCCTGCCGGACTCCAGCAGCTGGAAGACCCGGTTGTCCCGGCCCAGCTTGCCCACCACCTCCACGTCCGTGCCCAGGCGGGAGATCTCCCGTGCGGTGCCGTCGGTGGCGTAGAGGCGGAAGCCCATTTCATCCAGCTTCCGGGCGATGTTGACAATCTCCGGCTGGTCCCGGCGGTTCACGGAGATCAATACCCCCGCGTGTCCGCTCTTCTCCACCTTGTACCCGGCGGAGACCAGGCCTTTGAACAGCGCCTCCTGCATATTGGCGCCCAGGCCCAGCACCTCGCCGGTAGATTTCATCTCCGGGGACAGGGCGGCGTTGGCGTCGGTAATCTTCTCGAAGGAGAACACCGGCACCTTCACCGCCACGTAGGGCGGACGTTTGTACAGGCCTGTGCCATAGCCCAAGGCCTTCAGGGGCTGGCCCACCATGACCCGGGTGGCCAGGTCCACCATGGGTACGCCGGTGACCTTGGAGATATAGGGTACCGTCCGGCTGGCCCGGGGGTTCACCTCAATGACGTACAGCTCTCCCTGATAGATCAGGTACTGGATGTTGATAAGCCCCCGGGTCTTGAGGGACAGGGCCAGCTTCTCGGAGCAGTCCACGATGGTCTGGAGCATCTTGTCCCCGATGGAAAAGGGCGGGTACACGGCGATGGAGTCGCCGGAGTGGACGCCGGTACGTTCGATGTGCTGCATGACGCCGGGGATCAGCACATCGGTGCCGTCAGAGATGACGTCCACCTCCAGCTCCTTGCCCATCAGGTACTGGTCCACCAGCACCGGGTTCTCAATCTTGCCGGAGAGGATGATCTCCATGTAGCGGCGGACTTCCTCATCGTTGTGGGCGATGACCATGTTTTGGCCGCCGATGACATAGCTGGGCCGCAGCAGAACAGGATACCCCAATTCATTCGCTGCCTCCAGCGCCTCATTCATACCCAGCACGCCCCGGCCGGCGGCCCGCTTGATGGAAAACCGCTCCAGCAGCGCGTCGAACCGCTCCCGATCCTCCGCCATGTCGATGGACTCGGCGCTGGTGCCCAGAATGGGGATGCCGCGGCTGTCCAGGAATTTCGTCAGCTTGATGGCCGTCTGACCGCCGAAGGCCACCACCACACCCACCGGCTTCTCCACGGCGATGATGTGCATGACATCCTCCGGGTACAGCGGCTCAAAATACAGGCGGTCGGCAGTGTCGTAGTCCGTGGAGACAGTCTCCGGGTTGTTATTGACAATCACCACGTCGTAGCCCAGCTCTTTCAGCGTCCAGACACAGTGGACAGAGGAGTAATCAAACTCGATGCCCTGGCCGATGCGGATGGGGCCGGAGCCCAGCACCATGATGACGGGCTTGCCGCTGCGGGGGAAGGCCCGGGACTCGCAGAACCGGTCATAGGTGGAGTAGAAATAGGGCGTCTCCGCGTCAAACTCCGCGCCGCAGGTGTCCACCATCTTGTACACCGCATCCCGGTGCTCCGGCAGTTCTCCGCCGCCGGAAAGCCTGCGGAGAGCCTCATCGGGATAGCCCAGCCGCTTGCCCTCCCGGTACTGCGCCTCCGACAGGCCGTCTGCAATGGAAGCCTCGAACGCCGCCAGCTTCCGCAGCTTGCAGAGGAACCAGGGGTCGATTCTGGTGATGTCGTGGATCTCCTCTACGGTGACGCCGGATTTCAGCGCCTCGAACACCGTGAAGAGCCTGTGATCGTCCACTCGGCGGAGCCGCTCCCGGATAGGGGCGTCGTCCCCGTGGTCCGGTTTCCGGTTCAGAGTGTCCATGCCGATCTCCGCGCCCCGGACAGCCTTGAGCAAGGCCATCTCGAAGCTGGGGGCGATGGCCATCACCTCGCCCGTGGCCTTCATCTGCGTGCCCAGGGCCCGGCTGGCATCGGCGAACTTGTCGAAGGGCCACTTGGGCATCTTCACCACGATATAGTCCAGGGTGGGCTCGAAGCAGGCACAGGTCTTGCCCGTGATGTCGTTTTTAATCTCGTCCAGGGTGTAGCCCAGAGCGATCTTGGTGGTGATCTTGGCGATGGGGTAGCCGGTGGCCTTGGAGGCCAGGGCCGAGGACCGGCTGACCCGGGGATTCACTTCGATGACCGCGTACTCAAAGCTCTCCGGGTTCAATGCCAGCTGCACGTTGCAGCCGCCCACGATCCCCAGGTGGGCGATGATGTCCAGAGACGCCTTGCGGAGCATCTGGAACTCCTTGTCCGCCAGGGTCTGGGTGGGGGCCACCACGATGGAGTCGCCGGTATGGACACCCACCGGGTCCAGGTTCTCCATGGAACAGACGGCGATCACGTTGCCCACGCTGTCCCGCATGGTCTCGAACTCGATCTCCTTCCAGCCGAAGATGGCCTTCTCCACCAAAATCTGCGTGATGGGCGAGGCGTCCAGGCCGGTGCCCGCGATGATCTTCAGCTCGTCGGGGTCCTTGGCCGCGCCGCCGCCCGCGCCGCCCAGGGTAAAGGCGGGCCGCACGATGACGGGGTAGCCGATCTTCTCCGCCACCGCCATGGCCTGGTCCACGGTCTCCGCGATGTCGGAGGCAATCACCGGCTGGCCGATCTCCGCCATGGCCTCCTTGAAGAGCTCCCGGTCCTCCGCCCGGGAGATGGCCGCTGCGTCGGTCCCCAGAAGGCGGACGCCCTGGGCCTGGAGAAAGCCCTCCTTGTCCAGCTGCATGGCCAGGGTCAGGCCGGTCTGGCCGCCCAGGCCCGCCAGGATGGAATCGGGGCGTTCCTTCTTGATGATGCGCTTGACGGTCTCCACGGTCAGGGGCTCCAGGTAGATCTCATCCGCCATGGCCTGATCCGTCATAATGGTGGCGGGGTTGGAGTTGCAGAGGACCACGTTGATGCCGGCATCCTTCAGCACCCGGCAGGCCTGGGCGCCGGCGTAGTCGAACTCCGCCGCCTGGCCGATGACGATGGGGCCGGAGCCGATGACCAGCACTTTCTGAATGCTCTTATCCAGCGGCATTACCGGTCACCCCCTTTCATCAGATCTACAAATTGGTCGAACAGGAACGATGTGTCCTTGGGCCCGGTGCAGGCCTCTGGATGGAACTGGACCGTGAATGCCCGCAGGTCCGGATAGTCGATGCCCTCGCAGGTGCCGTCGTTGGCGTTGATGAAGCGGACCTTCCCCACCGGCAGGCTGGTACCGTCCACGGCGTAGCCATGATTCTGGCTGGTGATGTAGGTGCGGACGCCGTCCAGGTCCCGGACGGGCTGATTGACCCCCCGGTGGCCGTATTTCAGCTTGTAGGTGCCGCCCCCCACCGCCAGGGCCGTCAGCTGGTGGCCCAGGCAGATACCGAACAGGGGCACCTTGCCCAGGAGCTTTTTGATCTGCTCAATCTGATAGACGTTCTCTGCCGGATCCCCGGGGCCGTTGGAGAGCATGACGCCGTCAGGCTTGGCCGCCAGCACCTCCTCTGCACTGGTCTGCGCAGGCAGGACAGTGACGGTGCAGCCGCGCTTTTGCAGCTCCCGGACGATGTTGCGCTTGGCGCCGTAGTCCAGCAGGCTCACCCGGAACCGCTCCTCTCCCTCCGCCGGGTAGGCGGATGCTGCTTTACAGGTCTCCGCCTCCACCACGCCGGTGACGGCATAGGTCTTCACCGCCGTCAGATCCGCCGGAACCTCATCACAGATCGCGGCGTTCATGACGCCGTGCTCCCGGATGATCCGGGTCAGCTCCCGGGTGTCCACACCCCAGAGCCCCGGCACGCCCCGGTCCCGCAAAAAAGCGTCCAGGTCTCCCTGGCAGCGGAAATTGGACGGCTCCTCGCACCACTCCCGCACCACGTAGCCCCGGACGCAACACGCGCCTTCAAAATCCTCCGGAATGATCCCATAATTGCCGATCAGAGGATAGGTCTGCATCACGATCTGTCCAGCATAGCTGGGATCCGTCAGTGTCTCCAGATAGCCGCACATGCCGGTGGTGAACACCAGCTCGCCCACGGCGTCCGCCGGACCCCCGAACCGGAAGCCCTCAAACACCTGGCCATCCTGTAATACCAGATATCCCTTCTTCATGTCGTCCTCCCTCTCCGGCGCATCGACCGGAAAATCCCTATTAGATGTTATTATGCGTTTTTTTTCTGAAGCAGTCAATCCCCCCGTGCAGTGCGGCACGGTAGACTTTCCAGGGATGAAGGTATTACTTTTTGTGCATTTTCGCAAAGGTCGATCTATTTCCCGCTTTTTTCCGCCCCTGCCGCCAGCGGAAACAGCGGCGCCGCGCCCGGTTTTCGGGCGCGGCGCTGTCATGTTTCTCTTTCCGTTCTCTCCCCGGGCGTCATTGCGGCAGGGCGGTGAACAGGGCGGCCATCTCCTCCGTGGTATCCTCCAAATAGCTGGCCAGGGTGATAACTCCCATGTAGTTGCCCTCCTTGACGCACACCATCAGCTCGTAGACCGGGATCTCGCTGATCGTGCTGGTGACCCGCAGGGTGGAGTGGTCAGCGCCGGCGAATTCCATGGAACCCGCCTCCACCTGGATGTCGCTCATGCCCGCCTGCATCAGGGCGTCCTCCAGCGTGGGCATGACGAGGTTGATATAGGCGTCCTCGTCCAAAGCGGCGCCGTAAAGAACCCCCATGTCCTCAAAGATCACATTGATGGTGGCCGTGCCGTCGGCAGAGGCAGCGTACATATCCTGGACGGTTTTCCCGTTGGAGAACATCTCGCTGAGCTCCTCGTCTGTAAGGGACTCCCCAATCTCGCCGTTGAGCTGGGCGATCTCCTCGTCCGTGAGATAGGTCCACTCGTCGCCGAGCTGGCAGGCGACACTCAGGAATTCGTTCGTGTAGGTGCCGCCCTCCACCCGGCCACTCTGGAACTCCGTTTCCTCCGGGGTCATCGGGGTCTCCGGCGGCAACGTGCCGGAGACATCCTCCGCTGAGTCGCCTCCGCAGGCGGTCAGCGCACTCAGCAGCGCCATCAAGGCCAGTAAACATCCCATCTTCTTTCTCATGATCTCTACCTCTTTCTATTTTCTTGTGCGCTCCGGCCTTCGGCCGAATACGCGCCCACGGGAAACCGGCGGACGGTTCCAGCATGCGGGGAAAGCCTCCCCGCACACCGGATTTCCGCCGGAAACACAAAAAACGGTGTTGAGCGTTTCCTCAACACCGCCTGACTGCTGTTCAATCAAAGCACAACACCAAAGCCTATTTCCAGCGAATCTCGCTTGCAAAAGCATCGCTCCGCCGGTATAATAGGAAATACGGTGCAGTCCTGACGGACTGTGGTGTTGAGTGGTCTCTGCACTCATCATCGGAGCATGGCGGGGGCCAGCCCGCTATGCTCCGCCGCAATTTATGTTTCCAAGTACAATTTTAACCCATAATATGGGAAATTGCAAGAGCTTTCCCCCGCAATTTGAGAAAAAGGCCGCCCCGGCAATGCCCGGGCGGCCTTTCTTGATAAACTGCTGGTACGGGGACAGGCGCTTACTCGTCCAGCTTGAGCACTGCGAGAAATGCCTCCGTCGGGATCTGCACGCTTCCCAGGGAGCGCATCTTTTTCTTGCCCTCCTTCTGCTTTTCCAGCAGCTTCTTCTTGCGGCTGATGTCGCCGCCGTAGCACTTGGCCAGCACATCCTTCCGCATAGCCTTGACGGTCTCCCGGGCGATGACCCGGCCGCCAATGGCCGCCTGGACCGGCACCTCGAACAGCTGCCGGGGGATGTTCTCCTTCAGCTTCTCGCACAGCCGGCGGGCCCGGGGATACGCCTTGTCTCTGTGGGCGATGAAGCTCAGGGCATCCACCGTATCGCCGTTGAGTTTCATGTCCACCTTCACCAGCTCGCTGGACCGGTAGCCGGAGAGCTCATAATCCAGAGAGGCGTAGCCCTTGGTGTTGGCCTTCAGCGCATCGAAGAAGTCGTAGATGATCTCGTTCAGCGGCATCTGGTAGTGGAGCTCCACCAGATTGGTGTCCAGGTACTGCATGTCCTTGAACTCCCCCCGCCGGTCCTGGCACATGGGCATGATGTTGCCCACGAACTCGTTGGGAGCGATGATGTTCACCTTGACATAGGGCTCCTCCGCGTGCTCGATCACCGCCGGGTCCGGGTAGTTGTGGGGATTGTCCACCGTGACCATGGTACCGTCGGTCTTGTACACGTGGTAGATGACGGAGGGCAGGGTGGTCACCAGATCCAGGTCGAACTCCCGCTCCAGCCGCTCCTGGATCACCTCCATGTGGAGCATGCCCAAAAAGCCGCACCGGAAGCCGAAGCCCAGAGCTACGGAGCTCTCCGGCTCAAAGCTCAACGAGGCGTCGTTCAGCTGGAGCTTTTCCAGCGCGTCCCGCAAGTCCGGATACTTGGAGCCGTCCTCCGTGTAGATACCGCAGTAGACCATGGGCTGCACGGGCCGGTAGCCGGGCAGGGCCTCGGCCGTGGGGCTGGCGGCATCTGTGACGGTGTCGCCCACACGGGTGTCCTTCACGTTCTTGATGGAGGCGGTGAAGTAGCCCACCTCGCCCGCCCGGAGGCTGTCGCAGGACTCCATGCCCAGGGGCAGCAGATGGCCGCATTCGATGACCTGATAAATGGCGCCGGAGGCCATCATCTTCACCTGCTGGCCCGTGCGGAGGGTTCCCTCCATGACCCGGAAGTAGACGATGACGCCGCGGTACGAGTCATACTGGCTGTCGAAGATCAGCGCCTTCAGAGGCGCATTCGGGTCCCCCTTGGGGGGCGGCACGTTCTTTACGATATCCTCCAGCACCGCCTCGATGTTGGTGCCCATCTTAGCGGAGATTTCCGGCGCGTCCATGGCCGGCAGGCCGATGATGTCCTCCACCTCCTGCTTGGCCTTGGCGGGGTCCGCCGCCGGCAGGTCGATCTTGTTGAACACAGGCAGAATCTCCAGGTCGTGCTCCATGGCCAGATATGTGTTGGCCAGGGTCTGGGCCTCCACGCCCTGGGTGGAGTCCACCACCAGCACGGCGCCCTCGCAGGCGGCCAGAGAGCGGGACACCTCGTAGTTGAAGTCCACGTGGCCCGGGGTGTCGATCAGATTCAGTTCATAGTCCTCCCCGTCCTGGGCATGGTAGGTCAGCCGGACGGCCCGGGCCTTGATGGTGATGCCCCGCTCCCGCTCCAGGTCCATGTTGTCCAGCAGCTGGCTCTCCATCTCCCGGGCGGAGACGGCGTTGCACTTTTCCAGCAGCCGGTCCGCCAGCGTGGACTTGCCGTGGTCGATATGGGCAATGATGCTGAAATTTCGGATGTTGCTCTGTTTTGTCATATTTGGATATTCCTCCATCGGCCGGTCCACGCAAGGCCCGCATCAAGGGCCCGGCGCGCATCGCCGTTCTTTCAATCGGAATGGGGGCCCCATAAAATCCGAGATTCCATGGGGTGGTGAGGCGCAAGGGAGCCGGATGTGGCATTCGCCGCCGGGCGGCTCTGCTCCGCCTGGGAGTCTCCTGTCACAGGGTTCCTCCCCGGGCCGCCGCTTTATGGGGCCGCGGCATGTTCTGCGTTCCACTGAATCCAGAAGCGCTCGTCCCAGAACTGGTCATAGTCATAGTGTACCACAAATTCCCGCCAGTTGGCGAGGGTCTCCTCCAGATTTTCCTCTGTCAGGCGGCCCTCCTCCCTTTGAAGCATGGTGAGAATCTCCCGGCAGACGCCGCCGGAGTGGTGGATATAGTCGCAGTAGTTGTCCAGATTCGTGACGATCTCCGGGTCCATGAGATAGCCGTAGAACTTCACATTGTCATACTGCAGCAGCGTCTGCCCTGCCTGGCGGATGGCCGCAAACACCGCCTCCGTCCTCCCCTCCCGGATGACCTTGTCCCAGAAGAGGATGCTGTACGGGGGCAGGAAGAAATCGAATTCCGTGTCCGGATGCTCTGTGACCCACCGTTCCGCCACCGCCAGATTGACGGCCACATCGTCCCGATAGGCATCTGCGGGCAGCTCCTCCGCCGCAATCTCCGACCGGTCATAGTTCTCCAGGGCGGAGATATGGTTCCACCACTCATTCCGGTCCCAGGTGAATCCCTCGTCGATGGTGTCGCCCTCTCCCCAGTGGTTGGAGAGCAGGGTGTAGGCGCTGTAATACAGCGTATCCTTGTTCAGCAGATATTGGATGTCATCCAGCGGATTGGCGTTGTAGAGATAGTCCGGCATGGCCGCAGTCACACCGCTCTCATCCCGGATCAGGGTGTTCACATCCAGGCCGAAGATCACCCGCTCCGGCTCCTGGGTCCGAAAGAGGACGTTCATCACTTGGTCGAACTCGCTGTAATACCCGTCCGGGATGGTGAGCCGCACCGCGGAGGTGCCGAAGGTCTCCTGAATCCAGCTGGAGCGGTAGTTGGCCGCCATGGAGGTGCCCACCAGCACGGTGTCCGCCTCCACATTCTTCGCCAGGCCCGCCGTCTGGTACCGCTCATTGAACAGCACCGGCTGCCACTTGTCCGGCACCCGATAATACAGGCAGGGATCCACCACGTACACAACGGCTCCGCAGACCGCCAGCAGCGCCAGAATACACGCCAGAAGGCCGCAGACCCAGCGTCGATATGCTTGCTTCATACGGCCCTCCTCAGAAGTTGGAATAGATGAAGGTGGTGACGCCGGTAAAGGACAGCACACACCAAAGCGTCAGCACTGTGAGGGCCGCGCCCCGCCAGAGCGTAGGCCGGAAGTCCTCCATCCGACGGATAGTGTTCCGGGGCCAGAGAACGGCGACCATCCCCGCCCCATACAGCAGCACCACCCGCAGGATGTTTTTCCAGGGCGTGAAGGCGGGAATCAGCATCTGCACCGCGCTGGTCTCCTCGGCGAAAAGGCCCTCCAGCAGCCAGGCCGCCGGTTTTGCAAAGCCGCCGGTGACGGCCCGGCCCAGCAGCTCCAGGGCCCCGGTACAGTCCGGTGCCCGGAAGAACACCCAGGCGATGTTGACAAAGAGAAAGGTCAGCCCCCACCGGAGGACAAAGGGCAGCCGGTCCCGGCCCCTGCCCCAAACCCGTTCCACCACCTGGGCCAGGCCGTGGAGGGCGCCCCACACCAGGAAGGTCCACCCGGCCCCGTGCCAGAAGCCGCTGACCAGGAAGACGATGAGAATATTGCAATACGTCCGGATCGTGCCCCGGCGGCTGCCGCCCAGGGGGAAATACAGGCACTCCCGCAGGAAGGTGGTGAGCGTGATGTGCCACCGCTTCCAGAATTCCGTCACAGAGGCGCTGCGATACGGGGAGTCAAAGTTCATCGGCAGGCGGAGCCCGAAGAGCCGGGCCACACCGGCTGCGATGTCGCAGTAGCCGGAGAAGTCAAAGTACAGCTGGAGCGTATACCCCAAAATCACCAGCCAGGCCGCCGGAGCGCTGAGCTCTTCCAGATGTACCCAGCCGTTGTTCACCACAGTGCCGAAGGCGTCCGCCAGCAGCACCTTTTTGATGGTGCCACAACAGATGGCGTAGATACCCGCCGCGGCGTCGGACCAGTCCGGATGGAGGAATCCCTTTTCCCGCAGCTGGGGGAAAAAGATTCCGGGCCGCAGGATGGGGCCGGAGGTAACGGTGGGGAAAAACAGCCCGTAGAGCAGAAGGGAATCCCCCGGCGCGGGGACATATTCCCCGGTATAGACCTCCTTCAGCAACCACAGCTGCTGGAAGGTGAAAAAGCTCAGCCCCAGCGGAGCCCAGCCCACCTCCACCGCGCCGCCGGTGAGGAACTCCGTATACTTGAATCCCACCAGTATGGCGATGTGATAGACGCAGGCAAGAACCATTGTCCGGCGGCGGCCGCCGGACCGGGCCATCCGGCGGATAGCCCATGCTGTCACGCAGATGCCCGCCAGCAGGCAGGCAACGCCCCCCAGCACCACCGTCCATCCTCCGGGGCCCAGAAGGTAGAATACCGCGGAGGCCGCCGTCAGCATCGCCGCACCCGCTCGGGGGCTGCGCCGCCCCGCTGTCAGGCACACCGCCAGCGCTGCGGCCAGAAAGCCGAAAAAGGCCAGAGACTGAAAGCTCATCTGGTCTTCTCCGTCAGGCCGCTGAGACGGGCATCCGCGGTGCTCAGCACCTGGGTCAGGCTCTGGCACCGTCCGGGGTATGCGGCGGTCAGGGCCTCGTTGGACAGGTCCGGGAACGCCGCCTTTTTTGCCGCCAGGGACCGCAGGCTCCGGGTGTACTGGATCTCCGAGAGCTTCATGTCCGCCTCCGCTGTGCCCATGGTGCAGGCGGCCGGGTCCAGAGAGAAGTACGCCTCGTTGGCGCCGGCGGTGCGGTACAGATGGCGGTACAGCTGGTACACCGCGCTGCCCAGATATCCGGCAGCGGCGTTGATGGCCGCCTTGTCGTTCAGCTTGCCCAGCAGGCCGAACAGCACCCCCACAGCGCCGGAGAGCAGCTTGCTCTGGAGCGTGGCCAGCACGCTGCCCTGGAGGATGTTGCCCGGTTCCGCAGCGTTCAGGATCTCCTGCTCCGTCAGCATGTTCCCCTCCCGGGACAGGGTCCTGCCCAGGATGAAGTCCGCGGAGACGTGGTAGTAATCACAGGCCTTCACCACAAAGGCCAGGCCCGGTTCCCGGATGCCGTTTTCATAGTGGCTCAACAGGGCCTGGGAGATTCCCAGATCCCCTGCGGCAGTTCGCTGGGAGACGCCCCGCTCCTGCCGCAGCAGGGACAGGGTCCGTGAAAATTCAGTTGTGGAAGCCATCGTTCTCTCTCCTTCAGAGTTAAATACATAACGTATAGTTTAACAAATACGATACGGATTGTAAAGAAAAATCCCACGGATTCAGATATTTTTCGGGGGAAGGCGCTGCGGCGCCTTCCCCCGCTGTTTCCTTGCCGTCCAGCTCAGAACAGGCCCACCTGCCCCAGCAGCACGTCTCC
>ERZ836441.1965-NODE-1965-length-17791-cov-5.985453_pt1 | contig 17791 bp, 15 predicted proteins | sample MGYA00519686_ERZ836441 | MGnify/ENA primary metagenome ERZ836441 (study PRJEB31850, sample SAMEA3708800) | human gut metagenome | biome: human gut; feature: human-associated habitat; material: faeces | place: China | collected 2014 ... | reverse complement strand
TTCGGATTTTCATAGTCCGAATGCTTTTTTTGTACCCAAAAGGAGTTGCCTCTTTTTAGTGAGACAACCCCTATTTTTTTGCTTTCTTGCGTTAAAACAGTAAGCGTCAGCCCCACTGACGTCATTTACCCAAAGCCCAAACTCAAAAATCCGAACGTCATCCCGATTAAGGATGGGTTCGGATTTTTTTCGTTCTATAAGTGCAGAATCTCTTTCCGCCTGACCATATATTGTATCATCAAAAACACGCAGCAGGCCAGCCATGTCGCCGGTTCCACCCAGCACGCGCCCGCATAGCCAAAGCGCGGCACAACGACAAACGCCGCCGCAATCTTCATCACCAGCTCAATGCACGAGGAAACCACCGGCACAACGTGCATCCCCAGCGCCTGCATCGCCTGCCGCATCGTGACCAGATAGGCCAGCGGCAGAAACAGCGCCGCGCTCGCCCGCAGGGACATCGTGCCATAGCGCAGCAATTCAGCGTTGCTCGTGCCGATGAGCAGCCGCAGCAGCTCCGGCCCAAGCGTGACCATGGCGACCATGGCCGCCGCCTCCCAGATCAGCGCCATCAGGATGGTTCGGTTCAGCCCTCGCTTCACCCGGTCATACGCCTGCGCGCCGCAGTTCTGGCTGATGAAGACCGCGCCCGCCGTGCCGAGGTTGCTCATCGGCGCGCCGGTCAGGCTGAGGATTCGCCTGGCGCTGGTGTGCGCCGCCATCACGGTTTCGCCCAGCGTATTGATGGCGCGCTGCATCGTCAACGAGCCAAGCGCGTAGACCGAATTCATCAGCCCCATCGACAGGCCGGACGCCGCCATTTGCATCCATAAGTCGGCCGGCGCGCGAAAATCCATCTTGCGGGGCAGGAACGGCTTAAACGCGCGCGCGATATACGCCATGCTCAGCAACGCCGAAATGCACTGCGCAATCAGCGTCGCCAGCGCCGTACCCACCACGCCGATGTGCAGCACGACGACAAACAGCGTATCCAGCGCGATATTGAGCACGCAGGAAATCGTCAAAAAGACGAGCGGCATACGTCCGTTGCCCAGCGAGCGCATAAAGCTGGCGCACATGTTATACAAAATGGTCACCCCGACGCCGCCGCAGACAACGGCCGCATAGCGCATCGCCTCATCGAAGACGCTCTCCGGCGTATTGAGCAGGCGCATCAGTGGCTCGATGCCGATCATCACGCCGAGGGTCAGCAGCGCCCCCAGCCCCACGCCGAACATCAGCATCACGGCCGTCGCCCGGCGCAGCTTATCCATCTTCTGCGCGCCGTAAAGCTGACCGATGATGATGCCGCATCCGTTGCACATTCCGTTGGCAAAATTGATCATCAGATCATTGAGCGACGTGGACGCGCCAATCGCCGCAATCGCCGCGTCGCCGATAAAGTGACCCGTAATCATCGTGTCAGTCAGCGTATAAATCTGCTGCATCATCTGCCCGATGAGCAGCGGCAGTGTAAACCGCAAAATGAGCTTCACCGGGCTGCCCCGCGTCATGTCTACGGCAGCCTGACGTTCTCGCCCCGTCATCGCATTCCCTCGATTCTCCGATCAGCCGCGCGTTTCCCGTAAAACGCGCAGCGCCACATCCGGGTAATTGGAAATGATGCCGTCGCAGTTCATCTCTGCCATCCGGCGCAGATCCGCTTCCTCGTTGACCGTCCACACGTTGACCGAAAGCCCCAGCCTGTGCGCCGCTTCCACCTCGCCCGTCACAAACGTCGGCTCGCTGAAATGCGGATGCAGCGCCTGAACGCCAAGCTGTCTGGCGTAATCCCACGGCTGATAGAGCATCGCGTCGTAGAGCAATCCGCAGACCGAATTCGGGTCGAGCCTGCGCACTTTGAGCAGGCTGTAATGGTTGAAGGAGGAATAGATCGTTTTCTCCTTCATGCCCGCCTTTTCGACCGCTTCAATCGTCTTTTCCTCAAGCGCCGGAAACGCCGCACGGCTGTTTTTCAGCTCGATGTTGACGGATAGCCCGCGCTCATGCAGCAGCGCCAGCACATCCTCAAGCAGCGGCGCCACATCTCTCTCCGTCGCATCCACCGCGTGAATCACCGGCATCCGGCAAAGCTCGGCATAGGTATAATCCGCCACCGAACCGGTAAAGCCCGTCAAGCGGCTCAATTCGTCGTCGTGAAAGACGACCAAACGGCCGTCCTTTGAAATCTGCACGTCCAGCTCCACGCCGTCGGCGCCCATATCCGCCGCCAGCGCAAACGCGCGAAGCGTGTTTTCCGGCGCATAGCCGGACGCGCCCCGATGCGCATAAATCTTCTGCATATCGTTACCCCTTTCGGTCGCCCACAAATGCAGCCAGTTTCCCCGGCCGGTTAAAGCAGAAGCCCTGCCACCCTACATACATCGCGCCCTCGATATTGGCGGGCGTGTCGTCGATAAACAGCGTGCGGCTCGGCTCAACATGATAGGTATCGTCCCACGGCATCGTTTCGTATTGGTCGTCAATCGTCCACATCGTCATCGCCTTTTTCCCCCACTCATCGGCTGGTCAGGATCGTCCGCTCCGCACCGCAATCCGTCTGCGCCGCGAATTCGTATGTCGTCAGGTTGGCGCGCAGGCTCGCGCGGCTCCCGTCCTTTTCCCAGATGATTTCCAGTTGGTCGTTCTGCGGCTGGCGCACGGTCATGTCCGCGTCGAAATCGAACGCCGGGCAGGTGTTGCGCATCCGAAGCAGCGCAAGCTGGTCGCGCACCACATCCTTTTTCAGCGCGTCCGCCACCGCGTCCCGCGTCAGGTTCGTGCGGTTGATCTCCTTATGCGCTGCTTCGCCGCCGCGGCGAACGGCTTCCAGATCGTTTTCGCCCGCAAACAAATCCAAATACCAGACCTGCGGCTTGCCCGGCATGAACAGTTGAATCGCGCGCGCGAGCAGCATTTTCCGCTCGTCCGCGCCCAGCGCGCTGAAATACGTGCAGTTGACCTGATAATAGACATTCTTCGCGCCGTGCAGATTCTTAATCATGCCGCCGCGGCTGACAATCAGCGCGATCAGTTTCTCAATCGCTTCGTCGCTGAGCAGCCCCTTCAAATCCAGCATCGGGATTCCGTCATGGCAGCCGAGCATGTTCACCGTGCGGATGTCTTTTTCCCTGAGTTCCTCCGCCCAGCGCATCAGCCGCGTGCCGTCATGGTTCTCAATCGCGTCAATCACCAGCCCCGGCAGGAAAAAGTCGTAGGTCATATAGCCCTTTCGAGCGACCTTTTCATAGGTTCCCGCCGCATAAGGGTCATGGATCTCCGGCAAAAGGGTCAGGCCATGCGAATCGGCCATTTGGCGAATGCGTTCCAGCGTGTCCCATGTGTCCGGCTCGTTCATAAAATTGCGCAGTCCCGGCGTTTTGGGCGCATAGGCAAACGCATCCAGCCGCACAATCGCCGCGCCGTATTCGGCCAGCTTGCCCAGCACGCTGTCATAATACGCCCAGACCCGCTCGCTTTTCAGGTTCAAATCCATCTGGCCGAGGTATTTCCGCCGCGTTTCCAGCAGTTGAACGCATGCCTCGCGGCAGCGTTCAAAGCCCGTGAAATCCAGCTCCTGCGGCTTCTGTCCGGCCTCCAGCCCTGCGTCAAGCCGCGCGGCCAAAACCGTCGCCTCGCCATACTGCATATCCGAAGCGCGCATCAAATCCTGCGCATCGACCGGGTCATAGCGGACCTGCTGATAGAACGTGTTCCAATACGGCACATCGCGCCCATCCGGCAGGCGAACCATCAGAATCGGCAGCCCCGGCTTGCGGAAGAACATGCCGCGAATGTATTTTTCTTCCGGCTGGATGTATCCGGCGTCGGTCATTTCGCCGCATCCCGCCCAGAATTGATTCCAATCCATGAAAAAATCGCGATACGGCGATGCGTCGCCGTTTTTTAGAATATCCTGAAATTGCGGCGAAAGCACGGAAAGGTGGTTCAATATAAAATCCAGCTTGAGATCAATTCCGTTTTCTTTCAGCCGCTTCACATCTTCCGGCGCGGCGAGCATGCGGTTCAAATCATAGCTGATGACCGAGAAACCGCGATCCAAATCCGTGTTGAACACGCTCGGCAAAATATAAAACGACCGAAACGCATCCGCAAACGCTTCGCTTTCCAATAGCTGCGCAATATCGGATAACGTGCCGCCGAGGCTGTCCGGATATGCGTTGAGCATTACTCCGCCATTCATGGCCTTTTCCCTCCGCTCATTCCGTCTCGCGCCGATACGCCGAATAGGTGATTTTCTTTCCCTCGCGGGAGAGAATCACCTGCGCCTTCCACGCCTGGCTGTCCAACTTGCGCTGCTCGATGCTCAGCACCATCGTGGTGAAAGCGCTGTCCGTCTGCGCGTCGCGGTTGCGCAGGCGGCGATGCTCCAGCGTCTGCATCGGCGTGCTGTTCAGGTAAATCGGGATATCCACGCCCTTCAAAAAGTCGCTGTTCGCGTGCGTCCACTCGATCACCATCACGCGCGTCGCGGTGAAATCCACCGTCTCATACCAAATCGCGGTTTCCTCGCGCCCCATCCGCTTGAGCGGAATGTGTTTTTCGCCGCGCTTGAAGCGCGCGATGATGTCGTTGACCTCGTCAAAGTCAATTTCCTCCGGCGTACCCAGATAGCCGCTCAGCGCCTGCGCGCCGGCCTGCTGATACGTCTGCATCCACGGCAGCTTCCGCGCTGTTTCCGGCTCCGCGTCGGCATCCGCCTGCCAAAGTTCGCGCAGCACGACGGCCTTCTCGTCGCTGTATTCGCCGCTGGCCAGCAGCCCGCGCAGGCCGCCCATACGGAACAGGCGCAGCCGCTCCGCGTCGTTGGCCGCCGGAATTCGGCGGGGATAGTTGTCGCCGCTCATGATGTATGCGCCGATCCCCGCCCGGTTGAGCGCGTAGCCCAGAACGGAGGCCATGACCGTCTTTCCCGATCCGCTTCCGCCGCATACGCCGATGACCACGCGGCCGCCCGCGCTCTCCTCCAGCCGCCGCTCCAGCGTTCCCTGAATGGCTGAAAGCACGGTCTTTGCCCGCTCGATATTATCCTGACCGATGGTGACGCCGTCCCCCGGCATATCGCCGTGCGGAATCTGCTCCGGCACATCGAGCGCATCGATGTCGAGCATCCTCAGCATCTGCATCGCAATTCCCCCTTATCGCACTCTTCTATCGCTCTTTTCCGCTCATCTCGGCAGCGGTTCCCGGCTCGTCGGCGCATCGCCGAAGAAGAACATCGCATCCTGCAAGTCGGTTTCGAGCATCGTGCCCTTTTTAACATAGTCCATGGCGCGCGCCAGCATCGCGCTGCGGTCGTATTCCACCGCGCCGAATCGGATGTCGCCGTCTTCAATGAGCATATAATGGGCGCGCTTATCCCGGTCGTCCGGCCTGCGATAGGACGCTGAACCGGGATTGAGCCACAGGCGGTCGTTATCCAGCCGATGCACGAGCCTACGGTGCGTATGCCCGAAGATCATGCGCCGCTCCGGCCTGCGCTCGCCTGCGTGCCACACGCGCCAGAATGCGTCGAACGTCTGCACGCTCTCCGGCATATCGTAGCTGTTATCCAGCATTTGGTGCTGCATCAGGTACGCTATACCATCCGCCTCAAAGCTCATGTGCTGCGGCAGCGCGGCCAGAAACGCGATGTCTTCATCCGTCACCCGTTCGCAGTTGTCGTGCACCCATTTGTAGCGATTTGTTCCCCGGAACGCATCCACCTCGCCCGAAAACAGGATGTTGAGCAGATGCCTGTCGTGGTTGCCCATGACGCAGTGCGCGCCGTGTTCCCGGACCCAGCCGATCGCCTCGTGCGGATCCGTGCCGTAATCCACGTAGTCGCCCGCGCAATAGATGGCGTCCACCGCGCCCGCGTCCTTTTCAATCGCCCGGAGCGCCGCGATATTCGCGTGAATATCGGAGAGAATCAATAAACGCATCGGCTTTCGTCGTCCTTTCTTATTCGTCTTTCGGCCCCGGATAGGCGCTGCCGCCCGCCGCGACATACCCGCCGGAATGTCCCTGCTCGTCCCCGGCAATCCAGAAAGCGAACAGATCCGCCGCGATCAGTTCAAACCGAATCCTGAAAACCCGGCCTCGAAGCGCGGAAAGGTCGCCGCCGCGGAAGACGAGCTGGCGCTTTGTGCTGTCGGCAATCATCGGCACGCAATCCGCAAAGGAATAGCCGGAAATCGGCCGCCCCGCCTCGTCTTCAATCTGCGCGCGGACAAAGCCCTCCGCCGCGTTCGCATTGATGAACAGCAGCCTTCCTTCCTCAAAGCGCATCTTGCGGGTCAGCATGAACTGCCTCGTTCCGTTGGCGTGGAGCGACGCGAAACCGTCCCGGCGAAGCCGCGCAAAGCCGGTCGCCGCGCCGCCGTACAGATTTCCGTTTTCCGCTGAAGACGCGCCGCTGAATCCCGCAATCGGGAAAGCCAGTTCCTCCGGCGAGACAAGGCACAGCCCGCCGCAGGCATGCAGGTAGCCGCGCGCCCACGAGCCCGGCCGATCCGTGCAGCGGATGAACGGGCTTCGGTTATCGCGGCTGAAATGGAAACCGTCGCGGCTGAAGCCCGCGTGGAGATCGATGTGTTTGGGCACGCCGCTGTTTTCGCAGACGGCGTTATGCGCCTGATCGAATCCCTTGATGATGGCAAACAGGCCGAGCATGACGCTCTCATAGCCCACGCAGTTCAGGTGATAGAGCTGCGGCGGCAGATTTTTGTTGTAAATCGTGCCCGGTTCGCTCTCGCGCAGGTCGCGCACGTCGCATCGCTGCCAGAAGGCAATCTGGTCGTTTGCCCACGACGCGCCCTCCATGAAGCGGTCGCACTCGTAGTAGCTGCGGCCGCGGCTGTACCATGGGGTCGAAGGCAGACCCGTGCGAATGGAAAATACCCATTTTCTGCGGAAAGGGTTGTAGAAAAACGACGTATTGTCGCCGCAAAGCCCCGTTGTCACCGGGTCGCCAAAGTGCATGCCGTCCGCGCTGACGGCCACCTGCGCCACATCGCCCTCCGGCGTTCTGAAATAGTGGAACATCTTATAGCGTTCCTCCGGATGCTCGGTCTCCTGATCGAGCCACACGCAGGAACCGTCCCGCTGCCAGCCGGGCTTGGGCACAAAAATGCGGTTGGTGCCCACCTGATTATCCAGCATCTTCCGCGTAAAATGCCGCCCGTCGGCGGAAACCGCCAGCGCTGTTCCGTCAAACCAGCCGGCGTGGTAATACAGCCGATATACGCCGTCCGCGGGATCGTACCAGCAGCCGTCGGTAAACGGCGCGGCGACAGGCGCAACGCCCCTGTTCCACTCCATCGGCGTTTCGGGCGCAAGCACAGGCGTTTCATCCAGCACAGCCTGATGAAAGCGCTTTTCCAGCCAGTTTTCCTCGATCAAAAAATCGTCGATGAACAGCTGCCGCCCCACGTCGATCTTCGCCACATCCGGCCGGTTTTCCAGATACGGAACGGGCAGTTCGCTCAAAGACATGTCATCCATGTTCCTCGGCGGCCAGACGTCCGGCAGCCTGATCCCATTGTACAGTTCTTCCATCGGCTCATTCCTTTCTCATGCGCGGCGATACACGCATTCATCCTTTTCAAGTCCCTTGAACGTGCCGAAGGTGAACCATTTATCCACGCGCACCTCGTCACCGTCAAACGTAAACATATAGCGGTTTTCCGCTTCGGATTCCACCCACAGGACGGACATTTGAAGCCGCCCCTGCTCGTCCCACCACGCGCTGCTGCTCGTCTTGGTGATGATTTCGCGATCATAGCGGTAGACCAGCTCGCCCGCCGTGCGCGTGCCCTGCAAATCCGCCGTCAGCGCGCGCTGCTCGCCATCCTCCGTCCATGTGATTTCGAGCTTGCCGTCGTGCGCGCGCAGGCGCATTTTGTCCGCGCCGGGATACGCGATGCGCTGCTTGCGTCTGGAATAGAGCACGCCGAAGGACAGCTTTCCCTCCTTCGGGACGAGCGTTATATCCAGATCGTGCGCGGAGAAATCCGCGCCGTTCGGATACGGATGCGGCACGGCCAAACGGCTCAGGCGCTCTTTCAGCATGGAGGCCGCCTTGCCCGCGGGCAGCGTTTCCACGTCGGCGTGAATCTGCGGCACGAGGATGTCAAACAGCGCGTTGAGCGTCGCCTGCGGCCCGTGGATCGGGTGATTCTCCCCTTCCTTGAGCAGATGCAGATCCGAATGTCCCATCAGTTCGCCGAGGAAACCCGCCTCGTTGATGGAGACGATCAAATCCAGCGACGGCACGACGACGGAGAACTGGCCGAACGCGCCGTCCGCGCGGTACGAGCCTTCCGGCCTGCACATCCAAATCTGGTAGCCGTAGCCCACGCAGTTGTCGTAGATATACGGCGTGTGCGCGTGCGCAGGCCACGTGTCCATCCGCTCGGTGGTCGCGTCGTGCACAAAGGTCTCGCTCAGCAGGCGCACGCCGTTCCAGACGCCGCCGTTCAGATACAGCTTCATCAGGCGCAGGTTGTCTTCCGTCGTGGTGAACATGCCCATGCCGCCCAGACAAGTGCCGTCCGCGCCGCGGCGGCACATGACGTTTTGCGCGTCAATGCCGATCAAATCGAACAGGTTCTTCGCCAGATAATCCAGCATGCTTCCGCCCGTCAGCCGCTCGATGATCGCGGACAGCACCGCCGTCGTGTGGGAATTATAGCGCCAGAACGTGCCGGGTTCGTGGGCAATCGGTCGGGCGAAATACCGCTCCAGCCAATCTGCCGGATAGGTCGTTTCCTCTTCCTCCGAGCCGTCGCCCATCACCAGCAAATCGCGGATGGTCAGCCTTGAAAGCCTGTCGCTCATCTGCGCGGGCATCTTGTCCGGCAGGATATCGCATACCCTGTCGCTCAGCTTGAGCAGCCCCTGATATTCCGCCAGACCGATAGCCGTCGCGGTGTAGGTTTTGCTCAGGGAATGGTCGCAGTGGTGCAGGCCGGGCGCAAAGGGCGCCCACCACCCCTCCGCGCAGACCTTGCCGTGACGCATAATCATCAGGCCGTGCATCTGGGTAAAGCCGCCGTTTTCCAGCTCATCCAGAAATGCGTCAATCGCTTCGCTGGGAATGCCCACCTCTTCCGGCAGGCAGCGCTCAAATCGCTGAATCATGGTCTTTTTTCCTCCTCGCCCTTTGGGCCGCGCGTGCTTTCTCTCGCGCTCAACGTCACAGGAAACACCATATCAACCGGCACTTTTTCGCCGTGAATCTGTTTAATCAAACACTCTATCGCCATTTCACACATCTCCGGAATCGGCTGGCGGATGCTGGTCAGCGGCGGACACAGGCAGGCCGCCAGATAATTGTCGTTAAAGCCGATCACGCGAAGGTCTTCCGGCACGCGCCGCCCGCTTGCCACCGCACAGCGCACGACGGAAGCCGCAATCTGGTCACTGGTGCAGAACACGCCGTCCGCATCCGGAAACGTATCGAGCACCTGTCTGGCCAATTTGGAATAATCGCCGTGCAGGCTGTCGTTCTCCTCGGTTTCAAAAATGCGTTCCTCCAGCCCATGCTCGCGCATGACGCTGCAAAAGCCCACGAATCGGTCATACGCCGGGAGCAGCTTGTCGTGCACGGCCGCAATCATCACCGGGCGCTTGCTTCCGCTGGCGAGCAGTTCCTCCGCCGCCATGCGGCCGCCCATGTGGTTGTCGCAAAGCACCGTCGGCAACCGGCCGACCTTGATGCGCTCAAAGGAGACGACCGGAAGGTTGTCGTCCAGCAGCGCGTCGAGCTCGCGGGAACGCAGACTGATGATGATGCCGTCCACCTGATTGGCCTTGAGCATCCCGACATACTCCAGCGCCCGATCGTTCTGGCCGTCGGACGCATAGATCATCACCTTGTATCCGTGCCGCATAGCTGCAAGAATCAGTTGATTGGCGACCTCGCCAAAGTACGGATCATCGACAGAAGGCACCAGCAGACCGATGATTTTCGTTCTGCGCCGGGTCAACGACCGCGCGACTTCATTGGGCTGATAGTTCAGCTCCTCCATCGTCGCGTAGATTTTGTCGTGCATCTCCTGGCTGATGTAGCCGCGTTTGTTGAGCACGCGGGAAACCGTCGTCACCGAAACGCCGGCGCGCTGCGCTACTTCTTTGATGGTCGCCATTGGCTCGTTCTCCTTTGCTGGTCAGGGGCGGCAGACGACCTTCATGCCGTCGTAGGCCACCTCGATTCCATGGGGCGCGGCGAACCGCTCCCATTCCGAATGGGTCATGTCGTTCATGTGGGAAAGATGGTTGAGGATATAGCGCGTATCCGCCTTCACCAGCCCTGCCTTGTTCAGCCGCTCCCGCAGGCGCAGCACCTCGGCAAAGCCCATGTGCCCGTCGCCCTTGAGCGTTCCGCGCGCGCAATCCATGCTGACCACGGAAAATGTCAGGCCGGTGGTTTTCAGATATTCGTCGTTTTCCTCGCTCAATTCGCCGGTGTCGTTCGCATACAGCATCGCCGTTTCGCCATCCGATATGGCGTAAATCAGGCAGTCCTCCACCTGAATCGGCCGATGGTTGGCGCGCAGCGGGTAGAAGGTATACCCAGCGGCCTCGAACGGCTCAAACGGCTTCACCTCGTGAAAGCGGAAGCGTTCTTCCCTCACCTGTTCCGCACCGGCGCAGGCCGAAAGGAAGCGCTTTTTCACCCACAGATTGCCGTATAGGTCCAGCACGTTTTCTTCTTCCGGCACATCCGGGCGAAGCGCGCGGGACGGCACGCCGCGGTTTTGAAGCGCGTATATATCCTGATGATCCGGATGCGAATGGGTGAAGACGATGCACTTGAGTCGATCCAGCCGCAGGCCAAATCTCAGCTTCTGCGCGTGGATATCCGGCGAGAGATCGATCAGCACATCTTCGCCCAGCAGCGTGCAGGCGCGCATACGCAGGCTCTTTCCGCCCTCCTGCATCGAGCGCAGGCAGACGGGGCAGGCGCAGAACGTGGCGGGCATGCCCTCCGCCGCGCCGGTTCCCAGATATTGATACTCCACGGCCAATCGAATCTCCTTTCTTTTTTTGCGTTATCCTTTGATGCCGGACATCGCGACGGACTGCACGAACTGCTTTTGGAACGCGAGGAAGATGACCAGAATCGGCAGGGTAATCATCGCGCTGAACGCGAAAATCTGTCCCCAGAAGGTATACACCGAGTCGTTCAGGCCGCGCAGCGCCTGCGGCAGCGTGCGCCACGTGTTATCGCGGGTCACGAGCGTCGGCCAGAGCAGATCGCCCCACGCGCGGATGAAGGACATGATGGCGACCGTCGCATAAATCGGCTTGGAGAGCGGGGTCATAATCTTGAAGAACACGCCGGTGTAGCTTTCTCCGTCGATGATGGCCGCCTCCAGCAGATCCTTCGGCATGCCGCGGAAATGCTGATAAAACAGGAAGACATACATCGGTGTCGCCAGATTCGGAATGGCCAGCGCCCAAATGGTGTTGATGATGCCCAAATTAAAGGCCACCATGAAGCGGTTGATGATAACGGCCTCGGTCGGAATGATGGTCAGCGCGATCATCAGTGAAACGAGCAGCTTCTGCCCCCGAAATTCAAGCATGCCCAGCGCGTAGCCCATCATGCCGTTGATGAACATGCCGACGAACACCTGAATGATGGCGTTGACGGCCGAGTTGCGGAAGTAATGCAGAAAGTCGAGCTTTTCAAACACAGCGACATAGTTTTCGAGCGTCAGGTTGCCATAGGGAATGAACGCCTTGAGCGTCGCCATATCCGAAACGAGCTGCGTCTCGCTCTTGACAGAGGAAACGAACAGGAACAGCAGCGGCGCCAGAAAAACGACCGCCAGCGCGATATAAAGCACGTAGAACAGGGCGGACGTGACCGTCTTTTTCGTCTTATTTTCCACTTTCATCCTCAGTCGCCCTCCGTAAGCTTATTCTGAATCAAAGAGATCACCAGCACGATCAGGAAGAACACGACAGCCATCGCGGAGGTGTAGCCCACGCGGTTGTTGGTGAAGCCCTCCTGATACATCAGGTAGACCAGCGTTGTGGTCGAGCCCGCCGGACCGCCCTGCGTGAGCATATACACCTGCGTGAACATCTTGAGCGAGTAGATCGTGTTGGAAATAAAGACGTACACCAGCGTATTCTTGAGCTGCGGAATGGTGATATAGATGAACTGCTGCCACGTGTTCGCGCCGTCGATCGTGCCCGCCTCATACAGTTCCTCCGGGATGAACTGAAGGCCGCCGAGCATGATGATCATCTGCATACCGACACACTGCCAGATGGACATGATTGCGATGGACGGCATCGCCAGCGTCGTATCCTGAAGCCACTTCTGCGCCGGAACGCCGAACACACGCAGGATCGAGTTAAACAGGCCGTCTGCCGTGCTGGAGAAAAAGAAGCCCCAGATGACGGTCACAACCGTCATGGTTACGACCTGCGGCGAGAAATAGATCATGCGGAAGAATGTCACGCCCTTCGCCTTGCGGTTGACCAGCAGCGCCAGCAGCGTCGCCAGAATCAGCACGACCGGCACGAGGATGATCGTGTATTCAAACGTATTCCAGAACGCCTGAAGCGCGGTCTTGTTGGTGAAGGTCTTGATGTAATTCGCCCAACCGACAAACTTGGTCGGCTTGTTCGGGTTGAGCACCAGTCTGCGATCCGTAAAGGAATAGAAAACAGACATGAAAAACGGCAGGATCATGAACAAAAACATGATGATGATCGCCGGCGCGGACAAACCCCACGCCGCTTTCGCCTGCGCGCGGGACATCTGGCTTCTCCGCTTCGCCCCGCTTCTCTTGACAGTGATTTCACTCATACGCAATGCTCCGTTCTATCGCCATGCCGGTTGTCCGTCAGCATGACGGCTCTCCCTGTTTTGGCTTTTTTGTTTTTCGGGTTCAAAGGGCAAAAGAAGCGCCCGGTCAGCATTCGGCCGGCCGGGCGCGATGTGATTTTACTCGATGTTCCAGTCGTTTTCGACGATGATCTCATCGACGTACTCGGCCGCATCATGCAGCAGCTCAGCCGGATCGCCGCCAGCAAGAATGTTGGTCACGACACTCGCCATCTGGGTTTGAAGCGTCGAATGAGCCGGGGTGATCGGACGCAGGTAGCTGATGCCCGCTTCAAGCTGCTCGCGGTACAGGTACAGGCGGCCGCCCTCCTGCCACTGCTCCATGCTGTCCATGACGCTCTTGCGCGCCGGAACGCCGCCGTTCACATTGCAAACCATCTGGATGTATTCCGGGCTCATCATCGCCTGAAGAACCGTCCACGCCTGATCCGCCACGCCGCGATCGACCGCCGCGGTGGTCATCACGTCCACCGTAGAACCGGAGCAGGTGAACACGCCGTTGCCGAAATCCGGAAGCGGAACGATGATCGCGTCGTCGCCGAACGCCTCGACATGCTGGCTGTATTTCCAGTGGCCGAGCATGGAGAAGGCGGCCTCGTCGCGGCCATAGAACGCATCCTCGTAATCGCAGGCCGCGTTGATATAGCCCTCGTCGAGCATCTTCTTCATCCAGTCATATGCCGCGGCGGTGTTTTCGCCATCCATCGTGCCGGTCGCAAGCATGGTATCGCGGTTCAGGTAATCGCCGCCGAAGGAAGCGATGACCGCCATCCAAGTGAAGTAGAGGGAGCTGGTCTTGTTCTGACGGATGTAGAGCGGATACTCGTAGCCGATTTCCTTGCACTTGGCGAGGATATCCTCAAACTCTTCGACCGTCCACGCATCCTTGTAAGAGGTCGGGATGCGCGCGCCGATCTTTTCGAGAATGCTCTTGCGCGTCCACATGGCCATGCCGGAGTCAAACTGCGCCACGCCGTAGAGGCCGCCGTCGTAGGTCACCTCGGACCAGACAGACGGAAGAACATCGTTCTTCATATCCTCGTCGATGTAGTCGTCCAGACAGGCGATCATGCCCAGATCCTGGAAATACGGGATCTGCAAACCGTCAATCACGATAAGGTCGGGGGTATCGCCGACAATCGGAGCCGTCTGCAGCTTGTTGAGCAGCTCATCCTGCGCGAAGAACTGGTAATCCACCTGAATGTCGTCATGCTTCGAATTGAAATCATCGAACATGCTGGTGTAAATCACCGTCTCAGCGCCATCGCTGATCCACGCGGTCACGGTCGTAGCGTCCGCGCAGGCAATCGCCGCCAGCGCGAAGACCATGACGGCCGCCAGAAGCAGAGAAATGGACTTTTTCACTTGGGTTTCCTCCTTTAATGCTCCTTGTGTATGGGGTTGAACCTTCCCTTCCGGCTCTCCCCTGTTGCTGCGCTTAGTATATCAGCCTTTTAATTATATGTCAACCGGTTAGCATAAAAAAATGACCATAATTTTTTCCTTATTTGCAGCATATCTCCTTGTTTATGACAGAAATCGTTTTTATTTTCCCTATTTTCAGCCAGCTTTCCCTCATTTTTTCGTGCAAAACCCATACCAGATATGCTATGCGGTTCACATTTGAAGCGTGCCGGAGCAGAACATCGCGGACAGCACAAAAAGCCCCATACGCCGCGGAATGACCAAAGCATCCTGTGCGTATGAGGCTTTTGCTATGCTTCTTTTCTCGGTCGATCGGGCGTTCCATCAGCCGATGGGCATCCGCCCCTCTTTTCATACTAATTCGCAGTTAAAATGCTTAACAGAGCGCATCAGATTTTTTGTTCTGACGAAGCCAAGTGAAGTGAGGCGTACTGGAGGTACGTTGAACGGAACGAGGCAAAGTCAGAGCGAAAAAGATGGTGCGCGGATTAAGCCATTTTAACAAGAATTAGTATCAGACGTAAAACAGCAGATCCGCGTAGGACGGCATCGGCCAGTATTCCTTGCCGACCCTGCCCTCCAGCTCGTCGGCAACCTGCCGGGCGGCTTCCATCGCGGGGATGACGGCTTCGTGCTCATACATCGCGCGCGCGTTGAGCGCCTCCGGCTCGTCGGCGACAACGGCCTTGAGCCGCTCCGTCCGCTCGATCAGCTCGGCCGTCTTCTCGGTCAGCAGCCTGACCTGCGCGGCCTCCGCGGGCGCGTCCACGCCGATGCCCGCCTTGGCGGCCACGCCCTCCGCCAGCTTTCCGGAATACGCTGCGCAGGCCGGAACGATCAGCTTGCCGAGCATGTCGATCAAGGTCAGCGCCTCGATATGGATGATCTTGGCGTATTCCTCCATGTTGATATCCTGCCGGGACTGTATCTCCGTCCGCGTGTATACGCCGTGGCGGGCGAACAGCGCCACATTCTTCTCATCCGTATAATGGATGAGCGCCTCCGGCGTGGAGCGCAGGTTGAGCAGCCCGCGGCGCTCGGCCTCGAGCGGCCATTCCTCGCTGTAGCCGTTGCCGTTGAAGAGGATGCGCCGATGCGCGGCCAGCTCGCGGCGGATGAGCTTGGAGAGCGCGGCCTCGAAATCGTCGGCCTTTTCCAGCTCGTCCGCGAACTGCATCAGCTCGTCCGCGACGGCGGTGTTGAGCATGACGTTCGTGCAGGCGATGTTGAAGGACGAGCCGGGCATGCGGAATTCAAACTTGTTGCCCGTGAACGCGAAGGGCGACGTGCGGTTGCGGTCGGAGTTATCCTGCGGGATATGCGGCAGGCTCGTCACGCCGATATCCATGCTCCTGTGCCCCGCCGCCTTGTAATCCGTGCCCTCCACCAGCGACTGGATGACGGCGGCCAGCTCGTCGCCGACATACATGGAGACGATGGCGGGCGGCGCTTCGTTCGCGCCCAGCCGGTGATCGTTGCCCGCGCTGGCGACGCTGATGCGCAGCAAATCCTGATACTCGTCCACGGCCTTGATCACTGCCGTCAGGAACAGCAGGAACTGCGCGTTCTCCATCGGCGTAGAGCCCGGATCGAGCAGGTTTTCGCCCCTGTCAGTGGAAATCGACCAGTTGTTGTGCTTGCCCGATCCGTTCACGCCCTCGAACGGCTTTTCATGCAACAGGCAGACCAGCCCGTGGCGGTCGGCGACCTTCTTCATGATCTCCATCGTGAGCTGGTTGTGGTCGGTGGCGATGTTCGCGGTCGCAAAGACCGGCGCCATCTCGTGCTGGCAGGGCGCGACCTCGTTGTGCTCCGTCTTGGCGTTTACGCCCAGCTTCCAAAGCTCCTCGTCCAAATCGGCCATGAACGCCTTGACGCGCGGGCGGATAGAGCCGAAGTAGTGATCCTCCAGCTCCTGCCCCTTCGTGCTCCGCGCGCCCAGAAGCGTGCGGCCAGTGAGAATCAGGTCGGGGCGCTTCTTATAATCTTCCTTGTCGATCAGGAAATACTCCTGCTCGGGGCCAACGGTCGTCGTCACGCGGCTGACCTTCTTGCCAAAGAGCGCCAGCACGCGGCATGCCTCCTTGCTGATGGCCTCCATCGAGCGCAGCAGCGGCGTTTTCTTATCCAGAATCTCGCCCGTGTACGAGCAGAACGCCGTCGGGATGCAGAGCGTATCATCCTTGATGAACGCATAGCTCGTCGGGTCCCACGCGGTATAGCCGCGCGCCTCGAACGTCGCGCGCAGGCCGCCGGAGGGGAAGGACGACGCATCCGGCTCGCCCCGCATCAGCTCCTTGCCAGAAAACTCCATGATGACCGTGCCATCCGCGCAGGGCGAAATGAAGGAATCATGCTTTTCGGCGGTGATGCCCGTCATCGGCTGGAACCAATGGGTGAAGTGGGTCGCGCCCTTCTCGATGGCCCAGTCCTTCATGGCGTTGGCCACTACGCCCGCGACCTGCGGGTCCAGCGCCGTGCCCTGCCGCACGGTCTGCTTGAGCGATTTATACACGTCCTTGGGCAGTCGCTCCTTCATAACGGCCTCGTTAAAGACCATGCTTCCAAACAGCTCGGGCACTTTCTTCATTGTCATCTCTCCCATCTGCGCCGATGCGCGGCGTTGCTTTGGCGGACGGCCTTTTTGCCTGTCCGCGCCCTTGAACGTGCGTCAGTATAGCGCTTTTTTTCCCGTTCGTCAATCATTTTGACGCTGATTTTATCACTTCCTGCAATTCTTTTGAATCTGGCGTTTGTTTATGAGGATAATTAAATGAATTTGTTTCCGAACTTCATTTTTGAATTTTCCTTGACAAGATACCCCCACGGGGTATATAATGCTCCCGCAAGCGAGGTGAACACGCATGACCGAAGAGACGACGCCCTGCTGCTGCCACGGCAGAACCAAGCACCGCGAGGCCGGCGAGGAGCGCGATCTGCTCAACCGGCTCAGCCGCATCGAGGGGCAGATTCGCGGAATTCGCGGCATGGTCGAAAAGGACGCTTATTGTCCCGATATTTTGACGCAGGTTGCGGCGGCGAGCGCGGCGCTGAACAGCTTTTCCAAGGTGCTGCTGGCCAGCCACATCAAAACCTGCGTCGCGCAGGATATCCGTGACGGGAAGGACGAGACCATCGACGAGCTGCTGACGACGCTTCAAAAGCTGATGCGTTGACGGCGGGGGGTACGTTGGGACGTTGGGGCTCTGCCCCAAGCCCCGCCAGAAACCTGAGGTTTCTGGACTTCCCTCTTCCGCTTCGCGGCATGCCGCGAAGCCATGTGGAAGGTGCAGGGAACTCAGTTCCCTGCTGGGGTTTGGGGCAACGCCCCAACGTCACCTATGAAAGGAGTCATCTATGGAACAATATACCGTAACGGGCATGAGCTGCGCGGCTTGCAGTGCCCGTGTGGAAAAGGCCGTTTCCGCCGTGCCGGGCGTGACGAGCTGCTCGGTCAGCCTGCTCACCAACTCCATGGGCGTGGAGGGCACGGCT
>ERZ836441.1962-NODE-1962-length-17806-cov-29.300265_pt1 | contig 17806 bp, 13 predicted proteins | sample MGYA00519686_ERZ836441 | MGnify/ENA primary metagenome ERZ836441 (study PRJEB31850, sample SAMEA3708800) | human gut metagenome | biome: human gut; feature: human-associated habitat; material: faeces | place: China | collected 2014 ... | reverse complement strand
CTTTGCCCTCATCAGCCGCCTGCGGGCGGCAGCTTCCCCCGAGGGGGAAGCCTTTAAGGAGTGATACCATGAACGACAGGAAAACCCATGACCCTTTGCGTGTCAATGCACGCAATCTCCGCAAATCTATGACCCCGCAGGAGAGACGCTTGTGGTACGACTTTCTGAAAAACCTGCCGCAGACCGTTTACCGCCAGAAAATAATTGGCAATTTTATAGTTGATTTCTATATTTCATCGTGTAAACTGGTAATAGAACTGGACGGCGCACAGCACACCGAACCGCAAGCCGTTGAGTACGATGCACAGCGCACCGCCTACCTGCAAGGCATCGGCTGCCGGGTGCTGCGCTACGCCAACAATGCAGTGGACACAAATTTCGCGGGTGTCTGTGAGGACATCCTGCACAATATAGGGTAAGAGGGAACGTATATGGACAAACTGGGAACCTACGACGTCATCGTCATTGGTGCGGGGCATGCGGGGATCGAGGCGGCGCATGCGGCGGCACGGCTGGGGGCAAGGACCGCGGTGTTTACGCTGTCGCTGGATTTCATCGGCAATATGCCGTGCAACCCGTCCATCGGCGGCACGGCCAAGGGGCATCTTGTGCGGGAGGTCGATGCGCTCGGCGGGCTGATGGGTCTGGCCGCAGATGCCACCTACCTGCAAAGCCGGATGCTCAACCGCGGCAAAGGCCCCGCCGTACACAGTCTGCGCGTGCAGACAGACCGCAAGCGCTACCACATCTGGATGAAGCACGCGCTGGAGCAAACCGCCAACCTCGACATCCACCAGGGCGAGATCGTCGGCGTGGACGTGCAGGACGGCAAGGTCTGCGGCGTGTTCACGAACCTGCACGGCTACTACGCCTGCAAGGCCGTCGTCATTGCCACCGGCACCAACCTGGGTGGGCGCATCTTTGTGGGCGACGCCCACTATGACAGCGGCCCCGACGGCACCCATGCCGCCACCGCGCTGACCCGGTGCCTTGTGGAGAACGGCTTCACGCTGCGCCGCTTCAAGACCGGCACGCCCGCCCGCGTCCACCGCCGCAGCATCGACTTCTCGAAGCTCGAATGCCAGCCCGGCGACCCCGATGCCGAGCTGCAGCCGTTCAGCTTTATGACCCGCGTGCCGATGCACAACAAGGTCAACTGCTACATCGCCTACACGAACCCCGCGACCCATAAGGTCATTCTCGACAACCTGCACCGCTCGCCGCTCTACGGCGGCGACATTCAGGGTGTCGGCCCGCGGTACTGCCCGTCCATTGAGGACAAGGTCGTCCGCTTTAAAGAGAAGGAGCGCCACCCGGTCTTTGTGGAGCCCTGCGGCGAGGACACCGAGGAAATGTACCTGCAGGGTCTCTCGTCCAGCCTGCCCGAGGCCGTGCAGAACGAGATGTACCGCACGATTGCCGGGTTTGAGCATCTCGAAATCATGCGCCCGGCCTACGCCATCGAGTATGACTGCGTGGACCCCACGACGCTCAAGCCCACGCTGGAAAGCAAGGTCGTGGGCGGCATCTACGGCGCGGGGCAGTTCAACGGCACATCCGGCTATGAGGAGGCCGCTGCGCAGGGCTTGCTGGCGGGTCTGAACGCCGCCCGCCACGCGCTGGGCAGGGAAGAACTTGTGCTGGCGCGGCACACAAGCTACCTCGGCACGCTGGTGGACGACCTTGTCACGAAGGGTGTCATGGACCCCTACCGTATGATGACGAGCCGCAGCGAGTACCGCCTGAGCCTGCGCCAGGACAACGCCGACGAGCGGCTGACCCCGATTGGCCGCGAGTACGGGCTGGTGGACGATGACCGCTGGGCACTGTTCTGCCGTGACCGCGAGGTCAAGCAGGCCGAGCTGCACCGGCTGGAGACGACGAGCATCAAATTGGCCGACCTGCGCGCCGCCGCCCCCGAGGGCGCGGAGCTGGGCGAGATCGGCGGTTCGGCCATCGAGCTGATGCGGCGGCCCTACATCAGCTATGATCTGATCGCGAAGGTCATTGGCCGCGGCGAGGGCGTGACCCCCGCCATGGCGCAGCGCATCGAGACGGAGATCCGCTACGCCGGGTACATTGCGCGGGAGGAGCGGATCATACGGGATATTCAGCGGCACGAGAATGTGAAGATCCCCGACGACTTTGACTATGCGCCGATTGAGACGATGACGCTGGAATCCCGCGAGAAGCTGACGAAGATAAGGCCGCGCACGCTGGCGCAGGCCGGGCGGATACCGGGTGTATCACCCAGCGACCTGGCGCAGCTGAGTATTGTGCTGCTGAAGCTGAAATAAACAGGATGCCTTCTCCCGCGAGGGAGAAGGTGCCCGAGGCCCCGCCCGAGGGCGGATGAGGGCCGAGTATATCGATTTCACCCGCAACCGGGCAGCCACATACAGTCTGCCCTCATCAGCCGCCTGCGGGCGGCAGCTTCCCCCGAGGGGGAAGCCAAGGAGACGCTATGATTGATAAAAACAGATTACAAGCTAAATGTTCCACGTGGAACATCCCCTTGACCGGCGCACAGCTGGACCTGCTGGACAGGTACGCCGAGCTGCTGGTCAGCTATAACGAAAAGGTCAACCTGACCGCCATCACCAGCCCCGAGGGCATCGAGGACCGCCACTTTGCGGACAGCCTGCTGTTTGCGGCGCAGCCCGAGGTCAGCGGCAGGCTGGTGGACGTCGGCACCGGCGCGGGGTTCCCGGGCATTGTGGCAAAAATCTACAAGCCTGACCTGGAGCTGACGCTGATGGAGCCGACGGGCAAGCGCGTGGACTTTTTACGCTACGCCTGTGCCGAGCTGGGTCTGACCGGCGTCGAGTTTGCGAAGGAACGCGCCGAGGAGGCCGCCCGCAAGATCTGGCGCGAGCAGTTCGACGTGGCCAGCGCCCGCGCGGTGGCAGCACTGCCTGTGCTGTGCGAATACTGCCTGCCGCTGGTCAAAGTCGGCGGGCGGTTCATCGCGATGAAGGGCCCCGAGGCAGACGCAGAAGCAAAAGCCGCCGCCAACGCGCTGAAAAAGCTGGGCGGCCAATATGAGGAAACGCGCACCTTCACACTGCCGGACGGCAGTGCCCGCGGGCTGGTGTTCTGCAAAAAAATATCGCAGACTCCGACGGTTTACCCCCGAAACGGCGGAAAAATTGCAAAGAAGCCGTTGTAACAGCGCAAAAATTTGAACATAAGGGCGAACGATTTTTCTTCCCCGAAACTGCGGTTTATGCTATGCTTTTTGTAGAAAAGCATAGCATTTTTTACGCCACAGGGGAGGAACCGAAATTGCCTAGAAATGATATACAAAAACAGGGGCGCATTCTGATGCTGCCTGTGGACTGCATCGAGCCGTCGCCCTACCAGGCGCGCACCGCCTTCGACGAGCCGGAGATCGCCGCGCTGGCCGTCAGCATTTTGCAGAACGGCCTTTTGCAGCCCATCAGCGTGCGGCGGGTCGGGCTGCACAAATACCAGCTTGTGGCGGGGGAGCGCCGCCTGCGCGCCTGCCGTCTGGCCAAGCTGGACAAGGTGCCGGCGATACTGGCCGACTACGACGACAGCGAATCCGCCGCGCTGGGGCTTTTGGAAAATTTGCAGCGCAGCCAGCTGGACCCGTTCGACACGGCGCGGGGCATTAAAGAGGTCATCCGGCTGTGGGGCTGCACCCAGGCCGAGGCTGCGCGGCGGCTGGGGTTGAGCCAGCCGGCCCTTGCCAACAAGCTGCGCCTGCTGACCCTGACGCCGGAACAGCAACAGCTTTGCACGGCCAGCCATCTGAGCGAGCGCCACGCCCGCGCCGCCCTGCGCCTGCCTGAGGGACGCCGCACCGCCGCGCTGGAAAAGATGGCGCGGGACAAGATGAGCGTGCGCCAGGCGGACCGCCTTGTGGACCAGATGCTGGCCGCCCCCAACGGGCCCAGCCCCTGCCGCCGCACGATCCCCATGGTGCGGGATGTGCGGTTCTTTGTAAATACATTGCAGCACGCGGTGGATTTGATGACCCAGAAGGGGATCGCCGCCACGACCCGGTGCGATAAGCATGACGGGTGTCTGGAGTACATTGTGAGGATCCCGGTCAGCAGCGACGGTACGGCGGGAAAGGTGGAGAACGGCGCGAAGGAGGAAGAAGGGGAGTTTGAGGTGAAGGTGTGAGGGAAAGGCCGGCTGCGAGGATAGACGGCCGGGATGGCTGCGTTGGTGTACGCTTTTTGGCTGCCGCGCGGTAGGGGCCGGGCATGCCCGGCCCGCGGGTTTCCCTTAAGCGCCCGTTTGCCGTACACTGCCGGGCCGCCTATATGCGGCCCCTACACCGCAGCAATATTTTACCATGCAGCAACGGCAAACGTCCCCGGAACGGTCAAGACCGTTCCCTACAAAGCACCCGTGAACCCCATCTGTAGGGAGGGGTCTTGACCCCTCCGCTGACGCTTGTCCGATACCGGGCATTCACGGGCAGCCGCCCGCGCACCCCCCGCGGGGCGTCGGGGACGCCGCCCCCTGCAACGACCTACGAACTTTCCCACCATCGTTCATGCCTGCGCCGCTTGCGGCATGGCATACCCCCCCGGCAGATGTTCCACGTGGAACATCTGCCGGACTTTTTTGTTGGAAAAACCCCTTTTTTATCCCTTCTGTTTGTGCTATAATAGATACAAGCGGCCCCAAAGCCGCCAAAAAACGCAAAAACAGGGGAGGTACGGCGTGGCAAAAGTCATCGCAATAGCAAACCAGAAGGGCGGCGTTGGCAAAACCACCACCGCCGTCAACCTGAGCGCCTGTGTGGCGGCACTCGGCAAAAAGGTCCTCATCGTCGATCTGGACCCGCAGGGCAACACCACATCGGCGTATGGCATCTCCAAAAACAAGGTGGAGGCCGACACCTACACCTGCCTGATCGACGATGATGACGTCCGCGAGGCCATCATCAAGAGCGAGTACAACGCCGATGTGCTGCCGTCCAACACCCAGCTGGCGGGCGCGCCCATCGAGCTTGTGTCGGTGCCGCGGCGGGAAATGCGCCTGCGCACCGTGCTGGCCCCCGTCGTGCCGCTGTACGACTACATCTTCATCGACTGTGCGCCGTCGCTCGACCTTTTGACCGTCAACGCGCTCTGCGCGGCGGACACCGTCATCATCCCGATGCAGTGCGAGTTCTTCGCGCTCGAGGGCCTGAGCGAGCTGATGGCGACCCTGAAAACCGTGCGCAAAAAGTACAACCGGTACTTAGACATCGAGGGCGTGCTGTTCACGATGTACTCCGGGCGGCTCAACCTGACGATGCAGGTCGTCGCGCAGGTCAAAAAGTACTTTGGCGACAAGGTCTACCGCGCCGTCATTCCGCGCACCGTGCGCCTGAGCGAGGCCCCGAGCTTCGGTATGCCGATCAACTTCTATGAGCCGAACGGCAGGGGCAGCGAGGCGTACATGGAATTGGCGCGGGAATTTTTGGCAAACAACGAACGATAAGGAGGGACGCCGATGGCCAAAAAGAAGATGGGCGGGCTTGGCAAGGGGCTGGACAGCCTGTTTGCCGACCTGTCCGACGATACCGGCAGCGAAGCGTCCAACTCAACGCTGCCGCTGCGGGAAATCGAGCCTGACCCCGAGCAGCCCCGCAAGCGGTTTGACGACGACGCGCTGAACCAGCTGGCCGACAGCATCACCGAGAACGGGCTTTTGCAGCCCATTGCGGTGCGGCCCAAAAAGGTCGGCCCGGGGTACATCATCATTGCGGGCGAGCGCCGCTGGCGTGCCGCACGCCTGGCCGGGCTGGACGAGGTGCCGGTCATCATCAAGGATGTGACCGACGAGCAGGCCGCCGCGCTGGCGCTGATTGAAAACCTGCAGCGCGAGGACCTCGACCCCATCGAGGTCGCCGAGGGCTGCAGGCAGCTGATCGACAAGTACGGCTTAACACAGGAATCTGCCGCGAAAAAGCTGGGCAAGAGCCGCAGCGCCGTGACCAACAGCCTGCGTCTGCTGGCCCTGCCAGAGGATGTGCGCCGTATGGTCAGCGGGGGCAAGCTGAGCTTTGGCCACGCCAAGGTCCTGCTGGGGCTGCCCAATGAGGATCTGATGCGGCAGGCTGCGGCGGAGGTCGCGGCGCAGAATCTGAACGTGCGCCAGACCGAGGCCCTGTGCAAAAAGCTGACAAAGCCCGCCAGGCCGCCCAAGGCGAAGGATGATAACTTCACCCGCCCGAAGCGCGCCGTGGAGGTGGAGGCGGCCTTGAAAGAGGTCACCGGCAGCGAGGTCCATGTTGACTACAAGGACGGCAAGGGCTCGCTGAAAATCGACTTTTACAGCGATGATATGCTGCAAAAGTTCGTGAGCCTGCTGGGAATGTATGACCCGGAAGGGTGAGCAGCCCCTCAGGGGAAGCCTGAAAAATAATCTATTATTGAAATTTTAATAGAGGAGTACCACTATGTTAGACATTCGTTTTGTCCGTGAAAATCCGGACGCCGTCAAGGAAAACATCAGGAAAAAGTTCCAGGACGCCAAGCTGCCCCTCGTCGATGAGGTCATCGCGCTTGACGCCGAGTACCGCGCCGCCATCGGTGAGGCCAGCGACCTGCGCGCAAACCGCAACAAGCTGTCCAAGCAGATCGGCGCACTGATGGGCCAGGCCAAGAAAGACCCCTCCAAGGCTGCCGAGGCCGAGGAAATCAAGAAGCAGGTCACGGCCCAGGCTGACCGCCTGAAGGAACTGGAGGCCAAGGAGACCGAGCTGCAGGCCAAGATCCAGGAGATCATGTACACGATCCCCCAGATGATCGACCCCAGCGTGCCCATCGGCCCCGACGACAGCCATAACGTCGAGGTCCAGCGCTTCGGCGAGCCCGTTGTGCCCGACTACCCGATCCCGTACCACGTGGACATCATGGAGAGCTTCGACGGCATCGACCTTGACGCCGCAGGCCGCGTCTCCGGCAACGGCTTCTACTACCTGCTGGGCGACATTGCCCGCCTGCACGAGGCTGTGCTGGCCTACGCCCGCGATTTTATGATCGACAAGGGCTTTACCTATGTCATCCCCCCGTTCATGATGCACGGCGACGTGGTCAAGGGCGTTATGTCTTTCCCTGAAATGGACGCTATGATGTACAAAATCGAGGGCGAGGACCTGTACCTGATCGGCACGTCCGAGCACACGATGATTGGCCGCTTCATCGACCAGACGCTGGACGGTGCCAAGCTGCCCCTGACCCTGACCAGCTACAGCCCCTGCTTCCGCAAGGAGAAGGGCGCCCACGGCATCGAGGAGCGCGGCATCTACCGCATCCATCAGTTCGAGAAGCAGGAGATGATCGTCGTCTGCAAGCCTGAGGACAGCATGGACTGGTACGACAAGCTGTGGAAGAACTCCGTCGAGCTGTTCCGCTCCATGGAGATCCCCGTCCGCCAGCTGGAGTGCTGCTCCGGCGATCTGGCTGATCTGAAGGTCAAGAGCTGCGACATCGAGGCGTGGAGCCCGCGCCAGCAGAAGTACTTCGAGGTCTGCTCCTGCTCCAACCTGGGCGACGCCCAGGCCCGCCGCCTGCGCATCCGCTTTAAGGATGAGAACGGCAAGACCCAGCTGGCCCACACGCTGAACAACACCTGCGTGGCCCCGCCGCGTATGCTGATCGCCTTCCTGGAGAACCACCTGCAGGCCGACGGCACCGTGACCATCCCCGAGGTCCTGCGCCCCTACATGGGCGGCAAGGCCGTGCTGGTGCCCAACAAGAAGTAATTTTGAAAGAGCCTTCCCCTTTGGGGGAAGGTGGCCGAGGCCGGATGAGGGGAAAGCTGCCGTGGCCGCCCATAACCGGGTAACTGCCGTCAGTTCGCCCCTCATCAGTCCGCTTTGCGGACAGCTTCAGTCTCCGCGCTAAGAGCCGCCTTCGGCGGTTGCGCTCCGACACGCGCCTGCGGGCGCAGCCCCTCGTGGGAAGCCTTTAGAGTTTTCCCCCGCATTGCACCTGCAATGCGGGATTTTTTTTGCATTTTTGAAAAAAATCGGGAAAAACTACTTGACATAGGGGAGAATGTCGGCTATAATAATATAGCGTTCTCAAGAGCGCGACGACAAATGTGGCGGTATAGCTCAGTTGGCTAGAGCATTCGGTTCATACCCGAAGTGTCACCGGTTCAAATCCAGTTACCGCTACCACATGATACAGGATTTCGCTAAAATACTTGGGGGTCGGTTGCAATAGTAGCCGATAAGTTGCTTGCTGTTTTAGCGAAATCTTGTATTATATGGCCCGTTGGTCAAGCGGTTAAGACACGGCCCTTTCACGGCTGTAACATGGGTTCGATTCCCGTACGGGTCACCAAAAAGCACTACTTCATTTGAGGTAGTGCTTTTTTCTTGTGCTATAAACTTTTAAGGGAGTAGAGGAGTACGGGAATCGAACAGCCCGGGCCCCGCGTCCGCGTCCCGCGGGGCAAAAACAGCCCCGCGGGCTGTTTTTAGGGCGCGGGAGATGGACGGGAGGGTCACCAAAGGGGCTGTTGTACATCCCCTCGTTTTCTTTTGCCTATTCCTCCGGCCTGACCACCGTTACGGTACACTGCGCTGTAAAACCGCCGCAGTCGGCGGTCAGGGTCGTGGTGCCGTAATTCACGGGGACGAGCCAGGAGCCGTCGAAGCGGGCGATGCGCTCGTCGGCGATGTGATAGGTCACGGCGGGGTGGTCGGTGGTGTCCTCCGGCAGAAGATGGCAGACTGCGCCGACGCGGCTGGCGTAGGCGTAGTCGGACTCGCGCGTGCCGTCGGCGGTGATCCAGGTCACAAGCTCGTCGTCAAAATACAGCGTGTAGTCGTCCAAAGCAATGCCGCGCAGCGGGCTGGACACCTGCACCGGGCAGCTGGCGGAAATTTTCCCGTCGGCGCTTTGCAGCGTCAGGGTGGTCGAGCCGCCGCGCAGACCGGTCACAATGCCGCTGGAATCGACCTCGGCAATCGTGTCATCGGCCACAGACCAGCGCCACTCGGTCAGGGCGGCGCGGCGGGGGCTGACCTCACGCCCGTCGGCATCCTCGTAGAGGACGGCGGTCTCGGCGGTCTGGGTCTTTTCGACCTGCACGGTGTCGGGCAGGGTCACGGCGGCCACCGGCGCGCCGCAGGCCGTCAGGCCCAGCAGCAGGGCGGGCAGAACAAAAAACAGCGATTTCATGCAAAAGCCCCCTTTTGGCAGTATCATACCACAATGCGCCGCCGCAGGCAACTGTTGCACTTTTGGGCAAATGCGTGTACAATAAACTATATACTTTTGCAAAAGGGGGGCCGGGCATGGAGCGGACGGCGGGCGGCATCACCTACACGCTGACGCGGCGGCGGGTGCGCAACATCAACCTGCGCGTGCGGGCCGACGGCAGTGTGGCGGCCAGTGCGTCGCCGCGGGTGCCTGCAGCTTATGTGGACGCCTTTGTCACGGCGCGGGCCGACTGGGTGCGCACCGCACAGGCGCGTGCCGCGGCCCGGCGCGAACGAGAGGCCGCCGAGGCCCCCGCGCTGCCGCCCAAGGCCGAGGCGCTGGCCTATATGCAGGCGCTGTGCCGGGCATACTATCCGCAGTTTGCGGCGACCTGCCCGGGCGGCGCGATGCCCAAAATTGCGGTGCGCGACATGAACACCCGCTGGGGGTCGTGCAGTCTGCGCACCGGCACGCTGGCGTTTGCGCGGCGGCTCTGCACGATGCCGCTGCCCGCGCAGGAGTACGTTGTTGTGCATGAGTTCTGCCACTTTGCCCACCCCGACCACAGCCCGGCGTTCTGGGCTGCGGTGGCGGAGGTGCTGCCGGATTATAAGCAGCGGGAACGGATGCTGAAGCTGCGGTGAAAGCGGGCGAATGCGGGGGGAGTTTGCCGCGATTGCCCGTGAACGGGGTGCCGACGGAAGGTTTGCCCTCATCCGACCTTCGCGTTCGCTCGGCCACCTTCCCCCGGAGGGGAAGGCTTCATACTCTACAAACAAGGGAGGTTCCCATCTTGCCGTCTCCACAGAAAAAATATACGACGCTGGTCAGCAATACGCTGCTGTTTGCCATCTCCAACTTCAGCTCCAAGCTGCTCAGCTTCTTCATCCGCCCGTATCTGAGCTACGCGCTCGACTCGCCGGACGTTATGGGCGTGTCCAGCCTTTTGCAGCAGGCCACAAACCTGCTGATCCCGGTGGTCAGCCTTGGCGTGGCCTATGCGGTCATCCGGTTCGGGCTGGACAAAGCGACCAACAAATCCAGCGTCTTTGTCAACGGCGCGGCGACTATCGGGCTGGGCTTTGTGGTGCTGCTGCTGGCCATGCCGCTGGTGCGGCTCATCCCGAACGCTGCGGAGTACCTGGGCTTTTTGTACCTCTGCGTGCTGGCCAGCTGTATGAGAACGCTGTGTACCCAGTTCATCCGCTCGCGGATGCTGAACCGGCTGGTCGCCATAGACGGTGTGCTGACCACGCTGAGCCTGCTGCTCTACTACCTGCTGTTCCTGAGCGTCTTAAAAATGGGCGCTACAGGCTTTTTGCTGGCAAATGCGCTGGCAGATTTGACATCCATGGTGTTTGTGTTCATTGCGGGCGGGTGCTGGCGGTACTTCAAGCCCAAGGCGTTTGACAAGACGCTGTGGAAGGAGATGCTGCGCTACTGCCTGCCGATGATCCCGGCGTCCATCAGCTTTTGGATCATCAACGCCAGCGACATGTTCTTTGTGCAGGGCATGTGCGAGGGCTACGCGGGCCGCAGCGGCAACCACTGGGTCGGCCTGCTGTCGGCGGGGTACTTCCTGCCGCAGATCATCACGATTTTGGGCAGCATCTTCTATGAGGCGTGGCAGCTCTCCGCCGTGACCGAGGAGACGGACCGCCAGGCGTTCTTCTCCAAGATATTCCGCGTGTATGCCAGCGTGCTGTTCTGCTGCGTGGCGGGCATCATCATGCTGTGCCAGCTGCTCATGCGGGTGTTCAAGGCTGAATATTTTGACGCCTGGACGTTTGTTCCGTTCCTGACGCTCTGCTCGATGCTGACCTGCCTGAACCAGTTCCTGAACAGCGTCTACGTCGTGTATAAACGGTCTACCGGCTCGCTGTTCACAATGCTGGCCGGTGCGGTGCTGAACCTGATTCTGAACTACCTGCTCATTTCGCAGTGGGGCCCGTGGGGCGTAACCCCGGCCAGCTTCCTGAGCCTGATGCTGGTGTTTTTGCTGCGCGCCTACTCGACCCGCGGTCTGCTGGAGATCGACTTCCACCCGGCGTGGCTTGTGCTGAATCTGGCGCTGGTGCTGGCGGAGATCTGGTGCATGATGAACCTGACCCATTGGGCGCTGCCCGTCGTGGGCATCACCGCGGTGGTCTGCGTGCTGAACATCCGCGAGGTGCTGAGCATGCTGGATACGCTGATCGGGAAGTTTTTGAAGAAACGGAAAAGTTGATTTTGATTTGCCTTCCCCCCCGGGGGAAGGTGTCTGTGGCCCCGACCACAGACGGATGAGGGGCAAGCTTGCGGTACTGATCCGCTTACGGGCTGCCGCCGGAAGGATGCCCCTCATCCGGCGCTGCGGCGCCACCTTCCCCCCCGGGGGAAGACTTAAAGGAGCTTATCATGGAAAACAACGCTATCCTCTCCGCCCTCTCCGCCCGCAAGAGCGTGCGGGTATTCACCCCCGACCCCGTCACGCTGGACGAGCGGGCGGCCATCCTGAACGCGGCGTTCCAGGCACCGACGGCGGGCAACCAGCAGCTGTACACGATCCTGGACATCACCGACCCGGCGCTGAAGGCCGCGCTGGCCGACCTGTGCGACCACCAGCCGTTCATTGCCGGGGCGCCGCTGGTGCTGGTGTTCCTGGCCGACTGCCGCCGCTGGCTCAACGCCTACCACGCTGCGGGCATCACGGACGCCCGCAAGCCCGGGGCAGGGGACTTGATGCTGGCCGTGGCCGACACCTGCATTGCCGCCCAGAACGCCGTGGTCGCCGCCGAGTCTCTGGGCATCGGCAGCTGCTACATAGGCGACGTCCTCGAGAATGCTGAGGCCATGCGCGATGCCCTGCACCTGCCGCAGTACGTTGTGCCCGCCTGTATGCTGGTGTTTGGCCGCCCCACGGAGCAGCAGCAGCGCCGCCCCAAGCCCGCCCGCTTTGCCGAGCAGGCCGTCGTCTGCGAGAATGTGTACACGGACCGCACCCCCGACGAGCTGCGCGCCGACTTTGCGGCGAAAGCCGCCGCCAACGGCCAGCTCGACTACGACTTTGACAAAGCCGTGCAGGCATTTTGCAAGCGCAAGTACGCGAGCGACTTTTCCCGGGAGATGACGAGAAGCGCAGAGATTTACTGGAAAGAGTTTTTGTGATTGGCAGAGAACGCAGGGGCGGATCCCATATCCGCCCGGGAGTGTTGCCGCTGCCGCCGCACCCCTGCAATCTCTACAAATAAACCACCCCCACCCAACTGCAGATGTTCTGCGGCTGGGTGGGGGCTTTCTTATTGATTGAGGGTGAAATTATATAGCAGACCGTCAATAAATTGCATTCCTGCCTTATTGCGTATGTAGGGGCGACCATTGGCCGCCCGCCGACTTACCGCAGCAACGCATTTTCCGGGACAGTTTTCTTGCAAGGCAAACGGGCAGGGGCGAGCAATGCTCGCCCCTACAAGCGTTTTTCGACAGTCTGCTATATTTTGGTTGTATCCTGTAGTTTATGCTCTGGCGTAACGAAGCTGCCGGTATTGTCAGCTTTTAGATTGGCGTTGGATACAGGATTTCCGGCGTTATCAATTTTACGGATAGAGACAGTGCAGAGTTAGCTATTCTTGTATATGATATGAAAAGTATCATTATTACCAACAGTCTTTTCCAGACTATAACTACCCCATGCTCCACTATTAGGGGTAAAAGCATCAATATAGAACCAGGTTTTTTTATGGGGAGCCGGAGTAGAGGGATATGGATCATAATATAAATGAAACGAACATTTGAAGCCTCTCTTATATCCTTCAGGCGGGCAGATTTCATTTATAACATAAGTTTTGTTATTTTGGTCTCCGGTAGTTAGGAAAGCAGAATACTCGATGCTATCTCCCTCATGCAGTTTGACAGGAATGGAGCATTCTCCGTTACTACCACTGGTGAGTTCGGCAACAGTTTTTTTGCCGTCCATAATAGAAAAAATAGCACCGGACAGCGGGGCTCCTTCAGGGTCAGTGACGTGCAGCTCCAATTTGGCAACGGGAAAGCGCATAATGGTAAGCCGCCTTTTATCCATCTCGACAATACCTGAATTGAAATTTCCGCCATCCTGTATGGAATTGAGATAATAGTCGTTGTCCCCATCATTGCGAACGTTAATATAGATTTCTGTATCGCTGGGAATGACTTGATAGCCATCAGGAACTTCAGCGTCGGTGATAGTAGTCCGCTTATCCCCGATAACAGTGCGGGGACTATGGTCTTTATCACGAGAAATGTCCAACAGAATATCACCGTTTTCATCAGAGTCCACATCAAAGGAGTTTTCGCCGCTCTGAATGTGATATGTTCTGTTTGCAAAAGGCGCAGATTTTTTAGTACTGACATCCTGCAAGTGGATAATGAACTGCTTTTCATTTGCTGTAACAGTGCTGCCGGTCGTACCGCCGCCGGAAATGCCGCCCCCGGTGCCGCCCCCGCCGGTTTCACCGCCGCCGGAGTTGTCATTCTTCTTCGGCGTCGGCACAACAACAGCCTCATCACTGCCGATATTTACACTCGCGGTGGTTCCCGCGTTCGTGTATACGACCTGTATCCCATCGGCGCTGGTATACACTAAGTACAAAACCTGCCCGCTGGCGTTGCAGGTCATCCCCTGCACGGTACCCTTGACCCCGGCATCTGCCGCAATCGTGGTCGTGGCAATACTGCCCGCAGGCGGGCTTGCCACATCCAGCAGATACTGCCCGCTGCCCTCGGTCAAGGCGACCTTGCCGCCTGTGACCTCGGGTGCGTTTGCTTCTAATGGGCCTGCCCAGCTTGTCAGGGCATCTGCACCATCGCTTTTTCCCGTTATTGATGCGTTCTGCACCAAGGCGTAGTTCTGCGCGCCCTGCCGGGTCACCGTCATCACACACGCCTGCGTCTCACTGACGGCCTGCTTTTCCTTGGCGCTGTCAATGTACCCGGTCAGCGCCGGGACGGCAAAGGCCGCCAGCACACCCAGAATCACCAATACCACGATCAGCTCCACCAGCGTAAAGCCGCCGCGGCTGCGCGGGGTTCGTTTCAGACCTGTCATAGGGATGCCTCCTCTTTACTCGGCGGGGTCAAAAATGCTCTGGTCGCGCTTGGCGTGCGCGCCGATGTTGTTGTATTCCAGCATCAGATACCCCTTGGCCCACTCGTCCAGCGCGGGGTCTGCGCCGTATTCGGCTGTGCTGCCGTCCACCTTCATGTAGTCGTTGGCGGCGGTCACAACGGGGGTGTTGTGCTTCATTTCCAGCAGGTACTCGTAGTAGTCGCTCAGGGGCAGACCCGCCTGCTGCAGCAGGGTGGGGGTCAGCATGACCATGTCCATGCGGTTCAGCGGGTCGGTGGTGCTGGTGGCGGCTGCCGTGTGCTCCAGCGGGTAGTTGGCCCAGATGAAAAACGGCGTGCTGCGCTCCAAAATCTGCAGCTCGTTGTCGGTTTCGGCAAAGCTGGGGTCGGCCACATGGCCTACAAAGCTGGGCGCGTGGTCACCGGCCATGGCCACAATGACCTTGCGGCCCGTCTTTTCGTACTGCGCGGTAAAGTAATCGCACAGCTCCTGCACGGCGGCGTCGGTCATTTTGATGCAGCTCAGGTACTCGTCCATCAGCGCATCGTAGTCGCCGTAGTCGGTGGCGGCGTGGACAATATCCAGCGACGCATCGTTCATATCGTAGTCGCCGTGGCTCTGGATGGAAACCAGGAAGCTGAACCGCGGCTTGTCCTCCGGCATGTCCTCGTACATCGTTTCCCAGTCGCGGTAGGTGGCCGAGTCGGTCTGGTACGGGCGGTCCCCGTAGGTCTCCTGCGTGGTAAAATCGCTCTGGAAATGGGTCTCGTCAAAGCCCAGCGCCAGCCAGGCGGAGTCGCGGCGGTAGTTGGAGTTCGTGTAGGGGTGGGCGGCCATCGTGGAGTAGCCCAGACCCTTGAGGTAGCTGACAACGCTGTTGGCGTTGTACAGGTTCAGCCAGTTGAACGGCGTGATGCTGGGCATCAGGATCAGCGAGTTGGAGGTCAGCATCTCGTACTCGGTGGAGTTTGTGCCGCCGCCCACATGGGGGCTGATCGTGTGGCCGTAGACCGAGTTGGGCAGGTTCTTGGTGACCGGCATGATGTCGGTGTCGGCCTGCAGGTCGGTGACAAGGTCAAAGTCGTAGAAGCTCTCGGACAGGATCAGCACAATGTCGGGGTAGTCCTCGGCGCTCTCGGGGCTGGCAGGGGCGATGTAGTCGTCGGCCTTGCGGGCGGTGTTCACCGCCGCGGCGTCGTTGTAGTTCTCCGGCTCAATGACAGGGTCGGCCATCAGGCTGGTGGCCTCAATCGTCCCGGCCAGATAGCCGTAGGTGTAGTAGGTGTTCTGCCACGCCCAGCCGTAGGTCGTCTTGGGCTTGATGGTCACGGGGCCGAAGTAGCCGAAGAACATGACCAGAAACACGCCCAGTGCGCTGCCCGCCGCCCGCACGCCGCGGGCCTTCCAGCTGGCGCGCTTAGGCGCACCCTTGACCAGCCGCGCCTGCACGAACGCAATCGCCAGAATCGGCAGGTAGAGCAGCGCGATCTTCACAACGTCCTGCGTGATTTTCAGGGTGTAGCTGCCCATGACCTCGGCGGCGGTGCCGAGGTTCAAAATGTCCTGGGGCATCAGCGCCGAGCCGTGCAGGTCGCGGGTGTAGTAGTTGATGAGTGCAATGATGGTGAACACCGCACCCGAAATGCCCGTTGCGCGGCTCCACTTGCCGAGCAGCGCAAACAAAATCAGCGTCAGGCAAAAGGCGGTCAGCGCGTTGAGCGGCGCGTAGAGCGGCCATTGAAGCTGCATAAAGCTCTCGGTCACGCCGTCGGACAGCTCCAGCTGATAGCGGGAGATGAACCCCACCGCCACCGCCAGCAGGCAGGGGAGCACCCCCTGCAAGAGGAATTTCTTCCAGTTAAAGTTTTTCAAATGCTGCATAGGTGATGAATAAATACCTTTCTCTGTAAATTTTGTACATAACTATACATAATATATTATAACACGACACCACAAAAAAAGAAAGAGGCGCGGGCAGCACCTCTTTGGATATATAATGATGTTTGTCCGGGATACGGATATTACAATACGCCTGCCCGTAGGGAGCGGCATATATGCCGCTCGCACCTCCCGGCCGGCACCCGCCAACCATCCACCACCCCGTAGGGGCCGGGCATGCCCGGCCCGCAACCCTGCGTCGCCGCCTGTTACTGGTTTGCATCGTAGGGAGGGGTCTTGACCCCTCCGCGGGGCGTCGAGGACGCCGCCCCCTACAGGGATGGCCCGCAACCAAAATGTTACTTCCGCGTATTCTTCTTCCAGATCCAATACAGCCCTTCCAGCACCAGCGTCTCGCGGTACACAATATCCGTCGCACATGCCGTGCGCACACTGTCGGGCAGCGTGCCGGTTGCGACCACCGGCGCGTCGGGTGCGCCCAGCGCTGCGCGGATCTGCGCGACCATGCCGTCCAGCATGGCCGCCGTGCCGTACACAATGCCGCTGTGCAGACAGTCCGCCGTGTTGGCTCCCAGCAGACGCCGCGGGCGGGCCTCCAGCTCCACCTGGGGCAGCTGCGCCGTGTTGCGCACCAGCGCCGACAGCGAGCACTGCGGCCCCGGCAGGATGCTGCCGCCCACCAGTGCGCCGGTGCTGTCCACAGCCAGCAGGGTAGTGGCGGTATCAAAGTTCACCACCACGCAGGGCGGCGTGCACCGCTGCAGCGCGCCCACGATGGCACACAGCAGCTCGCCGCCCAGCTGGGCCGGGTTGTCCATGCGGATGCGCACCCCGCTTTTCAGCCCGGGGCCGACCTCCATGATCTGGCACTCGCACATCTTGCGCAGGGCCTCGCGCAGCCGCGGCGTCAGCGCCGGCACTACGCTGGAAAAGATGACCGCCGTGATTTGCTGCGGCTCCGCCCCGTACAGCGCCAGCATGTTTACGATTTTGTACAGGAGCTCATCACTGCTCAGCGCCGTGTCCGCAAACAGCCGCGACGAAAACACCAGCTTGCCGTCCGGCGTATACCCGCCAAACGTAATATTGGAGTTGCCGATATTCAATGCCAGGATCATGACAGGACCTCGTTTCAAGTATGTTGTCTCTATACTATTATAATAAGGTAGAAATTGCAAGTGTTTTCCACATTCACGTGTGACGAATGTGGAAAACACACCGCCCCCACCACCGTCACCCCCGTAGGGGCCGGGCATGCCCGGCCCGCGCGCTTTCCGCCGCCGCCCGTTACTGCTTTACACACCCCGTCTCACCCCTACATCGTAGGGAGGGGTCTTGACCCCTCCGCGGCGGCCTGAGGGCAGGCCGTCTTACAATCTTCCGTTCACCCCCCGTAGGGGCCGGGCATGCCCGGCCCGCAACCTCCCCGCCGTCTGCCGTTAATCTTCCACCGCTCACCCCCATAATTTGTGCCCGCCAAACGCCGTCACCCCAATATACACCTTGCCCAAACTTCTTCCTCAAACTTTGTCGAAAAAATCAAAAAAACTTGCAAAAACCTGTTGACAAAGGGCATACCAGTTGCTATAATAATCAAGCTGTCTCGCGAGCCCAGCCCGCGGCGGCAGCCGCTGGA
>ERZ836441.1953-NODE-1953-length-17870-cov-4.661521_pt1 | contig 17870 bp, 17 predicted proteins | sample MGYA00519686_ERZ836441 | MGnify/ENA primary metagenome ERZ836441 (study PRJEB31850, sample SAMEA3708800) | human gut metagenome | biome: human gut; feature: human-associated habitat; material: faeces | place: China | collected 2014 ... | reverse complement strand
CCTGTCTTGCAGGTCTCCTGTCTTGCAGGTCTCCTGTCTTGCAGGTCTCCTGTCTTGCAGGTCTCCTGTCTTGCTATCGTCTATAAAAATATTTTTTTGCATTTTTTTACTTATTTCTTTCTCAATTTCCTCCTTATACCCGGCCGTATGTTCATGAAGAAGTTTTCTTAATTCAGTATTTGCTGCAGGAATAATAAAGAAACTTTTTTCGCCGTCAAACTCTCCCTCTCTCGTAATCTCCCATTCATCAGCAGAAAGGTTTTTAAATTCCTCTTCCGTCACTTCCCAGGATTCGCAGTAATCACAAGGAATATTTGAAACCTTGTCAACATTGATGGCATCGTAATTATCATATTGCGGGAATTCTGCAGGTGTGTAATTTTTCCACAGTATAAGTTTTTCGTGACGTTTTTTAATGTCAAGGTTTGTGAACCATAACGTGGCTGCACGACCTAAGATTTGGCCGTTTCTAATTACATACGCAGAACCTTCTTTTTTATTTTTTACAAGATAGTCTGCCTGTTCTTCTGGGACTCCAAAATACATTTCACTAGACCACGGCTTAGCTCCAATCCACACTTTATTTTCTTTCAATAACGGAAAAAATTCTTTATATGTAACAGCATTTGGATTTCCAATAATCAAAAATTTTTTATTATGTTCTTCAAGCACGCTAACGTATTCTCTAAATAAGGAAAACGGCGGATTCGTCACTACAATATCAGCTTCTTCCAACAGGTCAATGCATTCTTGATTCCGAAAATCTCCATTTCCTTCCAGAGGCGTTTTGACTCCGGCTTCAATATTATTGTCATCTCCGCCGGTATACTCCATCTTATAAGTTGGCCTTTTCTTATCATAATGCGTTGATATAAGTTTTTTAAGCCCGAGATGGTCAAAGTTCAAGTGGAAATACCTCCAGAAAGCAGACGATGTCGGGTCATCACAGTTACAAAACACCACCTTTCCTTTAAAATGCTCTTTATAATGCCGCAGCTCCTCTGCCACGTCATTCAGCTGAGTGTAAAACTCATCGTTTTTTGCCTCCTTGGCTTTATGCAGATTTTCGTTTGCCATCTATGTTAATTCTCCTTATTTCTATTTTTATTTTTTTTGTCTTCGGCCTTTTTTTAGCCGAAAATCACACATAGATAACATGATTAATCTGAAAATTTTTTGTCGTTTTTGCGATATTTTTTTAATATATTTTTACACAAAAAAACAGCCCTCAGCTTTCCACTGACGGCTGCTTCTCTATATCTACTCCAAACTCCTTAACCGCTTTCGTTGACACCTCCACATACCCGCCGGATTTGTTCTTCCCGACAAGGGCGCAGTATCTCGCAAACTCTTCTGATTTAAAAATGTTATATGCCTTTTGCAAATCTTCTTCTGTTTCTGCCGTGATATACCTCCCAGAATACACAACAACGTCCTCATCCAAGATAAACGGCTTTATTTGGGGCTTATTTTTATCAATTATATGTTTAAACACTATTTTCTTCAGCCCGCTGTTTTGTATACCCTGGCTCCTGCCAAACAAAAACCAGTCAGCGTTTTTGTCCATGTCACGCTTCGCTAACTCCTCACGGTATGAATCAAGATAAGCATATGTTTTTGGAAATTCTTTTTTTAATTTGTCTTCTGAAATCGGCGCTTCTGCGTACGGGAAAATGATGTATGTATTATCTGTTTTGCCTTCATATTTTGAGGCCTTCACACACCGGCGCAATATTGAGGACTCTATCTCGTGAACCTTACCGGCTTTGTCTTTAAAGTAAACCGAATCTCCTTTGCCGGCATACGGTTCTGTCAGTTCCTTATCGGCGTATGCCTGGATTATGTAGATGTAATCGCGGTTTGTAACTATGCCGTTTTGCACTGTAACGATATCTGATATTTTTTTTGTCCTGCTGTTAATTTCTTCCAGGAATTTCATATCATCAGCAGAGCCAAAGTTCCATGGGTGTCCGGTCATATTATTTTTCAGATACTCAAAATCAATTACGTTTTCTGAAACCGGCTGATACATGCTATATTCCTTGTATTTTATATTCTTTTTTTTATCTTTAGCAATAATGCAGATGCACGTATATGTATCAGCATCAGGAAAGATTTTTGATGCTCCAAAATCATATATTGCAGAAATGTACTCGTTTTTTATCAGGAAATCCCTGAATTTCTGCTGCGAAGCGTTTCTGATAAATGTGTTTGGCGATATGAACCCAAGCTTGCCATTTTCGCCAAGCATATTAATTCCGATTTCGTAAAAAATGACATACAAATCAGCCATACCATCCGAAAACTGAAAGCTTTTCACGATGATGCCACGGTATCCTTCAGGAATATTATGTATCCTTACAAACGGAGGGTTCCCGACAACATAATCATATTTTTCTTTATGTTTTTCCCACTCTGTCAGCGTGTCACCGTTTATCAGATTTTTCCACTCAATCTTCGGTATTTTGTATTCTTCCAGAATCCCATTAAGTCTGCCGATTGCTTTTTTATATATTTTTTCGTCTTTCTCTATGCCAAACACGTTGTTCTGAATAATGTCAGATATCTCTTCTTTTGATAATGACTGTTTCCGTCCTGTTTTAATGATTCTTTTAATGATTTCTGAAAGAAACGCCCCGTCACCAAACGACGGCTCCATTATCTTTTTTGTCAGGACTTCGTCTCCCGCATATCCAATATCATCCAAAATCATTACAACGATTTTTTCCGGTGTCATATACTGCCCTTTTTCTTTCCTGCTCTCCATATCTCGCCTCCTTCATTTCCAATATGCCGGATTTTTTTAAAAGCGAGATATTTTTGCGGATAAAAAAATCCCTGCCGTAAAAAGCAAGGATTCTTTTTTTTGTTAAGCATTAACAGTTACATCTTCATCAGTAGTTTCTGCATCAGCGTCTTCTGCTGTCTTATCATCATACAGCATCACATCATCAGCTGTTGATGCAGCCTCTTTTGCAGCTTCAATCTCACTGTCAGAACTCGGGTCTGCCAGAAGCTGGATTGCATGTGTAGAAAATGTAAGGAAATCATTTTCAATGTTGATAGCGCATGTGATTACGAGTTGTCCATCCTCTGTCATCTGGAATTCAAGTGCAGATGTATTACCTGCTGTAATCTCTTTCAGCTTTCCTTCAAGCTCTGCGGTGTCGATAAGAGTCATGTCTTCGTCAACAGCATCCTCATCTTTCTCCCCGCTTATTTTGTTTACCAGGTCCTCATCAAGATTTACGACATATTTTCCGTTCTCAAATGTCATATCAATACCCTTAACATCGGTTTCCTCACCATACATTGGAGCGGAATAGATATCCATTTTTCCGTCCTGGATTGTGATAAAGGAAGTGTCCATGCCGTACTCTCCGGCATTCATAGCCTCGCCAAACAGATTCAGGCTGGACAGGCGCCAAACGCCTTCAAAATCTGCTTCAACAGCATCATCTTTTACAACGATATCTTTTGCTTCATCTTCATCAACGACTATTGTTTCCTCGCTTTCTACAGCTTTCGCAGCAAATACATTTGCTGCTGGCATTACTGCTGTGCCAATCATAGTTGCAGCCAGAACGACTGCGGCAATCTTATTTTTCATTATTTTTACCTCTTTTTTTAATATTTAGTACTCTGTTCAGTACTTATTCTTGATAACTCAGGCTTAGCGCCTTCGTTACCAGACTTCGAACGGGGATTCAGACCCGCGTGCGAAGTTAAAACCAGAACATTTGACCCGCGGACGACTTTTTTGTCGGCCGGGGATTCCCCGTTCTTCGTTGATAACTCGCGCTTCGCGCTCGTGATAACTCAGGCTTACGCCTTCGTTACCAGAATAAATATAACCAAGCGGCTTTTGCCGCTGACAAACGAAGCCGCAAGGCTGAGTGCAGTGCACGAACGGGGATTCTGACTCGCGTGCAAAGTTAAAACCGGAACATTTGACCCGCGGACGACTTTTTATCGGCCGGGGATTTCCCGTTCTACGTTAATATGCAAAATAATTTAAAAAAAAGAAAAAAACCGCCAGCTCACGCCAGCGGTTCAATATCAAATCACAAATGCATCATTACTACTATCCTTTCCTTCTTCCAGCATATACGCAAGAGCGGCAGTCCAGTTCTTTTCCTGAAGCCGTTTTACGATACTTTCATCATATCCCAGATTGATAAATTCCAATCTCAGAAAATCAACAAAATCCTTTTCTGTTAATTCCATGGCAATCGCATCTGCCGTCCTCTTTTGGTAATCAGTTAGATACTCTTTTGCCAATTCATTTTTTGTCCTTTTATATGTCTTATATGCACACACATATTTAAATCTTGAATTAGAAGCATACATGAATGCAGTATGCAGCCATTTTAGATGATGAAATCTCTTGCAATATTCCGGGTCAGAAGCCAGTAGGTTGAAGCCTGTAACGATTTCTGAATAACCATTTGTTGTAGCAGATACGCAGTCAGGAATTACGAAATCAAAAGTTTCGTTTTTGTTATTAACATGGACATTAACACATCGCTGTGTCTGCATACTTCCAGGGTGGGTGATTGCACGTCCGAAACCTGCCGGAATCGTCGTTAAATTGATGTTTATATCCTGGATTTCTTCTCGTGCAAGTTCACAGACAAATGCATCTAATCCAACATTCTTGATTGATTCTGGAAAGTTTATTTCTGTCAGTTTCGGGCAGTTTTTGAATGCTCCATCACGGATATATTTTAAACCTTCATTAAAGACGATTTCTTTCAGTCTACCGCATGAAGTAAACGCATTGATTCCAATTTCTTTGACCTGTGGCGGAAATATAAGTTTTTCAATAGGACATCCTGAAAAAATATGTTGGCTGCCATCTCCTCCAATCTGTTCAATTCCATTTCCAAAATCAATTTCTTTCAGATTTTCGCATCCATAAAACGCTTCTTTCTGTAGTCTGAGCAGACTGTCAGGGAAAATAATCTTACTTATTTTTGAACCGTAAAATGCTTGTTTTCTGATTCGCATGACACCATCAGGGATAGTTACCTCGCCTGTTTTTCCGGCCGGACAGATAATCAAGGTCTTCATGTCAGCAGAATATAAAATTCCATCAACTGTTTTGTATCGTGGAACCCGAGACTCAAATTCTTCAATCTCTCTGTTATAAAATTTATACATTAAAGCATCGTCATATCTGATATTCTTATCCTCAATGATTACCTTCTTTGGCAGTTTTCTCATTGCTGAAAAAGCATTGAGATTTGGAACTCGAACACATTTTTGTGGTCTTTTTGGAACACAATAATAAACATCTTCTATTGGCAAGGTAATTTCGTCTGCCGTTTCGTCAACATCAATAATTATCGGTCCGAGGCATTTGATTCCGTTAATAAACGGCTGGTCTAAAAAGCCGGAATCAATAAATGCGGTATCCTGAATCGTTGAAATTTTCATTTCGCGAATACCGATGGCCTTCTTGGCTTTACACCCCTCAAATGCATAATTTCCAATCCTGTGGAAACGTGTAAAATCAATCGCAGTATTTTCATTCTGTCCAAACGCATTCAGTAGTCTCATACCGGCTTTTTCAATAAGATACTTGCCATCAAGAAAGCTACTTGATTTAGACTCAACATGCTTAATATTCGGAAACATTTTATTCGGTATTACAATTGAGATAACATTTCTTCCAATCATCAAAGTCTCAACACTTGAAAACACTTTTTTGCATTTTTCCCTGTCAATCCTGAATTTAGGATAGATAAAGCTAATCTCTTTTGCATCATCCATAACTTCAATATCAGTACATGTCGTTCCGTCTGTATAGAACTTGCATCTTCCTACTGTCTCCCACTTGTAATTATTGCTCATATATTTTTTTGCTCCTTTCTTTTTTGATTTCTTTTTTGTGTTTTGTTTAGTATGCGATATTTTGAAAAATATAGAAAGGAGAAGGCAGCGCTTCGCGCTGCCTCTATGTAATTTAGACTGTTTTAACAAAGCCTTACGGACTTGGTGTAAGCGAGCGTAAGCTCGCTGCATCACGACTGAAGTCACGAGAATGCGACGGCTAAACTTTCAATTCTTTTCTTTTTGTTTTTATACATACAATATGCCGGATTTTCTACGGCAAAAAAAAGAACAGACAACACGCCTGTTCTTAAATTGCATACAAAACTTTCTTCTCAGGAATACCATTAAGATTTAGCTGATTTAGGATATATGCCTTTAACGTAAACATTTCTGCATTTTCTGCTTTTGGAAGCATCTTCTGCAGTATATCATTTGACACCAGGCCGGTTTCAACCATCTTGGCGGCAAATTTTTCGCTGCCTTCCCGTATCATGTCTGACAGGATGTAGTATGAATATTTTTTTATATGTTCTCTTGCAGACTCTGAACCAAAATCCATACACTCATGCAGGGCTACTTTTCCCTGACATGACATTGAGAAAGCATACTTACACATTGATATAGTCTTTATCCTTGGATTCTTGAAGAAATATTCTACCACCTCATCTATTGCGTCAGATAACATTGAAGGTTTAATGCTTCTCGGAAAATACAGATATTTTCCGTTGCAATATACCTTCATAATTTTATCATTAACATCAAATGGGCCGGGTGCCATTGTACATGCTGCGCCAAAACCAGAAGGAAGTGTTTCCATTGTGAGTTCCTTCAGATTGGAACCAAAACAGTTATATTCCAGCTTTTTAACAGACGCAGGAAGATGGACAGATTCAATGTTTGTTCCGAAAAGAGCCTTACGCCCAAGGCACAGCAGGCCTTTATGAAGTTCTATGCTCTCCAAACCGCTGTTAAAAAAGGCGTAATCGTTGATAGTCTTAATACCTGCAGGTATATCTATGTGTTTTAAGCTGCAGCATTCAGCAAATGCGCTTTCCTCAATTGTGTCAACATTGTCTCCAATCCTGACAGATTTCAGGTTTTTACACTGGTAAAACGCCTTTGCCCGAATTCTGTCCATTGAGCCAGGAAGCACTACTGACCTTATCTTACAGTTGCGAAAAGCAGAATGTCCAAACTTTTCAACTCCTTCCGGAATTACAACATGTTCCAGTCCAAGAGAACCGGCAACAACCATTTTTCCGTTTTTTGTATATACAATTCCATCAATTGTTTTATAATCGTGGTTTGAAATTGAAAAATATTTGAGATACGATACCGCTGAAGAAGGCATATGTGCAAGTTCCCTTACTTCCACACCACTCAGCGAATCATTGGTGTCCAGAACAAGCATTTCAGGAAAATTGGTTTCATAGCTAACCTGTTTTGCCGTTTCATATCTATGGACCACTAGTTTCTTAACCATAGTTAAATCAGTATTCGCTATAAATATTGCCTTTTCGTAATCGTCATCGGGAATGATGATTTCTTCAGAGGCTTTGTCAATATCAATCACGATATTTCCTGCCATCTTAACGCCATTAATAAACGGCTGTTTTGCAAAAGCAGACCCCGCAAATGCGTCAGGTTCTATATCATCACCGCAGCATACATCAAACGCGCTAGTCAAATTAGTACTCTCACATCCGGAAAATGCTCCATTTTTGATTGCAGTAATATCATCAGTTTCTATCACTTCCTCCTCTTTCTTACAGAAAGTGTTGAACAGAGTAAAAAAAATATCTCCTTCATTCAGAACAAGGCAGTTTCCTGTCTTGAACCTGTCGCTTTCCGACTGAACCCACTTCACATTTGGAAAAAGAGTGTTTGGAATCTCAATTCTCTTAACACCTTTTTTAATAGTCAGGCATTTAACATCCGAAAAGGATTTCTTGCTTTCAGGTATATTGAGACCATATTCCAAAATAAGATATTCTATCCCAGGCTGGACCTCAATATCAATCGCTTCACTTGCTAAATCATCCGTTTCAAACGTATACGTTACGCCATTCTTTGCTTCTTTTCTCATTTTTTTATTTCCTTTCTTTTTTTTTGTTTATACATACAATATGCCAAAATCCTCAAGGCAGAAAAACACCCGGAGAATTACTCTCCGGGCTGTCTACTTTCCAAAATTTTTAATATTATTATTTGAATCTGCGGCAGCATTGCAAGAAAGAAAACTCCAAACGCCGCTATCCACAGCATAAATCCAAGCACAAGAGCCGGTCCAACATCAATCAGGCTGCCGGCTGCAGCTTTTTCAATCAGCGCTCCAACTCCGGCACAAAGCAATATCATTAACATGAACGCTGCCAGAAGATTTACAATAAACATTCCGGCATACAATGCCGCCTTCCGCCATCCACTTTTTGATTTTCCTTTTTCGCTTATCTTTTTGCTTACCGGCATCAGGAACCATCCGCAAATCGGTATCAGAATCAGCAGCGGGACTGAAAATACGGCAAAAAACTGCCAATCGTCTTTGGCGGCAATAAGTAGAATTGCCCAGGTAATGATAGCAATAATTTCCGTGATGAAATTGACTTTTCCAGAAATCGTCAGATTTTTAAGCATATTTTTACCTCCTGTTTTTTATTTTTGTATATACAATATGCAGAAAATTTCTGGCAGAAAAACGCCCGGAGCGTTAAGCTCCGGGGTGAATTTCGCTGCAAACAAAGTCTTTTATTCTTTTATTTCTTTTGCTTACGATTTCTTTTTGAATTTCTATGTTTCTAAGGTATTCTTCAACAGTCTGAGGCAGCGGATACTTTTTTGTAAATAATCCATTTTCATCCATGTAATCGTTTAAGAAACGGATTACATTTCCGTCTTCATCAAGGAAATCCTGCAAAAAGAAAAACTCAACATATCCCGAGAAATCAACAAATAGCTTGAAAAAATCTTCACTGCGTTTAATTGTATTCCAGAGAGGGTTGAAATTAGCATCATCGTTTTCTGGATGTTCATAGTATCTTTTTATACATTCCAAAGACAAATCCCATCTATCAGCAATCATCGGATTAGTTCCCCTGTTCTGATTCATGCTCCCTCGCAATTTTGGAAAAATAATCATACCGCCAATTGTGTATGTAAATCGTGTTGTATCATATACGAAATTCTTATAGTTCGGTAACTGTAATTTCACTTGTTCTATTACCTGTTCGCATTTAATATATCTATGTTGTGTTGCGATTGAATCAGATGCAAAACGCATACCATTCCAAGTTAGATAATCAGACTTTTTGCCTTTTTGCAGCGTCATCGCTTCGCCGTTTGGCAATTTGCGACTCCACAATGCCTGGTGGTAATTTCTTAGTGTTTCGCTTGCACTATCAGGGTCAGCATATACCGGGGCGGCTCCAAGTCCGTTTCTTCTTTCCCAAAATCCATCCCAGAAACCATTCGCATCATCAATGAAGCATTTATTGATATCAATTTCACTTAGCTTTAACATCTCTTTGTCATTTTTTTTCTCCATTTTCTTTCTCTCTTTTCTCCTCTTCCATCTTCTCTCTCCATGTCACCCCGACAGCAATCGCCGACCATACATCTTTCTTCACTCCGAAGAACACGTCAGGTTCTTTTTTAGTTCCTTTTCCATTTTTTTTATCTGTTTTTGCATACCTGTCAATCAGTGCCTGACGGATATTGGCATCTTTCGCCCGCAGGGTATTGCAAAGACAGAGCTTTTCTTCCTTCCGGTAGATTCTATCAACCGGGACGCCTCTGTCTATCGCTGCCTGGATAAGCCTTCCATTCCACAAAATAGACTCAATCGTACTCTCTCCAATTGCCATTCCGAAACTCTGGAATTGTTCATAAACCAGCTGGTCATAGCCGTTATTTTTGATTATCTGCATAAGAGCTTCATTCGCAATTTTGCCGAATGATAATAGTTTTATATCGTCTTTATCAAACCGCATGATTGCATAGCCGGAGTCTACGGTTCCGACATCTATTGCGAGGATTTTATCTGTTGTCATATTTTTTATCTCCTTTTTTGCATATATGTTTAGTATGCTGAAAAAATTGAATTGAGGAGAAAAAAAATAAAGTAAATCTAATCATTAAGCAAAAAAAGACAAGGCTTAAATACCTCGTCTTAAAAGAAATTGCATTTTGTCTTGCTACAAAATACATTTTCTGCTATCCTATTTTTTAGAGGGTGCTAGCTGGCATTTTTTGCCACTTGTCTAGTTCCATACGTGCAGGAGTCCAATTCCTGTACGTAAAGACTAGACAAGGAGGTGAGATTAAATGAATTATTCATTATATCTCGAGTGTTTAAGATTCTTATAAAATCCCGTGCGCCTAAAACTCCCATTTTTAAATGTGGAGATACAGATGCGCTGACAAAAATATAATTAACGATACAGAATAAAAGATTAAACAAAAACTAATCCTGTGTTAAACTGTATAATTTGACATTTTAAAGCAGGGAAATCTTTTGTTCCACAATTGTAAGCTCTTAGATACCTACCGTAAGAACTCTGTCCTGTCATTACATGACGTTGTCCATCGTAATAAAAAATACATCCTGGCATCAATCTTTTTGCCGTATTATATGAACGTTTACTTTTTTTAACAGTTAATCGGCTTCTCATCTTTTCTGCTTCACGTAGTCCGTATGTCTTAATCTGTTCTTGATACCATTCAGACAAAGCATCGCCTTTCTGCTCGAATCGCGGTTTTCTATTTGTCGCAATCTTCTTACCGTCAAGATAATACGTTCTTTCTTTTTGATAATGGATTCGCTGTCTGTCCTGTCTCCTGAACTGTTTAATCTTAAATACATTATTAAAACCAGGATGTTTTGCCTTATCTGCTCCAATGGCAGCAAGACCAATACAATAAGCATCAACTTCATGCATCTGATTGTTTTTCGTCTTCTCATATCCAAGACTTGACCTGATTAATGATGTATCTTTTCCAGTGCAAAAATGTACATGTTCTAAACCGTAAGTCTTAATAAGTTCTTTGCAGATAAACGGGACAGCTTGATTCAAAGCGCTGAGTGCGCCATATTTTTTAATCAGGCCATCCTTTTTATCTTTGAACTTGGCCTGAAATTCGGCATCCGTATGTACTTTTGCGTGACATTTTTTGCAAAGCCCGGCCTGATTCTGGATTGTGTTAGAACCGCCTTTTGACCGCGGTATGATATGATGGAAATGTTCAATATCATTTTTACACATCAAACATTTTCCGTGCTGCTGCTCGCGAATAGCCGTTTTGACATCATCAAATCCCTTCAGCGGGCCATTTTGAAAATCTAATCCACTGATATTTGGATTCTCCATCTGCATGAACGCAAAACGGTTTACCTCAATTGCAACGTCAGTAATCGGAAGATATTTCTCAATTTTCTTAATCAGATTGATGTGGGTTTGAACAAGATGATTCACTGTCGGTGTCAGCCAGTCTGGTATACGTTTTCTATTACAGAACCGCGCCTCAGTATTCTTGATAATCTTGCATGTTACGAATTTATCAGCTGCATATTGCGGTAACTTTCGCATTATCATCCCGGCTTTAATCATGCTCCCATGCCTTTTTGCCAGGCGCTGCCTTGCTTTTCGTTCCCCGCGTCTTGATGCTTGGCGATGCGCTTTTCTGTCAGCCATCAGCTTCTTGATGCTTTTATTCCTGGTTTCTACAACTGCGGAGAAAACCAAATTTCCAAGCTGTGTTAATACAGCAGCTCCGATATTTGTTCTTCCTTGGTCTTCAGCTATTGTGATAGGCTGTAATACAGGTTCGTTCTTATATAAGAGCTGCATGGTAAACGGCACCGTGTCAACAATCTTTGCCATACCAAGCTTAAAAAGCTTTCTGACTCTGACCTTTCTGTTTGTTGGCATCTGTGGTTTTCCATCTATGCCAATAACATATATGTATTCAGTTTTTTCGAGTAATTTATCTATTAATTTTAGATTTGCCAATTGTTACCTCCTATTTAGAGTCGGGCAATACCTTTTCACGAAAATACGGTTCTTTCTCCTCGGTTGTAACCCTAAGTATTGCCCTGGTATCGTTTTCCTAGACTTGGCGCGCATTTTACAGAGCTGCAGGCTGGGAAAATACCTGCAGGTGCCAGCATCTTTCAGACGCCCGAAGGCGTCGTCAGGATGCACACACGCGTCATGTCTCTGCTCATATTCCCATTACTTAAAAGGTTCGCTTACTAAGATTCACTTTCGTTCGTCAAAGCAAGCTCCCGCTTTTAAGCGTGGAGAATCTGACTTGACTTAGTACTCTTTTTATACTGCGTTAGTAGATGCAAGTAATTAACTTGTTAAAAACTTAATCCTGGCGTAAGTCAGTTAATATGTGTCGCCAGCATTCCTCTATATTTAATATGCTAAATATTTTCAAAAAGAGACGTTTTTTTGAAAATATTTTTATTTTTTTGTTGCCATCTTACTCACACACAAAAAGCGAAGCCTTGCGGCCTCGCTCGCATATCACACCCCCAGTTCTTTTCTCAACTCATCAACCTTCTCTCTTTCCTCATCAGTAATCTCGCACCACTCAAAATACTTTTTCCAAAACTCCTCGCCTTCTTTTTCAAGCATTTTTCCGTATGTTTTTTTGAAGTATTCGCAGTAGTACTGCAATTCCTTTTGACGGTCAAAGAAAATGCCGTGTTTTTTTGCTAATGCTATCTTTTCTTTTGGCTCTTTTTCCTGTTCTTTTTTGCATTTCAGAGTCAAAATTCCGGCTTCAATACATTCTCCAAAATCAGACATTTTAAGATAGTATTCTGACTCGCTTTCTGTCCACTTTTTGGCAAATTCCTGGCGCAGCTTTCCGATTATCGGCTTCACCTTCTTGTTTTCTGCATCATATTTTGCAGAAAACTGGTCGTCCAGTCGTGAAGACAATTCTTCATATTCTGGAGTGCCTTTTTTTAGGTTTCTGTATTTACCTTCTTTTAACGCATCCATCCATTCACGCATGATTTTGTCAACCGGTTTATGCAGTTCTTTTATCTTTTTCATCAATTCATCAGACTCAACTGCATATTGATTAACATCAGCGATTGATTTGAACTTGAAATTTCCGCCGCCGTAATAGCTGATATTTTTGCGGTTTTTTTTAAGTATTTCTTCAAATTCATCACCAGCATTTTCTTTGTAAACGGAAGCCTTCAAAAGTCCGTCTTTAATTACATGTGCGACCCAGTCACTTCCATCGTTTGGGTCAAGGGCAGGGTTAAAATCAAAAATAATGAAGTTTTTTCCATAATTATAAGCCAGAGAACGGTAAGGGATTTCGCTTCCATTTCCGTAATACTTTAAATTACCTCCGTGACCGCCAATAGAACCTTCTGGTGACAGTGACATCACATCAAAGCTGTACCAAGGAAAGCATTTGACCTGTTCGCCGTTTAATGTGTCATACATACCCATAATTTAATCTCCTTTTCGTTTTGTCCTTGTTATGCATTTAATATGCGGGATTTTTGGAAGAAAGAAAAAAAGACAGCGGATTTTTCCGTTGTCTTTCAAAAATCAGAACAATTTTGTTACACCTATTCTTCCGGCTCATCCTTATGCATCGCCTTCAGTGCCTTAACATACCACTGATTATTGATATCATCATCGGTAATATCTTTCAGTTCTTCTGGATTTTCGATAATGCTCCACCAGCTTTCAGCGCCAAAAATAATTCGCTGCAAATCAAAAACGTAAATCGCCGGATTTGTTGCCATTCCAACTGTCAGTTCACCTGATTCTTCGTTATAGCTGACCGTCTGGGACCACGGCTGATTTCCAAGATACAGCCCAAGATATGTTTTACCGCCGTATTCTTTATTGCACGGGCGAATCTTGACCAGACTGCCAGCATGTCCCATCATCAGCTGTTTCATTTTATCACATTTGATGCTGTTGACCTGAATCGGATACTCAATGTACCGGCTTTCATAGTCCGGGCAGTTCTCGCACTGCTCATTGCTGACGCATACAGACATATCGTCTTCTTCTGCATCTCTTCTTTCCTGCATCAGTTTTCTACAGTATGTTTTGTTCATTTCTTTTCCCATATACGGGAAAGCATTCTTGCATTTTTTCTGTTTCTCACTTGGTTTGTAGCTTTTGTCCATTTTTTTAATTCCTTTCTTTTTGATTTTTATATTTACAAAATTAATATGCGAGATTTTCCGGGCAAAGAAAAACCGGCAGAGGATTTCTGCCGGAATAAAATATTTTGGGGGCTTATTCTTTTTTGTTTTTCTTTATGTTTTCTTCTGTAATTGACGCAAACGTCACCCCCGGCTTCGTTGTAAACCCAACGTTTTTCGCTTTAACTTCCTCCGCAGCAGACGGAAGCGTACAAGTTGCCATTTCATACAGGCACAAAACTGCCAGCTCAAGACACAATCCAATCAACACATCACAGAGTACAACATAATTGATATCATTGCACTTAAGAATCACCTCCGGGTTATTTTTCTTAACCCGAATTTCCTTTTTGTCTCCTTTTTTGATTTTTTCTGTGTATTGTATTTTGTCCGATTCGTATTTCTTACCGGCAATGTTGTACTGATATGTTACATTGATATTTTCATCATCAGCGCCCTCAACATTAATTACCTCAGCCATCACAAGCTGGCTTCCCGCATAATTGTTGTAATCCTTCCGCACGTGAAAAAATATAAACGCAGCGGCAATTATCACCGCCAAAACGCAGGCAATTTTTCTAAATAATGATATTGTGTTCTTGATTCTTTCGTCTCTTTCAGCTCTTTCATCGAATTCTTTTTCTCTTAGTTCTTCCAATTCTTCCACCGACAATTTTTTCATCAGCAAAGTCTCCTTTTCTAAATATTTTTTCTATTTTTATTATGCTTGATTTTTTGCCGGCCAAAAGATTTTTGCGAAAAAAATACCGGCAGAATTTCTGCCGGCAGGTTTTCAATATTAAATTTCAATATCAGAATCTTCTTCCGCTTTTTTCTTCGCCCAATCAAATAACACAACTATCGTTGCCAAAGATGCAAAAAGGCTAAGTGCAAATGCTGTATTATACAATATTGCAGTCTTTATTGATGTGGTAATTATTTGATTCGGAGCATTTTTCCGTATCCGTACTTCTTTTTCGTCCCCAGCTTTAATTTCGCCGACGGATTGCCTGGCGTTTTCCTCATACTTCTCGCCGCCATAATTATACCGATATTTAACATCCAGCATGCCATTTTTCGTGCCGGATACATTGACGACATCTGCTTTCACAATTTCGCTGTCTGTGTATGTTTTGTAATCAGTTACAGCATTGATGACGAAAAGTATGATTCCGGTAAAAAAGAATATGGCGCCAATAAACTTAATGAGTGAAAAGTTTTTTCTTGCTTTCCTTGTTTTTTTCGTAGTATTTTTGTTTACCATTTGAATTTTCCTCACTTTCTGAAATTACTTTTTTATAATATGCTGGAATTTTTTCCGGCAGAAAAGTTTTTGCGAAAACCTGCCGGCAGAATTTCTGCCGGCAGGTTTTTCAATGTCAAATTTCAATATCAGAATCTTTCTCCTCGCCTTTCTTCGTCCAACCATACAACAGCGAGCAACACCCCTAAAGACGCAATAAAACAAAGGGTAAAGGCAATAATATTACATATTGCGGTCTTCATGGTAATGGTAATTATTTTTTCTGGAATGCTTTTCCGTATCCGTATTTCTTTTTCATCCCCTGTTTTAATTTCGTCTACGGATTGCTTAACGCTTTCCTCGTATTTATCGCCGTCATAGTTATATCGATATTTGACATCCAGCTACCATACCTGGTAGCAGTAAATAATTAGTTCAGAAATTCTTTTTCACCGAATCATCTTCGGCCAATTTGTTCAATAAGAGCAATCCATGCAAGGATATATGCAAAAAGGCAAAGCACAAAGGCAATATTCTGCACTATTGCACTTTTAATTGACGTGGTAACTATTTGCTCCGGAGCATTTTTTCGTATTCGTATTTCTTTTTCGTCTCCCACTTTAATTTCGCCGACGGATTGTCTAACGCTTTCCTCGTATTTATCGCCGTTATAGTTATATCGATATTTAATATCCAGCATACCGTTTTTCGTGCCGGATACATTGATGACATCTGCTTTTACAACTTTGCTGTCTGTATATGTTTTGTAATCATTTCGTACATAAAAAAACATTAACGAAACGGCAATCGCCAGCAGCACATAGCAAAGTTTTATTATGAGTGATGTTATGTTCTGGATTCTCTCGTCTCTCTCTGCCAGTTTTTTTTCTCTTAGTTTTTCCAATTCTTCCATATCTTCCATACTTTCCATTGGTAGATGCTCCTTTTTAAGTATTTTTTTTGCTCTATTTTTAATATGCTTCTTATTTTCTTCCACGATTGACGAAAATGTTACACTCCGATTCGTTGTAAACCCAACGCTTTTCGATTTAACTTATTCCTCCACAGACGGCAGCATACAGATTGTCATTTTATACATCCATAAGACCGCCAGCTCAAGACACAATCCAATCAATACATCACAGAGCACGGCATAATTGATATCATTATACTTAAGAATTACCTCCGGGCTATCTTTCTTAACCCGGATTTCTTCTTTATCTCCGTTTTTTATTTTTTTCAGATGCTGTACTTTGTTTGATTCATATTCCTTACCAGCGATATTATACCGATATGCTACATTGATATTTTTATCATCAGCACCTTCGACATTAATTACCTTAGCCATTACAAGCTGGCTTCCAGCATAATTGTTGTAATCCTTCTGCGCGTGAAAAAGCATAAGCGCAGCGACAATTACTGCCAGCACGAAGGCATGTTTTCTAAGCAGCGATATTGTGTTCTTGCTTCTGTCGGCTTTCTCAGCGAATTCTTTTTCTTTTAGTTCTTCCAATTCTTCCATCGACAATTTTTCCATTGACAAAGTCTCCTTTTTTAAGTTTTTTTTGCTCTATTTCTAGTATGCTGGAATTTTTTCCGGAAAGAAAGTTTTTGCGAAAAAAATGCCGGCAGGTTTTTCAACATCAAATTTCAACGCCAAAATCTTCTTCAAGCATCACTCCTGTTCGTATTTCAATTTCAGTTTCTTCAGCAATCTCAGTTCTTCTTCCTTTTCTGCCTCTTCTTTTTCTGCCTGTTTTTTCTTTTCTTCTGCTTCGCATTTTTTTCTGTACCAATCTTTGTGCATTTCTGCAGGTTCAAACAAAAATTCAAGAGGGAATTTGCAAGATACGGAATCATACGTGTCGTAATGTCCGTCGTATGCTACAACATGTACGGAGTCTTTCGTGAAATTAGTTTTATTGATATCCAGCATATTAAATTCTTTGCTTAGGAACCCGATTTCGTCAACAACTTCTCTTACACGAGACATTAACATCGAGTAATTTTTAAGTGTATTCATGGCATCTTCTTTCGTCATCTGAAACATGTTTTTCCACCTCTCTTTTTATTTTAAATATTTTTTTGTTCTATTTTTAGTATGCTGAAATTTTTGCCAGCAGCGAGGTTTTTTGCGAAAAAATGCCGGCAGAATTTCTGCCGGCATAACACATTACTTTTTATTTTTTTTGTAGCTGGAACATACTGTCTGCATTTTTTACTTTCCGAATGTCGAACGATAAAACATCAAAATTCTCTAACCAGGCTTTATAGCTTTCGTCATACAACAATCTTTCCATCCCGGTCATATCGTTATTATATTTCACATTTTGCTGACTCATTATCAACCCTCCGGAAACCGCTACTGCTGCAATCATTACAACAATCGCAATTAAGCCATTTTTTACCATTTCTTTTCTTCCTTTCTTTTTTAGTTTTATGCTAATATGCCTGATTTTGATTTTAACAAAAGCTGAAAAAATCAAATTATACTATCTCACACATCCAAATTTGCTTCCGTCGCGTTACTGTAAATATACTCTTTTCTTGGCTGTACCTCATTCCCCATCAGTAAGGCTGTCAAATCTGAAGCCGCCTGCG
>ERZ836441.1927-NODE-1927-length-18088-cov-4.290357_pt1 | contig 18088 bp, 10 predicted proteins | sample MGYA00519686_ERZ836441 | MGnify/ENA primary metagenome ERZ836441 (study PRJEB31850, sample SAMEA3708800) | human gut metagenome | biome: human gut; feature: human-associated habitat; material: faeces | place: China | collected 2014 ... | reverse complement strand
AGGGCATCCAGCTCTTCCACGCAGCAGCGTGTTTCCTTGCTGTGCGGACTATAAGTGTGTCCGTAGGTATCAGAGTCTTCGAAATAAATCATAACCAACTGGGGACGTTCTTCTTCCGGCAGCTTCAGCATTCTCAGTGCTTCTGCCACACGCTCCGTCTGGGTGAGCCGGGGTTTCTGGTCGTACACGTGATAGTAGGTGGGGTGCTGTCCTTTTACGGAAATGTCAGAGCCTACCCAGTAGATGTTTCCCGTCTTGATACCCTGCTTCTGTGCGGTAATCCAGATAGGTTCTCCGCCATAATAAGACGCATCGTTGCGGGTTTTCAGATTGTTCATCTTGTAAAGTTCCTGGCGCTTCGGGTCCCAGAACGTATTGGCTACGATACCATGGTGGTCGGGCACCAGTCCCGTAGCAATGGTATAGTGGTTGGGGAAGGTCTTCGAAGGGAACGAGGGAATCATGGTGGCCTTTACACCTTCACGAGCCATTCGGTCGAAGAACGGCGTGTCGTACATCTGCGGGTAGTCCCAGCGAAACCCGTCGAGGGATACAATGACGGTGTAGTGCTTTCCGGCCCACATAGAGAGGCAGATGCACCACATCATACACAGCGAGATAAGTTTTTTCATAAGTCTGGTTATTGTTAGAGGATGATAAAAAGAAAGGTGTATTGCCGTTCTTTTGTGGGCAATACACCTTTTATGTAAAGGGTTAGTCTTTCATTAGAAAGTCAGTCTTACACCCACCTGGCAGTGCCAGCGTGAGCTGATGTCGTTTTTAGTGAGCACGTTGCTTTGGTCTTTGAATGTGTATTCTGGAACTAGAATTCCATCAGCATTAGTGCTACCTGATACAGTGACTGGAGTCAGGTTGTAAGGCAAATAATAGTTGGCACCCCACTTCTTGTTCAGCATGTTGGCAAAGTTGATAACATCAAATGTCACTTGAATCTTGCTACCGCGTTCTTTCAGGTAGAAGATGTCTTGAGCTACGTGCAGATTGATTTCATGCTCCCACTTAGTGAGGTTTGAATTGCGCTCGGCAAACTGTCCACGATGATTCTTGGCATAATCATCGTTCAGAATCCATTGGCGGAAAGCTTCACGGCTTTCTTCTTTTGACATAATCAAGTTGCCTTGTTTGTCAAAGTTGTCCACAAAGTTCATGTCCTCCAATTCTTTATCTGTCGGAATATATAGTAACGTGGTTCCTCGTGATCCGTCACCATTGAAATCTTTTGCGTCATCATATGAGAGACTATAACGTCCACCCGGAGAAGCATTGTAAGTGATTCCCACTGTAGTGCTCATCCATCCGTTCAGGTACTTAGGAGTTGTATAAGATGCTTGTAAGGAGATGCGGTGAGGAATATCGAAGCGTGAATATCCCAATTCTCCTTTAGAGTTGCTGTCTTTAGAGTAGTTGTACTGCCAGTTAGAATAGGCTACTGAACTTGTTCCGTCATTGACAGACTTGGAATGTCCGAAGGTATAAGAACCTGATAAGTCAAGACCAAAGTTGAAGTGTTTCTCTAACATAACCGAGAAGTTATAAGAGTAACCTTCATTAGTATTTTTCAGGTTGATGATGCTATTATAGTTACTTGATACTTGATTATAATAGGGTACGGCTGATTGCTCAAGTCCAGGAATAGCATATACTTTCCCTACTTCCTCAATAGCTAGGTTTTCAAAGAACACGTTGTTTAGTGTTTTTGAATAAATACCTTCAATTGTAAGTTTTACATCACCAGGTAATTGTTGTTCTAATGCAAGGTTGGTACGAAATACTTGTGGGTATTTGAAGTCTTTATCTACGACTGCGATGTCAACAATGGGTTTCCCAGATACGGCTTCGTATGGATTTTTTGCATAATCTTTCATTCCAGGAACAGCCACATATTTCTCATTCAATGTAGTGCCTTTCTGCTCCATACCGTTGTTGGTGAATGAGTTGTTCAGCCATACGAACGGCACACGTCCGGTAAACAGTCCCAATCCTCCGCGGAGTAGCGTACGGTGGTTTTCATTCAGGTACCAACGGAATCCTACACGTGGGGATACGAGTACTTTGGCTCCTGGCATTTCGCCTACGCGAGCTTCCCATCCTTGTTGGGTAGCAAATTCATTGAAAGAAACATTGGTGGTTGGATCATTGAAGATAACTGGAATATCAAAACGTATACCATAAGTCAGCTCAAAATTATTGGTCACGTTCCACTTGTCTTGAGCATAAAAACCAAACTGCCCTGATTTCATCGCTGGGGCATAGCTTAAGTTTCCTCCGGTCAAGGTTGGATCTGTGTATTTATATCTGAATTCATAGGGGTTGTCATTGAGAAAGTCTTCAATGCTATTAAAATACCATGCTCCGTTATTACCTTGCATAAAAAGGTTCTGCATGCGGTAGATTTCGTTGTGTGTACCGAAGGTAAATGTATGGTTGCCTTTGTACCAAGAAAGGTTATCTTCAAATGTATAGATATCTTGGTTCAAGTAGTTGGCACCTGAAGAATATTCAGTACCCATATCTATCTTGGTATTATTGTTGTCGTTAGCCGACTTGATTTGTACGGTTGCACTGTTGTAGTCAATGTCGCGATTGTCGCGCACGAAGCTGGCAGACGCACGCAATTCATTGTAGAGAGATTCTCCCAAATGCGAGTTCAATTCGGCTACGATAGAATTAGTCTTGTTGTTCATACGGTAACCGCTACTGTTGAATCGGAAGGATGATGAACTCAAGCTCAGGTTGTCATCGTAAGAGTTGTTATGCTGGTAACGGATGGCAAGTTTGTGGTTCTGGTTGATGTTCCAGTCAATACGTGCCAATAATCCAAATGATTTATTTTCTATGTCACGCGGGCCATATGTTTCCTTGATGCCAGTATATTCTTGATATTTGCTGATAATCCGATCCGCCATGTCCTGGGTCAGATAATTATCAATATAACCCGGATAGATGTTGTTTGGATATACATCAGACTTATGTTCTGCACTTACGAAATAGAAAAGTTTATTTTTGATAAGTGCTCCTCCAATAGTACCTCCGAATGTACGAGTGTGCTGTTCTCCAAGTTTCTGTTTTTCATAATCACGTGCAGCATTATATTTCCCGTACATGTTTTCGTTGGTGAAATAAGAATAAGCTGTTGCTTGGAACTTGTTAGTACCCTGCTTGGTAATGGCATTGATACCACCTCCGGTAAATCCGCTCTGACGTACGTCGAAAGGAGCAACGACTACCTGAATTTCCTGGATGGCATCCATCGAAATCGGGTTGGCACCTGTCTGGCCACCGTTAGTTCCAGATGCTGACAAACCGAACACGTCGTTACTTACTGTACCGTCAATCTGGAAGCTGTTGTAACGGTTGTTTGAACCGGCGAATGTGATACCTCCATTCTTCGATGTAGAAGCCATTGGCATATTTTTTACAATGTCATATACATTGCGGTCTACTGTCGGCGTGCTGGTGATTTTTCCTGTAGAGAAGTTGTGTGCAGCTCCGGCATTCGCTTTTGCATCGGCTACGACTACTACTTCGTCCAACAGTTCTGAACTTGGTTTCATTTCGGCATTCAGGCTGAGTGTGTTACCCAGTTCAAGTGAAATACCTGTAAATGCAGTTTTGTTGTAACCTACGTATGAGATTTCAATTTTGTAGGGACCACCGGTACGCATACCTTGGATGGTGTAACGTCCATCTACGTTTGTTACTGCACCGTAGAGAGTACCTGACGGTTCGTGGATAGCTACCACTGTAGCACCGATAACCGGAGCTTTGGTTTCATCTAAAACTTTTCCGCTGATAGCAGAAGTTGTTACCTGAGCATTTGCGCCAACAGCCATGGCTGAAACGACTAATGCGGAAAACAGGAATTTGGAATGATGTACCATAAAATTTTAATTAAATTGTAAATCTATTTTCGCGTTTTAATTCGCTTAATACTTTGTAGTTAAGTTCGTTGAATCTTTTTGTATTACTTGTTTTTTCTGTTGCAAAGTTAAAAAATCTTTTCAACGAATAATTAGAGAGTGGACGATTTAACAAATTAGGCAGTCGATAATTAACTTTTTTATTTTCCTGTCGGATAGGGAATATAGAACGACAGATTCCTTTTTTCTTGATTTTGTGTGAGTTGCATAATTCAGGTAATATGTAATAAGTTTGTAATTTGTGGACTGATGAAAGAAGAATCTGACAAGGTTATTGTATGAATCCTGAATTTATTTTCATTTTGCTTTGTGGTTGACTTTATTATGGACATTTGTTTTTTTGTCTATTTTTGCAGAATGAAAGTAAGAGTTTATCAATATGAAACAAAAATTGGAGGAGAATAAAGGAATTCCGGCTTCGTTATTGTGGATACTGGCCATTATATCAGGACTTTCTGTGGCGAATCTGTATTATAATCAGCCGTTGCTGAATCGTATTAGTGAAGATTTGGCCATCTCGGAGTTTACAGCCAACCTGATACCTATGACCACACAGATTGGGTATGCGTTGGGATTGTTGTTTATTATTCCTTTGGGGGATTTGTACAAGCGGAAGAATATCATTGTTATTAATTTTCTCTTGTTGTCGGTGGCGACTTGCAGTATAGCCATGTCTGTGAATGTATTTTATATCTTGCTGGCTTCGCTGGTGACAGGGATTTGTTCGGTCATGCCACAGATTTTCATTCCGATTGCTGCACAGTTCTCACTGCCACAGAATAAAGCACGCAATGTGGGGATGATGGTCAGCGGTCTGCTGACCGGAATTTTGGGTTCACGGGTAATCAGCGGTTTTGTAGGCGAATACTGGGGCTGGCGTACGATGTATTATATTGCAGCCGTCATCATGTTGCTTTGTATTTTTGTGGTAGTTCGGGTGTTGCCGGATATGCCGCTAAATTTCAGGGGTACGTACAAAGGACTGATGAAATCGCTTTTTACGCTGTACAGGGACAATTCGACCATTCGTCTGGTATCTGCTCGTGCCGGATTATGTTTTGGTAGTTTCCTGGCGTTATGGGCTTGCCTGGCCTTTAAGTTGAGTGGGGAACCATTTTATGCAGGAAACAATATTATTGGTATGCTGGGATTGTGTGGAGTGGCCGGTGCACTGACGGCCTCTTTTGTCGGGAGTCTGGTACATAAGTTTGGAGTGCGGTTCTTTACTTTTGTTGGTTGTTCGCTCATCATTGCAGCCTGGATAATCATGTTTATTTTCCAGAATTCTTATTTAGGTTTTATTGTGGGAATTATTGTGATAGATATCGGTATGCAATGTGTGCAGATAGGTAACCAAACTTGTGCATTGTCGCAGGCTCCCAAGGCGACCAACCGGGTGAATACCATCTTTATGACGACTTATTTTGTGGGTGGCTCACTGGGAACTTTTCTGGCCGGTACATTCTGGCACGCTTGGGGCTGGACCGGAGTGGTATGTGTAGGAATCGGCCTGACACTGATTTCACTGCTTGTGACGCTTTTTACTCGAAACTGATTATTCAAATGAACGAATATATATATATGAAAAAGAATGTGATTTATTTGAACGACTGGCTGGCTATTCATCCGTATACGACAGTTTGTTCTTCAGATACGTTTTTTGTGGAGTTGGCCAACAAACTTTATGCGGCTTGTCATTTGGAGGAATTGCCTGAGACGTTTCGTAAGAATTTAAGTTTGTATGTGGCGGCTTATCTGGAAGATATCATTTCCGGCCTGGGATTGTGGCAGGGGTTTACCACTGCTCATACACGTTTATATGGCAGGTGTCTTCCATTCTATCCCACGGGAAAAGATTATATAAAGGGAGAGGTAAACCTGGAGGACGTACGTTTTATTATCTGGAATACATGGCAAAAGGCTCCTTACTCGCATGGGTATGTGAATCCGTTGGATACCTCAATCTTAAAGCAGGCACAGGCTTTCCTGCCTTTACTGGAGGAAGCTTATGAGGTGGCTCTGGAGAATGAGTTGCTGAAGGATTATTTTGCCGGTTATGCAGATGAAAAAGAGGCTGACCGGAAATTGTCATGGCTTTTTGGGCACACTTACCTTACGGAACCTTCTATGCTGCCTTATATTGAACGGGTGGCACCGGATGACCGTTTTATTATCCCTACGGGTCCTTTGGCGTTGTTCCTTCACGAATGGATTGAGTTGTTGGCTGGTAAGCAGGCTGCGTGCTGGAAATCGTTTCCTCGTCTGTATCAGGAGGAAAAGGAAATGCCGGAAACTGTTTTGCAGAAGAATGCGGAGATTTATCGTCTCTTTACCTTGTGGACTGGCGGACGGAAGATTATTTATCTCAACGGCTATGCGTCATTGAAACGCTTCCTGGTAGAGATTCTACAGTGGCCGGATGATGAGAATCACACCTTGCCGCAGATGAAGAGTTGCCGGAACTTTGTATTGATGGTAGATGAGCAGAAAGGACTCTTACTGGCGAAGGATGTGTGTGAATACATCGCCGACACGGAAAATCCTTATTACAATCAGGAAGAGGCTTCGCAAAATGCATTCCGTATGTTGACGGAAGAGATGCTTTGTCCGCCGGATTTGCTGCATTATTGCATTGAGAAAAACTTGCTGCCCGATGCAGAATTGCCTGAAGTAGGAGAGAAGATGCTGGTGAAGCTGAATGCGGACTTTATTGCGCGGCATTCATTACTGTATTATTATCGCGGCGATTGATTTTGTCGAGTATATAACATAAAAAAAGCACGAACCGAAATTCGTGCTTTTTTTATGTTATGATGGATATAGATTAGCAAACTTTGTGTGAACCGTCGCTGATAACTACATCGTATACTTTCGGGCTGCGACCGAATTTTTCTTTGAAGCGTTCTTTTGCAGTAGAAATGAATGTTTCGTACAATTCATTTTTAACCAGGTTGATGGTACATCCACCAAATCCACCACCCATTACGCGTGAACCTGTAACTCCACAATCAAAAGCAATATCGTTCAAGAAGTCGAGCTCTTCGCAGCTTACTTCATACAGCTTGCTCATACCATGGTGAGTTTCATACATTTTCTGTCCCACTGTTTCGTAGTCGCCTTTTTCCAATGCGTCGCATACGTCAAGCACACGCTGGATTTCTTCGATTACGTATTCAGCACGCATGTAGTCTTCTTCAGAAACTTCAGCTTTTACTTCGTTCAGCATATCCATTGTGCAGTCTCTCAGGAATTCTACAGTCGGGTGGTTCTTCTTGATAGCAGCTACAACAGCTTCGCAGCTCTGACGGCGTTTGTTGTATGCAGAAGATGCCAGTTCATGTTTTACTACAGAATCAACCAATACCAAACGGTATCCGTCCGGTCTGAACGGGAAGTACTGGTATTCCAGTGAACGGCAGTCCAGACGAATCAGATGACCTTCTTTACCAAATACAGAAGCAAACTGGTCCATGATACCGCAATTAACTCCGCAGTAGTTGTGTTCTGTAGCCTGACCTACTTTAGCCAGTTCGAATTTATCAATTTTGTTGTCGCCGAACAAATCGTTCAAAGCGTATGCGTATGTAGATTCCAATGCAGCAGAAGAAGACATACCTGCACCCAGAGGCACATCACCTGCAAATGCAGTATTGAAGCCTTTTACGTCAACTCCGCGTTTGATCATTTCACGGCAAACACCGAAAATATAACGTGCCCAGCTTGCTTTCGGAGCATCTTCTTCGTTCAATCCGAATTCTACGTAGTCTTTCAAGTCGATAGAATAAGCGCAAACTTTATCTTTTCCGTTCGGTTTGATTTCGGCTACCATACCTTTGTCTACAGCTCCCGGAAATACAAAACCTCCGTTGTAGTCAGTGTGCTCACCAATCAGGTTGATTCGTCCCGGAGAAGTATATACTGAGCCTGTTGTACCGTCGAAATGCTTGATAAAGCGGCTTCTTACAAATTCTATGTCCATAATGATAAAAATTAAAGGTTAATAAATTCTGGTATATAAACAAGAAAGGATGAAGAATGAGTTCATTCTTCATCCTTATGTCTTTTTTATTCAGTCGGAATGTCTTTATTTACATTCTTGCATCCAATCAACGCATAGAATAACAAGTATGCCAATGCGGCTGCAATTACGATAAAGCTGTTCAGGTAACCTGCTGAGTCGGCTACTCCACCTTGTAACAGTGGAAGCAATCCACCACCGCAAACCATTACCATGAAGATTCCGGAAGCAGCTTCTGTATATTTACCCAGTCCTTCTACAGCAAGGTTGAAGATACCACCCCACATGATTGAAGTACAGAGTCCGCAGAGTGCCATACACATTACGCTGACAGGAACAGCTTCCAGTCCGAATGACAGGCTTGCTCCGCTTTTGAATACCGGCATGTTGACTACGCTGGTCAACGGAGTTACGAAAGCAATGCCGATCAAAATCAATCCGAGAATAGAAGCTACGGTCAACATGGCCTTACTACTGAACTGAGCTCCAAGTGAAGCACCAATCAGACGACCGATAAGCATCAGGAACCAGTAAGTTCCTACGATAGAACCTGCAATGGCCGGATCGATACCCAGACCGCCTTCGTGAGCCTGTGCAGTCATAAACAAGTTAGCAAAGTGAGGAATACCCACTTCAATACCTACGTAAACGAAGATGGCGATGGTTCCAAACTTGAAGTGACGGAAAGACAACGGGCTGTGTTCGCCTTTGCTCTTGTTTGCCTTAGACAAGCTTGGTTCAGGGATAGCCATGAAGAAAAGTACCAGGAACGCGATAGCGAAGATAGCCATGGCGATGTACAATGCCGGCAAAGCCTTAGCGATAGTACGTTCTTCTACGTTGGCCCCCATCAGGTAACCGACCAATACCGGAACGATAGTAGCTGACAAAGAGTTCAGTGAACCACCAGTCTGAATAAGCTGGTTACCTTTCTTGCCGCCACCACCCAGAGTGTTCAGCATACACATAGAGAAACCAGAGATGAAGGCTCCAGCCAAATATACAGAGAATCCGCCTTTAGAGGCCAATGCCTGAATACCTACACCAATGAATCCTACTGCAATAGCAATCAATGCTGTTTTCTTGTATCCGATTTTCTGTAAAAGAAGTCCCGAAGGAATACCCATAAATGCGTATGCAATGAAGTTCGCAGCGAATCCGAGTGTAGCTTCCAGGTTGGTAGCTCCAAATTCACTCTGTACGATAACTCCGAATGGAGCCGGCAAACCGGTTACGAAAGAAATCATAGCAAACAATGCGAACATCATTACTATGGGTAACAAATAGCTTTTTTGTTGTTGTGACATGTTGTTTAAAGGTGTTAGTTTGTTATAGGTTAATTAAAGAATTAGGTCTTTATTTTTCAACTCCGAACTTATAGATAGTTACCTGATGGTAGGTATCTTCCGGTTTCAGTACGACTGATGGGAAGTGTCCTTTGTTGGGTGAGTCGGGGAAGTGCTGTGCTTCAAAGCAGATGGCACTTCTTGCCGGGAATGTAGCACCGTGGTATCCAGTGAAACCATTGTGCCAGTTGGCTGTGTATACTTGTACGCCTGGTTCGGTGGTATAAACTTCAAGAGTACGACCGCTGATTGGTTCTACGCATTTGGCAGCAAATACCAGAGCTTCCGTTTCGCGTTTGTTCAGCACGTAGCAATGGTCGTATCCGGCTCCGTTGATGAGCTGCTGGAACGGTTCATTGATACGGCTTCCCACTGTGTGCGGTGTACGGAAGTCCATCGGAGTACCTTCTACTTTCAATACTTCTCCTGTAGGGATAGATACTTCGTCTATTGGAATATAAAAATCTGCGTTGATTGTGACAATGTTATTGTCTACGGTTGGAGTTGGATTATTCAAACCTGCCAGACTGAAAAATGCGTGGTTTGTCAGGTTGATGATGGTTTTTTTGTCGCAGTTGGCTACGTAAGTGATGACCAATTCGTTCTCTCCTGTCAGCGTATAAGTAACTGTGACATCCAGATTGCCTGGGAAACCTTCTTCACCATCTTTAGAGAGATAGTGCAGCGTTACGCTCTGCTCATCTTCCTGTTTGGCATCCCATACGCGGGCATGGAAACCAGTCGGGCCTCCATGCAGGGAGTTAGGACCATTATTGATGGTCAATTTATGTTCTTGTCCGTCCATCAGGAAACTACCTTTCGCAATACGGTTGCCATAACGTCCGATTAATGTACTCAGGAAAGGTTCGTGGCTGTTGATTACATTGTCGATACTGTCATGTCCCTGCACCACATTGGCCAGTTTACCGTTTTTGTCCGGTACCATCACAGTTAAGATTGCTCCCCCATAGTTTGTAATTGCTACTTCGGCACCTTGCTGGTTAGAAAGAATAAACAAATCTGTCTCTTTGCCGTCTACAATTTTTTGAAAATCTGCTCTTTTTAAGCCGCTTAAATTATTTTCTTTGTAAAATGTGTTGTTCATATTATTAAAATCTTTTAGTTCACACATTATTTTGTTGTGCAAATAAAAAGATTTTCTTCAATATACCCAAACATTTTCGAAGAAAGAACGTTCTTTAATTGTTTAAAGAAAGTAAATCGGCGACAATAAAACTGCTTCCTCCCACAAAAATAAAATCATCCGGCTGGGCCTGTTCCTTGACTGCTTCGAAGGCTTCTTTCACATGGGGGTAGGCTTCTCCGTGTAAATTGAAGGTCTCGGCCAGTGCTTTCATCTGCTGGTAGGGAAGAGCTCTTTTCACGCTGGCTTGTGTGAAATAATATCGGGCATCTTTAGGCAACATAGACAATACACCGCTCACATCCTTATCGTTCACCATGCCGATGACAATATGTAAGGTTTTATAAGTCTGATGTCTGAGTTGCTCGGTAATGTATTGCATACCACCCGTGTTGTGTCCGGTATCGCAGATGATGGTCGGTTTTTCACCTAATTTCTGCCAGCGTCCCATCAGACCGGTCAGCTCGCAGACATGAAGGAAACCTTTGCGTACATTCTCTTCAGACAGGTTGTATCCTGCATGACGAAGCTGGCGGATAGCCGAGAGTAGGGTATTGGTATTCTTTAGCTGGCATAAGCCTCCCAGTTCGCCCTCCAGTTGAGGGTAGTCAGCAGTTTGGTAAACGTAATGCATCGCTTCGTTGCGGGTCGCATGGATGAGCAGGTGCTCGTCTTCGGCAAATACAATGGGAGCCCCTACGGCAGTAGCTTTAGCCTGGAAGACAGGTCGGGTTTCTGGAGTGGTTTCACCGATTACGACCGGAGTACCTTCTTTAATGATGCCCGCCTTTTCTGAAGCAATTTTTTCCAGGGTATTACCTAAAAACTGTACATGGTCAAAACTAATGTTGGTAATGACACATAAGTCGGGCTGAATGATGTTGGTGCAGTCCAGTCTTCCTCCAAGACCGACCTCTATGACAGCTACATCCACCTGCTGTTCAGCGAAATAGGTGAATGCCATAGCAGTGGTAAGTTCAAAGAAAGAAGGGTGGAGCGGTTCGAAGAAAGCACGGTGCTTTTCTACAAAATCGATGACAAATTCCTGGCTTACCGGAGTGCCGTTTACGCGGATACGCTCACGGAAATCCACTAAGTGAGGAGAAGTATAAAGTCCGGTTTTATAGCCTGCAGCCTGTAGAATGGCAGCCAATGTATGCGAACAAGAACCTTTCCCGTTGGTTCCTGCCACGTGAATCGTATGGAATTTGCGGTGAGGATGATGAAAGTAATCATCCAGTGCATACGTGTTGTCTAATCCTTCTTTGTAAGCATCTTTTCCCACCTGCTGAAACAGAGGGGCACTATTATATAAGTAGGTAAGTGTTTCCTGATAATTCATGATTTCTGCTTTTTAAAAACAGCTGCAAATATCATCATTTTTATCAGGATAACCTATCTTTTTACGATTTCATTTACCAGTAAGCTCCTTGCGGGTACTTGATTCCTTCTACTCCGATACTGATGGAACTGCTTTCATTAAACTTGAAATTAATCATTCCTCCAATCCGGTCGGGAGCAAAATTAGGCATGGGGTAGTAGTAGGGAGAACGTTTTGGCATGAGCGACTTGTTGCCATAGGCATACAGACTGATACGCTCGTTGACTTTAAACGCAGCAATGCCGGTAATTCCTACATTGCGGTAGTTAATGCCACCCCAGTTGAAGTTACTGGCATACAATCCGCCTGCTACGCTGAAACGCTTGTTCAGCGGTACGGCGTACAAGAATGCGGCATCCTGACCGAAACCCACTCCGGAAGGAGCGTATTTGCTCGGACTGAACGTGACATTCATGCCGATGGAAGCATTGAATCCTTTATGTAGCTCCCAGGTGGCATAGCCGTAATTGAACGGAGTAATGCCATACATATCGAAGGGAGAGTATAGGTAATGCTGCGGAACAGGAGCGGGCAGGGGTACACTGAGTGTATCCTTAGCCATGAGCTGTTCTGCATGCAATGTCGTGGAAAGGGAGTCGGAAGGAAGCGACTTCGGGTTTTCTGTCTGGGCTAAAACGAGTAACGGACAGAACAATGTCAGCAGCAAGATATATTTTTTCATGACTTTCATTTTTTTTGTTACCCCAAAAATACAAAAAATGTCACTGCTATTTAGGCTGTTATCTCTTTTTAGTCCTGGTTTAAATTTTATTTGGATAAAGAAGACGATGTGGACCAGAGCAGAGTCTGAAATGTCCTGTTCTCTTTTCAGTACTTTTTAAGGAGTACTGTAGTACTTCCACGAAAGTACTGGAGTACTCCCTATGCAGTACTGGAGTACTTCTTCGGAAGTACTGGGTAAAAGGCTTTCGGCCGAAATAGGAGACTTGCAGGAATCGTGTTTAAATGCAGAAAGGACTGACTCCATTTGTAGGGGAGACAGTCCTTTCTCATATCTGAAAAGCTGTTGCTTAATCGAATAAACTTCTGAATTTCTTGAAGATTTTTTCTTTCAGACTTGTATTTGGCTTGAAGTTCTCTGCTTCCTGCCATTTTTCCAGTGCCTGACGTTCTTCTTTCGTCAACGTTTCCGGAATGTAGACGCTGATATTTACCAGCAAGTCACCTGTACCGGTGTTGTATCCGTAGCTGTTGATGTTGGGCAGACCTTTGCCGCGCAAGCGAAGCACTTTGCCCGGCTGTGTGCCCGGCTCAATCTTGATTTTTGCCTTCCCGTCGATGGTCGGGATTTCTACCGTACCTCCTAATGCAGCGGTTGGTACACTCAACAGAAGGTTGTAGATCAAGTCACTTTCGTCACGGATGAGTTCCGGATGCTTTTCTTCCTCAATCAATACCAGCAAGTCGCCCGGTACCCCGTTGTGTTTTCCGGCATTACCTTTTCCGTTGATGGTCACCTGCATGCCTTCAGCTACTCCGGCCGGAATCTTCACGGTTACTACTTCCTCACCGTAAACCACTCCTTCACCGTTACATTCCTTACATTTGTTCTTGATGATTTTACCTTCACCACCGCACTGTGGACATACAGACTGTGTCTGCATCATGCCGAAAATGCTCTGCTGTGTGCGGGTTACGCTACCCGTTCCGTGACATGTAGGACAGGTTTCTGTACCTCCGTCACCTTCCGCTCCTGTACCATGGCAGTGACTGCATTCTACGTATTTCTTCAGCTTGAATTTCTTTTCAACTCCAGTAGAAATCTCCTTCAGGTTCAGTTTGACCTTTACGCGCAAGTCTGAACCACGGAATTTCCGCTGACGTGACTGGCCTCCGCCACCAAATCCGCTGCTGAATCCGCCGAATCCTCCGTGTCCGCCGAAAATATCGCCGAACATAGAGAAAATATCGTCCATAGACATGCCTTGGCCGCCAAATCCGCCAAAGCCACTTCCACCTCCGGCTGCACCGTCTACTCCGGCAAAACCGAACTGGTCATAGCGTGAACGCTTGTCCGGGTTGCTCAATACTTCGTAGGCCTCTGCGGCTTCCTTGAACTTCTCTTCCGCTTCCTTATCACCCGGGTTGCGGTCCGGATGATATTGGATGGCCTTCTTTCGGTAGGCCTTCTTTATTTCGTCTGCCGTGGCTGTTTTGGCAACCCCCAGCACTTCATAATAATCTCTTTTCGCCATGACTATACCTGTTTATTATTGGGCAACCACCACTTTTGCATGGCGGATGACTTTTTCATTCAGTTTATATCCGGTCTGTACACAATCCAGTACCTTTCCTTTCTGTTCTTCGCTTGGAGCAGGTACCAAAGCCACAGCTTCATGGAAGTCAGTATCGAATGCTTCGCCCACAGGTTCCATCTTTTCCAAGCCTTCCTGATGCAGGTTTTTCAAAAACTTCTGATAAATCAGTTCCACTCCCTCGTAAATGGCTTTCACGTCTTCTGCCTTCTGCATGTTCTGCAGCGCACGTTCCAAATCGTCCAGAATCGGCAGGATAGCATTGATAGCCTTTTCTCCTCCGTTTTTGATTAATTCGGCTTTTTCCTTTAAGGTACGTTTGCGGAAGTTGTCGAACTCAGCAGACAGACGCAGGTATTTGTCTTTCTGCTCGTCGATGACTTTCTGAGCTTCTTCCAGTTCTTTTCCCAACTTTTCTTCGGCAGTCAGTTCCTTTTCTTCTGAAGAGGCATTTTCCTGTGCTTCTGATGCTTCGGAAGTCGTTTGTTCATTCTCGGCAGCTTCTTGTGACTGCTTTTTCAATTCTTCTTCCACGTTTGGATTTTTATTTTCGTTGTTCATATCTTAATGGTTTTTATTTTCGTTTGAATAGTTTTCTTTTCTCTCTAACAAATTTCGTGCCTTAATGGCAGTTTTATTCAAATTGGCTGCAAAAATAATAAAAAACTGCCACACTGACATAGAAAAAACGAAGATTACACGTGTACTCCCGATTTTGGCATTTCATCATTCTGATAGGTCAGTTCAACCCTTGATTTGTCAGCTTCGCACGTTTGTTGGGCTTTTATTGTGTGGCGTGAGGTAATTTTGTTTCCATCATCAATCAATACACAAGAAAATGTTTAAGAAAATAGTCCGTTTTTCAATTCGAAAAAAACTGTTTGTCGTGCTGACAACCTTGTTTTTAATGATTGGGGGCATTTATTCAATGCTGACATTGCCCATCGATGCAGTGCCCGACATTACCAATAATCAGGTACAGATTGTTACCGTGTCGCCCACTTTGGCCCCTCAGGAGGTGGAACAGTTGATTACTTTTCCGATAGAAGTGGCTATGAGCAACATCATGAATGTGGAGGAAATTCGTTCCGTGTCCCGTTTCGGCTTGTCGCTGGTGACCGTGGTGTTTAAGGAAAGTGTGCCCACACTGGATGCCCGTCAGCTGGTGAATGAACAGATACAAACCGTGGCCGGAGAAATACCTTCGGAGTTGGGTGTGCCGGAGATGATGCCCATTACTACCGGTTTGGGTGAAATCTACCAGTATGTACTGAAAGTGGCTCCCGGGTATGAGGATAAGTATGATGCCATGGAGTTGCGTACCATTCAAGACTGGATTGTGAAAAGACAGCTTTCGGGTATTCCGGGCATCGTGGAAATCAACAGTTTTGGAGGATACCTGAAGCAATATGAAGTAGCTGTCGACCCGGATGCCTTGTATTCGCTCAATATCACCATCAGCGATGTGTACGATGCATTGAGCCGCAATAACCAGAATACCGGAGGTAGTTATATAGAAAAGGTAAACCGTGCGTATTACATCCGTTCGGAGGGTATGATTACCGACTTGAAAGATATTGAACAGATTGTCGTGACCAATCGTGGAGGTATTCCTGTACATGTGAGTGACATTGCTAAAGTACGCTATGGGGCTCCCAAGCGTTTTGGTGCCATGACCAAGGATGGAGAAGGCGAATGCGTGGGAGGTATTGCCATGATGCTGAAAGGTGCCAATGCCAATGTGGTCACGCAGGAGTTGGAGAAACGCGTGGCGAAGGTACAGAAGATGCTTCCCGAAGGCGTCAGTGTAGAACCTTATCTGAATCGTTCAGAATTGGTGAACCGTAACATTTCGACAGTTATCCGCAACCTGGTGGAAGGAGCCATTATCGTGTTCTTGGTATTGATTCTGTTCCTCGGCAATGTCCGTGCAGGATTGATTGTGGCTTCCGTAATTCCGTTAGCTATGCTTTTTGCCTTTATCCTGATGCGGGTGTTCGGTGTATCTGCCAACCTGATGAGTTTGGGAGCCATCGACTTCGGTATTGTGGTAGACGGTTCCATTGTGATATTGGAAGGAATTTTGGCGCATATCTATGGCCGTCGGTTGATGGGACGTACCCTTAGCAAAGAAGAAATGGATGCAGAGGTGGAGAAAGGAGCCGGCAATGTCGTACGAAGCGCCACGTTTGCCGTTCTGATTATTCTGATTGTGTTCTTCCCTATATTGACTTTGACTGGAATCGAAGGAAAATACTTTACCCCGATGGCCAAGACACTGGTGTTCTGTATTATCGGTGCTCTGCTGCTGTCGCTGACTTATGTGCCGATGATGGCTTCCTTGTTCCTGAAGCGTACGGTATCGGTAAAACCGACATTGGCCGACCGCTTCTTTGAGAAATTGAACCGTGTATATCGTCGTACACTGGACTTCTGCCTGTCGCATGTATGGGGTACGCTGGTGTCAGCCTTTACCTTATTAATACTTTCGTTCTTCTTGTTTACCCGCTTGGGTGCCGAGTTTATTCCAACTCTTGACGAAGGTGACTTTGCCATGCAGATGACGCTTCCGGCAGGTAGTTCATTGAGCCGCAGCATCGAGGTGTCGCTTGAGGCTGAAAAGAAACTGAAGCAGGATTTCCCGGAAATCAAGCATGTGGTTGCCAAGATTGGTACCGCAGAGGTCCCAACCGACCCGATGGCGGTGGAAGATGCCGACGTGATGATTGTGATGAAGCCTTTCAGTGAATGGACATCGGCCAGCAGTCGGGCTGAGATGGTAGAGAAGATGAAGAAGTCATTGGAAACGGTGGAAGGGGCAGAATTCAACTTCAGTCAGCCTATCCAGTTGCGTTTCAATGAGTTGATGACGGGTGCCAAAGCCGACATTGCCATCAAGCTGTATGGAGAGGATATGACTGAACTGTATGCCAAGACCAAAGAAGCTGCAAAATACGTGGAACAGGTGCCTGGAGCTGCCGATGTACTGGTGGAGCAGGCTATGGGACTTCCGCAATTGCTGGTGAAGTATGACCGCTCTAAAATAGCCCGTTATGGCATTGACATAGAAGAATTGAATTCCATTATTCGTACGGCATACGCTGGAGAAACCGCCGGGGTAGTTTTTGAGAACGAGCGTCGTTTCGACCTGGTACTTCGTCTGGACAACGAAAAGGTGAAGGACTTGAATATCGACAAACTGTTTGTCCGCACGGGCGAAGGTATTCAGATACCAGTCAGCGAGGTAGCCAGCATTGATTTGGAAAACGGTCCTTTGCAGATTAACCGCGATGCGACCAAACGACGGATTGTCATTGGGGTCAATGTGCGCGATGCCGATATTCAGCAGGTAGTAGAGCAGATACGTACCTCTCTGGAGAAAAATATCAAGTTGAAACCGGGATACTACTGGGAATACGGCGGACAGTTTGAGAACTTGCAGAATGCCGTGCGTACCCTGAGCATTGTCATTCCGATTGCGCTGATGCTGATTCTGCTGTTGCTGTTCTTTGCCTTCCGCAGTGTTATCTATTCATTGGTTGTCTTTTCTACGGTGCCCTTGTCACTGATTGGCGGTGTGGTAGCTCTGTGGCTGCGCGGACTTCCGTTCAGTATTTCAGCCGGCGTAGGATTCATTGCCCTGTTTGGTGTAGCCGTGTTGAACGGTATTCTGATGATTAACCATTTTAATGATTTGCGAAAAGAAAAAACATATACCATGTGTACGAACCGAATTATAGCAAAAGGATGTCCTCATCTGTTGAGGCCTGTCTTCCTGACCGGATTAGTCGCTTCATTGGGCTTTGTGCCGATGGCCGTAGCTACTTCTGCCGGTGCCGAGGTACAGCGTCCGCTGGCCACGGTAGTGATTGGTGGTCTGATAGTATCTACTGTTTTGACCCTGATTGTCATTCCGGTATTCTATCGTCTGGTAAATGTGATAGCCCATCTGTGGGGCCGGAAAAGACATCGCGCACGGTTG
>ERZ836441.1920-NODE-1920-length-18138-cov-5.479788_pt1 | contig 18138 bp, 14 predicted proteins | sample MGYA00519686_ERZ836441 | MGnify/ENA primary metagenome ERZ836441 (study PRJEB31850, sample SAMEA3708800) | human gut metagenome | biome: human gut; feature: human-associated habitat; material: faeces | place: China | collected 2014 ... | reverse complement strand
ACATCGAGGAGGGCGGCAGCCTGACGATCATCGCGACGGTGCTGGTGGAGACGGGCAGCCGGATGGACGACATCATCTTTGAGGAATTCAAGGGGACGGGCAACGCGGAAATCAAGCTCGACCGGGCGCTCTCCGAGGCGCGCATCTTTCCGGCCATCGATCTGGCCAAGTCCGGCACGCGGCACGAGGAGCTGCTGCTCTCCCCGGCGGAATGCGAGGGCGTGGCGATGGTGCGGCGGATGCTGGGGCAGGGGCACACCCGCGAGGCGACCGCCCAACTGATTTCCATGCTGCTCAAGACCGAAAAAAATGAAGATTTTTTCAAAAGATTGAAAGAATGGCTTGCAATTTGGGAGAAAGAAGGGTATACTATACGCAGTCTCCGCTCAGGCGTATGAGAAGGTGCGATTTGACGTGCCTTTCATACGATAGTATCGCGGCGAAAGAGGTGAAAATCATGAAGGAAGGCATCCATCCGAAGTATCAGAAGGCGACCGTGACCTGCGTTTGCGGCAACACTTTCGTAACGGGTTCCACCAAGCCGGAGCTGCGCGTTGAAATCTGCTCCAAGTGCCACCCGTTCTTCACCGGCAAGCAGAAGCTCGTTGACGCGGGCGGCCGTGTCGATCGCTTCAAGAAGCGTTACGGCATCTAATCTTACCCACTCGGAGACAGCGAAAGCTGTCTCCTTTTGTTTTGCTCGAAAAGAAATTGAGAAGAAAAACATAAATGCCAAAACGACAAATATAATTGACAAAATGACGGATGAGGCGTATAATGCAATCATCTGGAATCCTGAGAAGAAGGAGGCGGCGAAACGCTTGAAAAACCTTCGGTTGAAGGCGGCGCGGGTTGGCTGCGACCTGTCGCAGGAGGAATTGGCTGCGAAGGTCGGCGTGACGCGCCAGACCATCGGCATGATCGAGGCCGGGCGGTTCAATCCGTCGCTGGCGCTGTGTGTGGCCATCTGCCGGGCGCTGGGCAAGACGCTCAACGACCTATTCTGGGATGAGGAGGGCGGCGCATGAAGCTCTATCTCAAAACAAAAAACGTGCTGGATGAGCGCGAAACGCAGGAGATGTACCGCATCGAGCATCGCGGAATGTGGGGCATGTACGCGCTGCTGTGCGCGGCGGTCGTGGTGCAGATGCTCTTCGGCGCGGGCTTTGCGCAGGTCGCGGGCGAGGCGTTTGTCATCGCCGTGGTCAGCGTCGGCATGATCATCGCGTATGCGCGGCGCGGCATTTGGGACGCGGACGCGCGGCCGAGCACAGGCGGAAACGCGGCGTATGCGCTGCTTTGCGCGCTGGGCGTGACGGCAGTGACGTTTGGGCTGCACGAAAACGCGGCCAAGGCGCTGCTCTTTGGCGCGGCGGCGTTTATCCTGTGTTTTGCCCTGCTGTCGCTGCTGATGGCCTACGTCAAAAGGCGCCAGAAGCAGCAGAGCGACGAGCTGGACGACGAATAGGCGAAGCACCGCATGAAAATTTGGAAGGCACAGGGAATTCGCTTCCCTGCCGGGTTTTGGGGCAAAGCCTCAGGAAAGGAACAGGCACAATGAGCAATCAGAAACATCAATATAAGGATATCGGCGGGCAGGCCGTCATGGAAGGCGTGATGATGCAGAGCCCGTCGGATGAATCCATCGCCATCGCGGTGCGCCGCCCGAACGGCAGGATCATGGTGACGTGCAAGCACAACGAGCCGCTCTCCAAAAAGCACAAGTGGATGGGGCTGCCGTTGATCCGCGGCTGCGTCAACATGGTGGTCATGCTCAAAATGGGCATGGAAACCCTCGACAAGAGCACGCAGATGCTCGGCGTGATGGAGGAAGAGCCCAGCAAGTTTGAAAAGTGGCTCGCCGAGAAGCTGGGCGCGAGCATCGACAAGGTCGTTATGGCCGTCGCGATGGTGCTTGCCGTCGCGCTGAGCCTGTTCCTGTTTGTCGCGCTGCCCTCTGGCATGGCGACGCTCGTCGGCAAGGGGACGGACAGCCGCTTTGTCATCAACCTTTCCGCCGGATTGACGCGCATCGCGATTCTGGTCGGCTATATGATCGCGATTTCCTTCGTGCCGGATATCAGGCGCGTGTTTATGTACCACGGCGCGGAGCATAAGACCGTATACTGCAACGAGGCCGGGCTGGAGCTGACACCGGAAAATGCGCGCCGGTTCTCCCGCCTGCATCCGCGCTGCGGCACGGCGTTCCTCTTTCTGGTCATGTTCATCTCGATTCTGATCGGCGCTGTGGCGGATCAGGTGCTCTTTGCGCTGTTCGGCATTGAAAAGCTGACGTTCCTCGGCCGTATTCTGCGCAGCCTGCTGACGCTGCCGATCGTCACCGGCGTTTCGTATGAGGTGCTCAAGGGGCTGGCACACGCGGGCGACAGCGTGATCGTGCGCGTCCTCCGCTGGCCGGGGATGATGCTCCAGTATCTGACCACCAGAGAGCCGGACGATTCCATGCTCGAAGTCGCCATCGCGTCGATGAAGGCCGCGAAGGCGGGGCCGGCGCACTACGGCGAGAACCTTGACGCGAACGTGTATGTCTACGGCGCGAAGGAGAAAAAGCCCGAACCGGCGGACGACGAACAGGCGAACGAAAAAGCGCCTGCCGAAGCGCGGGAAGACGAAAAAGAAGACGAAAAGAACGACGAGAAGAAGGATGGTGCTTCCGCGTGACGATCCGCGAAGCGCTGCGTCTGGCGGCGGCTCGGCTTGAACAGGCGGGCGTGCCCGACGCGGATGTGGACGCCGCTTATCTGCTGGCCAGCGTATTGAAAGAAGATACGCTGGCTATGCGTATAAATGGACATCGTGAATTGGCCGCGCCGCAGCGGGCGGCGTTTGACGCGCTCTGCGACCGGCGGGGGGCGGGGGAGCCGCTGCAATACATCCTCGGCGAAACGGAATTTATGGGACTGACGTTCCACGTCGAGCCGGGGGTGCTGATTCCGCGCGCGGACACGGAGATTCTTGTCGAAAAGGCGCTTGAGTGGATGAAGCCGGGCGCGCGGGTGCTGGATATCGGCACGGGGAGCGGCGCGATTGCCGTCAGCCTCGCCAAGCTGGGCAGACAGGCACAGGTGACGGCGGCGGATGTGAGCGACAGGGCGCTGGAAATCGCGCGGCAAAACGCCGGGCGCAACGGCGCGGCCGTTGAATTTGTCAAAAGCGACTGTTTTTCCGCGCTGAAAGGCCGAAAATATGATATGATTGTATCAAACCCGCCGTATATTTCGGAGGACGAGATGCGGGGGCTGATGCCGGAGGTCACGCGCGAGCCGGAGCTGGCGCTTTTCGGCGGTGCGGACGGGCTGGATTTTTACAGGCGCATCAGCCGGGAAGCGCCGGAATACCTGAACGAGGGCGGCTGCCTGCTCTTTGAAATCGGCTGGCTGCAAAAGGACGCGGTGAGCGCGCTGGTGAAGGCGCATATCGGCGAGCCGTTCGCGCTGCGCGACTATGGGCAGAACTGGCGCGTCGTCGGGGCGAGGAAGGAGGGCGCATGCTGAAAAAACTCGATTGGGTGCACCCACGCATGGAGGAGCTGGGCATGCTGCTCTCCGATCCGGCGGTGGTGCAGGATCAGGAAAAATGGCGGGCGCTGATGCGCGAGCACAGCCAGCTTGAGCCGCTGGATCAGGCCGTTCGCCGATACGCCGAATTGGAGGACGCGCAAAAGCAGGCGCGCGCGCTGCTCGATGACCCCGACATGGCCGAAATGGCGAAGGAGGAGCTGGCCGAGCTTGAGCGCCGGCTGGCGGCGACCCGGCGCGAAATTCAGCTTCTGCTTCTGCCCAAAGACCCGAACGCGGAGCGGAACGTCGTGATGGAAATCCGCGGCGGTGCGGGCGGCGAGGAAGCGGCACTGTTCGGCGCGATGCTGATGCGGATGTACACGCGATACGCCGAGCGGCACGGCTGGAAGACCGAGATGCTGGAGGCCAGCATGACCGAACTGGGCGGCGTGAAGGAGGCGGTTTTCGCCATCACGGGGGAAGGCGCGTTCAGCCGCCTGAAATACGAGAGCGGCGTGCACCGCGTTCAGCGCATCCCGGTGACGGAGAGCAACGGCAAGCGGCAGACCTCCACCGCGACGGTCGCCGTGCTGCCCGAGGCGGAGGAGGTTGACGTGAAAATCAACCCCGACGACCTGCGCATCGACGTCTACCGCGCGTCCGGCCACGGCGGGCAATACATCAACAAGACGGACAGCGCCGTGCGCATCACGCACATCCCCAGCGGCATCGTCGTGACCTGTCAGGACGAAAAAAGCCAGCTCAAGAACAAGGAAAAGGCGATGCGCGTTCTGCGCGCAAGGCTTTACGAAAAATTGCAGGAGGAAAAGGACGCGGCCTACGCCAGCGACCGCCGCGCGCAGGTGGGCACGGGCGACCGAAGCGAGCGCATCCGCACCTACAATTTCAACGAAGGGCGCGTCACCGATCACCGCATCGGCAAGACGATCTACGCCATCGACGCTTTTGTGGATGGCGATATGGACGACATCATCGACCCGCTGATTTACGCCGACCAGCAGGAGCAGCTGCGCGCGTTGGGGCAGGGCGAATGGCAAAGAGGATAAAGCGATGAAAACAGAGCTGCTCAAGGTGAACGAAGAATCCGTCGCGCTGGGCGCGAGGCTCATCCGCGAGGGCGAGCTCGTCGGTTTCCCGACGGAGACGGTCTACGGGCTGGGCGCAAACGCGCTGGACGCGCGCGCGGTCGCCAGGATTTTTGAAGCGAAGGGACGTCCGCAGGATAACCCGCTGATTACGCATGTCGCCTGCGTGGAAGAGATTCCGCCGCTGGTGCGCGCGATTCCCGCGGCCGCGCGGAAGCTGATGGAGGCGTTCTGGCCGGGGCCGATGACGCTGATTCTGCCTAAGGCGGACTGCATCCCCGACGCGGTGAGCGCGGGGCTGGACACGGTGGGCATTCGCCTGCCCGCCAACGCCGACGCGCGCAGGCTGATTCGCGCGTCGGGCTGCCCGATTGCCGCGCCGAGCGCCAACCGGAGCGGCCGACCCAGCCCGACGACGGCGCTGCACGTGCTGGAGGACATGGACGGGCGGATTCCGCTGATTCTGGACGGCGGCGCGTGTCAGGTCGGCGTGGAATCCAGCGTGATCGACGCGACGGGCGAGGTGCCGGTGATTCTGCGTCCGGGCGGAATCACGCCGGAGATGGTGGAGCGCGTGCTGGGGCATGTCCGCGTGGACGAGCACGTGATGAGCCCGCTCAGGGAGGGCGACGTGGCGCGCTCGCCGGGAATGAAATACAAGCATTATGCGCCGAAGGCGAAGGCGGTCATCTTCAGCGGCGCGCCGGAGCATGTCGTTTCGGCGATTTGCAGGCGCTACGACGAGCAGGCGGCCAAGGGCGAGCGAGTGGCCATTCTGGGGCTGGACGAGCACCGCTACGGGGATCGCACGTTCATCAGTCTGGGCAGCGAGAAACGCCCGCAGGAGGCGGCGGCAAGGCTGTTCGCCGCGCTGCGCGAATTGGATGAACGCGGGGACACGGTGGCGCTCTGCGAGGCGGTGGATACGGCGGGCATCGGTTTGGCCGTGATGAACCGCATGGGGCGCGCGGCGGCGTTCGATATCGAGCAGGTATGATCTGCCGGTCTTTTGAGCCCGTCTTCGCCGAAAGCGCGCGGGTGCTGATCGTCGGCTCGATGCCCAGCGTCAAATCGCTCGAAGACGCGCAGTATTACGCGCACCCGAGAAACGCATTTTGGCCGATTCTGTTCGATATTTTCGGGGAAGCGCCCAGCCGGGATTATGAGCGGAAAAAGGCGCTGATCCGTGCGCACAATCTGGCCTTGTGGGACGCGGCGGCCGTTTGCGAGCGCGAGGGCAGTCTGGACAGCAACATGCGCGGCGTGGTGTACAACGACTTCGGCAGGCTGTACGCGAAATGCCCGGATATTCGGGCGGTGCTCTGCAACGGCGCGGCGGCGCACAGGCTGTTTATCCAATCCGGCTGGGCGGGGGCGCGGCAGGTCATCCGGCTGCCCAGCACGAGCCCGGCATATACCATGGCTTATGAAAAAAAGCGGGAGGCGTGGCGCGCGGCGCTCTGCGCCCTTCAGATTGCTCAATCAACCGAACCGAAGGAGGAACGGATATGAACATGGTGGATATCATTCTTAAAAAGAAAGCGGGAGAAGCGCTCAGCGCAGAGGAAATTCGCTTTTTCGCGCAGGGCGCGGCGGCGGGAACCATCCCGGATTACCAGCTTTCGGCGCTGCTGATGGCGATTTGCTGGCGGGGCATGAACGCGCAGGAGACGACCTGCCTGACGATGGAAATGATGCATTCCGGCGGCGTGGTCGATCTGTCCGCCATCGACGGCGTTTGCGTGGATAAACATTCCACCGGCGGCGTGGGCGACACGACGACGCTGGTGCTCGTGCCGCTGGCGGCGGCCTGCGGCGCGAAGGTCGCGAAGATTTCCGGCCGCGGCCTCGGGCACACGGGCGGCACGCTGGATAAGCTGGAGAGCATCCCCGGCTGCTCGGTGGAGGAGACGGAGGCGCGCTTTGTGCGGCAGGTGCAGGAAATCGGCTGCGCGGTCATCGGTCAGACGCACGACCTCTGCCCGGCGGATAAGGCGCTTTACGCGCTGCGCGACGTGACCGGCACGGTGGACTGCATCCCGCTGATCGCCTCGAGCATCGTATCCAAGAAGCTGGCGAGCGGCGCGGGCGCCATCGTGCTGGATGTGAAGACCGGCAGCGGCGCGCTGATGCACACGCTGGAGGATTCCATCGCGCTGGCGAAGGCCATGGTCGATATCGGCGCGCAGGCGGGCAAGCCGATCCTCGCGCTGGTGACGGGCATGGAGCAGCCGCTGGGCACGCACGTGGGCAACGCGCTGGAGGTCAAGGAGGCCATCGACATCCTCGCCGGGCGCGCGGGCGGCGACCTGCTGGCCGTATCGCTGGAGCTGGGCAGCCGGATGCTCGTCGCGGCGGGGATCGCCGGGAATGTGGAAGACGGCAAGGCGCGCATGAAGCGGGCGCTGGAGAGCGGCGCGGGGCTTGAAAAGCTGAAGGAAATGATCGCGGCGCAGGGCGGCGACGCGGGCGTTTGCGACGACGTGACGCGCCTGCCGCAGGCCAAGTACCTCGTGCCCGTGCCCGCGCCGCACGACGGCTACGTTGCGGATATGGATACGACGGCCATCGGCTACTGCGCGCAGGATCTCGGCGCGGGCCGCAAGCAGAAGACGGACGTGATTGATCCGGCGGTCGGGCTGGTGATGGATGTGCGCATCGGCGATTTTGTGAAGCAGGGCGACGCGCTGGCGACGCTGCACCTGAACCGGATGGAGCTGGCGGAGGGCGCGATTGCCCGCATGCAGCAGGCCGTCAGGCTGACGAGCGAGAAACCCGCGACGCCGCCGCTGGTGTATGCGGCGGTTTCACCGGAAGGGGTCGCGCGCTGAAAAACGCTTTCCGTCCGCCAGCGGCGCGGCGGAAGGGGTTCATACTAATTCTTGTTAAAATGGCTTAATCCGCGCACCATCTTTTTCGCTCTGACTTTGCCTCGTTCCGTTCAACGTACCTCCAGTACGCCTCACTTCACTTGGCTTCGTCAGAACAAAAAATCTGATGCGCTCTGTTAAGCATTTTAACTGCGAATTAGTATCAAAGGAGAAATATGGAAGGAAAGCAAAAAAGGGAGAGCTTTCGCAAAAAGGCGGGGCTGCTGGCGCACCATCTGAGGCCGGCAGCCTCCGCGTTTGCGCTGGGCATCGGCGCGTCGCTGGCGGCCACGCTGCTGCGAACGCTCTTTACACAGATCATTCGTTTTACCGTCGATCACGCGCTGCTGGGGGAGATGGACGGGCTTCCGGCGTTCCTGCTGGATGCGCCCGCCGGGCGTATCCTCGTCTGGTGCGCGGCGGCCGCGGCGACGGTCGCGCTGCTGGAATTCGGCGCGGGCTTTGTGCAGGATTCCAACCTGCCCAAGGGGTCGGAGCGGTTTGTGAAGTCGCTGCGCGACGCGCTCTACGGCCACATTCAGCGGCTGCCGTATAGCTGGCATGTGCAAAACCCGACCGGCGACATCATCCAGCGCTGCACCTCCGACGTGGAGGTCGTCCGCAATTTTATCGCCGAGCAGATGGTCGAGCTGCTGAGCACGACGTTCCTGATTGCGGTCTACATGATCGCCATGTTCGCGATGAACGTCAAAATTTCGCTGTTCGTGTTCGCGTTCATCCCGGTGATCGTCGGCTATTCGCTGGTCTTCTACAAGCGCATTTCGAAGGGCTATCAGAAGGCGGACGAGGCGGAGGGCGAGCTCTCCAGCGCGGTGCAGGAGAACATCACCGGCGTGCGCGTGGTGCGCGCCTTTGGCCGCGAGCGCGACGAGCTGGAAAAATTTCAGCGGAAGAACAACAATTACGCCAATATCTGGATGAAGCTCGGCGACATGATGACGGTGTTCTGGTCGCTGGGCGACGTGATGAGTATGGCGCAGGTCTTCGGCGTGATCGCCATCGGCGTGCAGCTCTGCGTGAAGGGCGAAATCACGCTGGGCACCTACCTTGCGTTCGTCAGTTACACGCGCCAACTGACGTGGCCCGTCCGCGCGCTGGGGCGCACGCTGTCGGAGATGAGCAAGGCGGGCGTTTCCATCGACCGTCTGCTCTATATCCTGGGCGCGGAGACGGAAAAAGGCCCTGAAGCGCCGGCGGCGGCGAACCTCTCCGGCGACATCCGCTTTGAGCATGTGAGCTTCGCCTATGCGCAGAAGAAGGTGCTCGACGACGTGAGCTTCACCGTCAAGGGCGGCTCGACGCTCGGTGTGTTCGGCGAAACGGGCAGCGGCAAGAGCACGATTGCGCTGCTGCTGGCGCGGCTTTACGACCCCGGCGAGGGCAGAATCACCATCGGCGGCGTGGACGTGAAGGACATGAACCCGAGCGAACTGCGGCGCGGCGTGGGCGTCGTGCTGCAGGAGCCGTTTCTGTTTTCCCGAACGGTCGCGCAGAATATCGCCATCACCCGCGAAAACGTCAGCCGGGATGAAATCGAGCAGGCGGCGCGGGAAGCCTGCCTGCACGACGCCATCGGCAGCTTTCAGGCCGGGTATGAAACGGTGGTCGGCGAGCGCGGCGTGACGCTCTCCGGCGGACAGAAGCAGCGAACCGCCATCGCGCGGACGCTGCTGGAGCACGCGCCGATCATGGTTTTTGACGACGCGCTCTCCGCCGTGGACGCGAAGACCGACGAGGCCATCCGCGGCAGGCTGCGCGAGGCGGCGGGAGGCTCGACGATGATTTTGATCGCGCACCGCGTCGCAACGCTGATGCAGGCCGACCAGATCATCGTGCTCAGGGACGGGCGCATCGTCGAGCAGGGCACGCCGGAGGCGCTCCTGGCGCAGGGCGGCCTGTTCGCGCGGACGGCGCGGATGCAATCCGCCGAGGGAGAGGAGGAAGCCGAATGAGCCGAACGGAAGAAAAGCGCGCGGCTTTCTCGCTTGCGCCGTGGAAGCGGCTCTGGCGGTGCGTCTGCCAGCATCGGCTCCGGCTGGCGCTGGCCATCGGCAGCAATCTGCTGCTTGCCGTCGCGGATTTTTACATCCCGCTGCTGCAAAGCCGGGTCGTCGATCAATTCATCCTGACGGGGACGACGGCGGGGTTCGGCGGCTATGCCGTCAAGTACATCGGCGTATGCCTGTTTGAAATCGCGATGCTGCTGGTGTATTTCAAGGCCTGCATGGGGCTTGAAATGCTGTCCGGGCGCGACATGAAGGAGGCCTGCTTCGTCAACCTGCAAAAGCTGAGCCTCGATTATTACAACGTGACCAGCGCGGGGCACACGCTTTCGCGCGTGATGAGCGACACCGACCGCATCGCCACCTGCATCGCGTGGGTCTTTCCGGATATCCTCTGGGGCTTCGCGTATATCCTCGGCGTGCTGGGCGTGATGCTTTCGCTCTCGCCCGGCCTGGCGATGACGATTATCGTCATCGCGCCGATTGTGGCCGCGCTGACGGTGTATTTCCAGAAAAAGCTGATTGCGCTCAACCGCGACGTGCGCGCGCAACATTCCAAAATCACCAGCAGCTACAACGAGGGCATCATGGGCGCGAAGACCAGCAAGACGCTGGCGCTGGAAGAACGTCTGACCGACGAATTCGAGCAGACGACCGCGCAGGCGGCGAAGGCCGGTATTCTCCACGGGCGGATGCGCGCGATTTACGTGCCGCTGATCGTGCTCTGCGGCACGCTGGCGGCCAGCGCAACGCTGCTGCGCGGCGGCCGGATGGCGCTCTCCGGCAGGCTGAGCCTCGGCGTGCTCAGCGCGTTTATGACGTATGCGCTGAGCCTGTTCCAGACCTTCCGGCAGCAGGCGGCGCGCATCTCCCAGATGATTTCGCTTCAGGCGAATGTGGAGCGCGTGGTCGGGCTGATCGACGAAAAGCCGACCGTGCAGGACAGTCCCGAGGTCGAGGCGAAATACGGCGACTGCTTCCACCCCAAGCGGGAAAACTGGGAGGAGATGCGCGGCGAAATCGACTTTGACGACGTATCCTTCACCTATCCGGACGGCGGCGAGGAGGTGCTGACGCATTTTTCGCTGCATGTGCCTGCGGGGAGCACGGTCGCCATCGTCGGCGAGACGGGCGCGGGCAAAAGCACGCTGGTCAACCTCGTCTGCCGCTTCTTTGAGCCGACGGGCGGACGGGTGCTGATCGACGGGCGCGACGCGCGCGAGCGCAGCCAGCTCTGGCTGCACAGCCACGTCGGCTATGTGCTCCAATCGCCGCATCTGTTCTCCGGCACGATTCGCGAGAATATCCGCTACGGCCGGCCGGAGGCGACGGACGAGGAGGTTTACGCGGCGGCCAGAGCGGTCAGCGCGGATCGCGTCGCGGCGAAGCTCGAACAGGGCTACGATACGGACGTCGGCGAATGTGGCGACAAGCTCTCCACCGGCGAAAAGCAGCTCATTTCCTTCGCCCGCGCGGTGATCGCCCGGCCGAAGATTTTTGTGCTCGACGAGGCGACCAGCTCCGTGGATACGGAAACCGAAATGCTGATTCAAAAGGCGACGCACACGCTGATGCAGGGCACGACTTCGTTTGTCATCGCGCACAGGCTTTCGACGATCCGTCAGGCCGACGTGATTCTGGTCATCGACCACGGCAAGATCGTCGAGCAGGGCACGCACGAGCGCCTGCTCAAGGCGGGCGGCGCATACGCCGCGCTGTATCATACCCAGTTGAGCAGGCAGGAATAATCATTTTCCGTCTTGACTTTTCCCGCTGTGTGGTTTATACTGTGCTCACTTGAGATGAGAAAGAAGAGTAACCCCATCGCAGAGCCTCAAGAGAGACGCGCCGTCGGCTGGAAGCGCGTCGGCGGGCGCGGGGCGAAAACCACCTTTTGATTAAGCCGCGCGGCGCGCGATACAGCGCCAAAGAGAACCAATCAGGGTGGAACCACGGGCTAGATTTTGATCGCTCGTCCCTCAGCAAAACGCGAGGGACGAGCGTTTTTTGATTCGTCCCAACCGCTCCAAATTTCAAAGAAGAGGAGAAGATCATCATGAAGGTTATTTACAACGACGGCCATGTTGCCGAGTGCCCGGAAGACGAGGAGCTGCACGTCATCCGCCACACGGCCGCGCACATTCTCGCGCAGGCGGTGAAGCGCCTGTATCCGGAGGCGCATTTCGCTTACGGCCCGGCGACCGAGAAGGGCTTCTATTACGACGTCGATCTGGGCGACAAGAAGCTCTCCGACGAGGATCTGCCCGCGATTGAGGCGGAGATGGCGAAGATCGTCAAGGAAAACCTGCCGATCAAGCCGTTCGTGCTCAGCCGCGAGGACGCGGTCAAGCTGATGGAGGAGCGCGGCGAAACCTACAAGGTCGAGCACATCGGCGATCTGCCGGAGGACGCGGTGCTCAGCTTCTACCAGCAGGGAGAATACATCGACATGTGCGTCGGCCCGCACCTGACCTACACCAAGGCGCTCAAGGCGTTCAAGCTGACCCAGCTTTCCGGCGCATACTGGAAGAACGACAAGGACAACGTCATGCTCACCCGCATCGGCGGCACGGCGTTCCGCACCCGCGAGGAGCTGGAGGAATACAACAAGCTGATGGAGGAGGCCGCCCGCCGCGACCATCGCCGCATCGGCAAGGAAATGAGCCTGTTCATGCTCTGCGACGAGGGCCCGGGCTTCCCGTTCTTCCTGCCCAAGGGCATGGCGCTCAAGAATGCGCTGATTGATTACTGGCGCGACATCCACTACAAGGCGAATTACGTCGAGGTTTCCACGCCGCTGATTATGAACCGCCACCTGTGGGAGACGAGCGGCCACTGGGATCATTACAAGGACAACATGTACGCCACCAAGATCGACGGCGAGGATTACTGCATCAAGCCGATGAACTGCCCGGGCGGCGTGATGGTCTACCGCAGCCAGCCCCATTCCTACCGCGAGCTGCCGCTGCGCGTGGGCGAGCTGGGGCTTGTCCATCGCCACGAGCTGAAGGGCGCGCTGCACGGCCTGTTCCGCGTCCGCTGCTTCACGCAGGACGACGCGCATATCTTCATGCGTCCCGACCAGATCACCGACGAGATCATCGGCGTGGTCGGCCTCATCAATCAGGTGTACAGCAAGTTCGGCTTTGATTACTTCGTCGAGCTTTCCACCCGCCCGGAGAACAGCATGGGCAGCGACGAGGATTGGGAGGCGGCGACCAACGGCCTGATTAAGGCACTGGAGCAGCTCAACATGCCGTATATCGTCAACGAGGGCGACGGCGCGTTCTACGGCCCGAAGATCGACTTCCATCTGCGCGACAGCCTGGGACGCACCTGGCAGTGCGGCACGATCCAGCTCGACTTCCAGATGCCGCTCAACTTCGGTCTGGAATACATCGCTGAGGACGGCAGCCGTCAGCGCCCGATTATGATCCATCGCGTCTGCTTCGGCTCTATCGAGCGTTTCATCGGCATTTTGACCGAGCATTTCGCGGGCAAGTTCCCGACGTGGCTCGCGCCGACGCAGGTGAAGGTTCTGCCGGTTTCCGACAAGAGCATGGATTACGCGAAGGAAGTCTACGAGGCACTGCGCGAGAAGATGATCCGCTGCGAGCTGGATACCCGCAACGAGAAGATCGGCTACAAGATCCGCGAGGCGCGTCAGGTGGATCGCGTGCCGTACATGCTGATTATCGGCGCGAAGGAGGTGGAGACGAACACCGTCTCCGTCCGCGACCGCGACACCGACGAGACCGTGACCATGACGCTCGACGAATTCCTCGGCAAGCTCTGCAAGCAGATTGAGGAGCGCGCGTAAACGATACCTTGAGGGCGGTGCAGCCTGTTTGGCTGCACTGCTTTTTCTTTTGGACGACGGCCGGGCGCTTTCGGAATTGCGATGGTTACGATGGAAAATGTGACGGTATTTCATTTATTCGACGTAAAAAGTGCGAGATAATACGCAAAGTTCGTTGTAATTTTCGCGACTCTGTGCTATGCTAAGAGCGAAGCATGATAACGGAGGTGTTGGGTATGTATCGAACGGCCATTGAAACGCTGTTCCGATGGAAGCAAAGCAAGCACCGCAAGCCTTTGATTATCGAGGGCGCGCGTCAGGTCGGCAAGACGTGGCTGATGAAGGAATTCGGCAGACAGGCGTATGCGGACACCGTATATATCAATTTCGATTCCAATTCCAGAATGGCGGAGCTGTTCGCTTCCGATCTGGATACGGAGCGCCTGGTGATGGGGCTGGAGCTGTACGCGGGAAGGAAGATTGACCCCGATCAATCCCTGCTGATCTTCGACGAGGTGCAGGAAGTGCCCAGAGCGCTGGCCTCGCTCAAATATTTTTGCGAGAATGCGCCGCAGTATCATATCATCTGCGCGGGTTCTCTGCTCGGCATTGCCCTGCATGAGGGCACGTCTTTCCCGGTCGGCAAGGTGGATTTTCTAAAGCTCCACCCGCTGTCTTTCAAGGAATTTTTGATGGCGACCGATAAGGAGCGCTTTGCCAAGCTGCTGGATCAACGGGATTTCGCCATGATAACCAGCTTCAAGCAAACGTATATCGACGCTTTGAAGCACTATTATTTTGTCGGCGGTATGCCGGAAGCCGTGCAGCGTTTCGCGGAAGATAAGGATTTTAACGAGGTTCGTGAAATTCAAAAGCGGATTCTTGCGGCTTACGAACAGGATTTTTCCAAACATGCCCCGAACGAAATCGTTCCGAGACTGCGAATGTTGTGGAACAGCATCCCTTCGCAGTTGGCCAAGGAAAACAAGAAGTTTATCTACGGCCTTGTTCGTGAGGGCGCTCGCGCGAAGGAATATGAAACGGCCATGATGTGGCTCAGCGATTGCGGCCTTGTGCACAAGATCAGCCGTGTCAATGCGGCGGGGCTTCCCCTGCGAGCCTACGAGGATTTGAAGGCGTTCAAGCTGTTTGTGGTAGACGTGGGGCTTCTGGGCTGTATGGCCGGTCTTCGACCGCGTACATTGCTTGATGGCAACGACCTTTTTGCCGAATTTAAGGGGGCGCTTACAGAGCAGTATGTTTGCCAGCAGCTTAAAACCGTCGAGGATTTGGACGTTTATTATTACACCAACGACAGAGGCTCCTGTGAGGTCGATTTTGTTGTCGATACGGGCGAGCGGATCATTCCCGTCGAGGTCAAGGCGGAAGTCAATCTGAGAGCCAAGAGCCTGAAAACCTATCGGGAAAGATTTTCCCCCGAGATTTGCGTTCGAACCTCTATGGCGGACTATAAAAAAGAGGAATGGCTTGTCAATCTGCCGCTGTATGAGATAGATCAGATAGCCCGGATATAACAAAAAAGCGGGCAATCCCGCTTTTTTGCGTATGGGGAGTTGACTTAATTCCCGTAATTCTCAATGCCCCTGAGCATTTCCAGCTCGCGCACGTCGCGCACATCGGTGAACGTCTCGCGGGAGAGCAGCACCGCCGAGCGCCAATACAGGCAGATATACGGCTGATCCTGCTCGAATTGATCCTGAATGAGGCTCATCGCGTTTTTATAGCTGTCAGCGGTGTAGCTCTTGCGCAGTTGGGTGATGAGGTCGTTCATGTCGTTGGAGCGATAGCGCGTGTAGTTACAGCTCGCGGTGGAGGTCAGCGTGAAGCCGGGGTCGGGGGACACGTCAAAATTGAAGCCGCACATGGCGATGGAATAGTCGCCGCTGACGAGCTTGGTCTGTACGCTTTCGCGCGACCATGTGGCGACGTAAGCCGGGATGCCGACGGCGGCAAGCTGATCGACGATCTTGTTGGCGGCGTTGGTGCGCGCGGTGGAACCGGGCTCGTCGTAGACGAGCAGGCGCAGGGATTCCATCTTCTTGCCATCCTTGTAGCGGTTGCCGTCGTCGGCGAGCTTGTAGCCCGCGCTATCCAGCAGGGACGCGGCCATCAGCGGGTCGTAAATGTCGCGGATGGTCGATTCGTTGGAGAGCCATGTGCCGGAGGGGATCGGGGTATAGGCGACGGTCGCCATGTTCTGATACGCGGAGGAGATCAGCTCGCTGCGGTTGATGGCGTAGGAAATCGCCTGCCGCAGGAGATTCTGGCCGTTGTCGTCGCTCTTGAAATCCTTATACGCGCGGTTGACGAGCAGCACCTCGAGCTGCCGGGTGCGCGCGCTGATGGAGAAGGTGTTGAGCGAACCGCTGTAACGCGAGGCGTTGATGGAGCGCGTCATGGCGATATCGACGCTCTGGGTATCAAAGGCGTTGAGCGCCTGCTCGGCGGTATCATAGATGCTGGCGCGGACATAGCGCACCTGCGGCGGGCGGTTCCACCATCCGTCGTTGGCGGTCAGCCAGATGGCGCTGCCCTGCTCGTAGCCGTCGTACTTATACGGCCCGGTACCGGCGGGCATATCGGCGGCGACCTGCGAGGCCGGGAGAATCGGGAAGGTCAGCGCGTAGAGCGAGCCGTAGCTGGCGCGGCGCAGGGTGAAGACGATGGTTTGCTCGTCCGTCGCCTCCCACGACTTGATGGAATAGAAGGTCGAGTAATACAGGCCGCGGTCGGCGACGGGCACCTCGGAATCGAGCTTCTCATCGAAACCGGCCAGCTCGAGCATGTAATCCAGCGTCGCCACCACGTCCGCGCTGGTGAGCGTCTGGCCGTTGTGGAAGGAGATGTCGTCGCGGAGCGTGACCTGCACCTTGCGGCCGTCGTTGGAAAAGCTGTACGCATAGGCCAGCTTGGGCTGGGGCTGATAATTGTCGTCGATCTCAAACAGCCCTTCGTAGACCAGATTCAGCAGGCTCACCACGTCGCGATGGTTCAATTCCAGCGGGCGAAGGGCGAGGTGATCGTCCGCCACGATGGCGACGGAGAGGGACGTGGACGCGGCCAGACCGGCGGCGGGAAAAATCAGCAGCGCGCAGGCCAACAGCAGCGCGGCAAAACGGGAAATGCGCATGAACAAAGCTCCTTATGATTCGGTTGGTTCGGGGGTTTCCACGGGGAAATAGTATTTGCGGTAAACGTCGCGGGCGCGCAGTACGCGGGAGGCATACGTCGCCGTATCCTGCGTGGGGATGACGTCCAGCGTCACGCCGTCGGCGCTGTATTGCGGATTTTTCAGCCAACTGTCCACGTTGCCCTGACCGGCGTGATAGGCGCAGACGATCTTGGTCGCGTCGCCGTCAAACCGGCGGGAGAGATACCCCAGATACCACGTGCCGTAGCGGATGTTGGTTTCCGGGTCGTAGAGCTTGTCGAACGAGTAGCCCGCGCCATCCTCCTTATACTTGTGGGCGACCCATTCGGCGGTATCGGGCATGAGCTGCATCAGCCCGCGCGCGCCCAGTCGGCTTTTGGCCCGCGGATCGAAGCTCGATTCGCAGAGGATGACGGCGGAGACGAGCGCCGGGTCGAGGCTCTGCTCGGCGGCGTACAGCGTGATGAGATCGCCGTAATACAGCGGATGCTGCGCGCGCTCGGCGGCCTCGGCCTCGAGCCTGCGGCGCTCCTCCTGCTTGGCGAGATAGGTCTTCGTGACGGAAACCGCGCCCGTGACGAGCAGAATCACCGCCAGCGCCAGCGCGAGAAAGCGAACCGGCGACGGCAGACCGTCAAACGGGGAGCGCGCGCGGCCATGGCGGCGGGGCGCTTCTTCCTCCGTTTCAATCGTCAGGGTGCGGACGGCGCGCCGCGGAACGGGCGGCCTTTCCGGCAAAGCGTCGTCGGAAAGACGAAGGGGCTGCGGCGGCCGTCTGCGCCGAACCGGCGCGCCGGAAACGGCGGCTTCCAGCAGCGCGTCCACCTGTTGGCGCGTCTGCTCGATGGAACCGTCGGTATCGATGACGGCGTTTGCGCGGCGGATCTTTTCATCCGGCGGCATCTGCGAATCAATGCGGCGCTCGGCCTGCTCGCGGCTGAGCCCGTCGCGCTCGAAAAGGCGCTGAATCTGCGTTTCCCGCGCCGCGCGGACGACCCAGACGGTATCGAACATGGAGGCCATTCCGCACTCAAACAGCAGCGGAATGTCGCCGACGACGATCTGCCCCGGCGCGTCGAGGCGGTCGAGCTGACGCCTGATTTCCGAAAGGATCATCGGGTGGAGAATGGCGTTGAGCGTTTCGCGCTTCTGCGCGTCGGCAAAGACGAGCTGGCCGAGCTTTGCGCGGTCGAGCGAAGCGCCGGAAAACACGTCGTCGCCGAACGCCCGGCGGATTTCGGGCAGCGCCGCGCCGCCGTCGGCGGTCAGCGCGCGGGAAATCGCATCCGCATCGACGATGAAACAACCCTTTTGCCTGAGATACTGGCTGACGGTGCTTTTTCCGCAGGCGATGGAACCGGTCAAACCGATTTTCATAGATGTCCTCCGAGGGGCGGGGTACGTGGGGAACGTTGGGGCTTTGCCCCAAGCCCCACCGGAAACCCGAGGTTTCCGGACCTCCCGCATAAATGAATTCAGATAGGAAATAGACGAAGAAAGAGAGGCAATTCATGCAAGACTTGCTTATTAAATTTATGTTTAATCAGGAAATGAACAAATTCGAGATTTTGCACAAATTCTGATAACGGGCGCGCGGCTGCCTGACTCCTTCAGTCACGGCTGCGCCGTGCCAGCTCCCTCGAAGA
>ERZ836441.1896-NODE-1896-length-18355-cov-3.467049_pt1 | contig 18355 bp, 9 predicted proteins | sample MGYA00519686_ERZ836441 | MGnify/ENA primary metagenome ERZ836441 (study PRJEB31850, sample SAMEA3708800) | human gut metagenome | biome: human gut; feature: human-associated habitat; material: faeces | place: China | collected 2014 ... | reverse complement strand
AATCGGCGTTACAACTCCTGAGCAGGTTAAGACTATTTCCGAGAACGCTTGTATCCCCGGCGAAACTATCCACAACCTCGCAGGCGATGTACAGCCCGTTGAGCTGTATGACGCTATTATGCAGGCTGACGCTATGGGTAAGATTGCACTCGGCAAATAAGCATAACCGAATAACGAATAACAAAAATCACCGGACCTTTAGCACTATGCGAAAAGGGCCGGTGTTTTGTTTTGCTGAGTATGCCGACAATGGCTTTAAGCCTTTCAAGGTTTTAATATCGGCATAAAACAAAACCGCATCGTTCTGATGCGGTTTTAATGGCTGGGGTGGAAGGATTTGAAAACAACGTTTTGTATTGTTCTGTAAGTTACTGCTTATACCTTGCTGATACCGCATTATCACTGGTTTTTCTATCGCTTTAATCACGTTGTCGCTCGATTAGCAAATTTCAAAAAATTCGTGTATTCGTGTAGAATTCGTGTAGAAATCCGCTTGCATTTACAAAAAAGATGTGGTATAATCATAAATGTAACCGGGTGGGTTTTGTCCATTTTTAAGTTTCATATTTGATTCCTAATTCTTTTGTGGGGAAAAGTCGTACAGCAATGTACGGCTTTTTTCTTTATATAAAAAACAAGACACACATTTCTGTGTGCCTTGCATTCAATCCAAACGTAGCCAATCTTTAAGGAGGTGATCTGACTACGTTTTTATTATAGCTTATTATTCTTCGGAAGTCAACCATTTTGTTATCTGTTTTGATGTATAGCCAATTTTTTTGATGATTTTCTTCCTCATTTCGTTAAACTTTTTCTTATCGGTTTTGTACAGCTCACGCATTAATGGTTTAAGCACTTTTGTAATTGCCGACTTTATTGAGCTTTCAGCCTTTTCTTCTGCTTCGTCAGCAGTAAGCTCCTTGTTATCAGCTTCTGCTTGCATTATCAGCGATACAGCCTTTGCAGACACCATATCGTCATATGCTGTGTTGTAGTCGGATTCGTTGCCGTTCTGCAGAGCCTTGACTAAATCATCGGCTGTGTAGAGCGATTCGGTATTGGTATCCTCGTTTAAGTCGCTTGCTGTAGATGTGTCCGCTTCGGCTTCATAACTCTTAAGAGCCTCGTTCACTTCAGTGTCGCTCATATTGTCAACCATCAGCTTGGATATGCCTGCTTCGATAAGCCGTGTGCGGTTTTCCTGTGCCTTGCTGATTTTGTTTGCTCTCGCATTTACACAAGCTGTCCAGAAATCCTTCGACAGAGCCGTTGTATCTGCAAGATTTCTCACAATTTCTACAGCCGTTTTAACATCTCCGCTTATTCTTGCTTTAGCCGCCTTATCGACATCCTCGTTGAACATCTTGTTGCCCTTGCTGTCATCAATTATTTTCGACTTTAACCGCTGTTCAATTTCTTTCTGTGTCTTGCCGAGCCTGTCATATTCGTTCTGCATTTCTGCTTCATCGTTTTTCATCACAGCATTGTACAGAGCTTCGTATCTCTCCGTATTGGACGTTGCATGTGATGCTCGGAAGATAGGCTCTCCGAAGATGTCAATGATAGTGTCAATTTCTCTCAAAACGTTATATACAGGTAATCCGGTGAGCTGCGACAGGTATCTTGTGAGCTTATAAGCGCTCTGAAGATTAAGCGCCTTGTCAAGATTGTCTTTCTGAGCGTACTCAACAGCCTGCTGAACAAACTGTATAATGCCAGTAACGGCGGACATATCCATGCGCTCAACATCATAACCATCTAAAACAGAGAAAATATCCTTAACAAACGGAATAATACTCAGTGGGTTCAGCGTTGACAGTAAATCACTCGAGAAAGAGCTGAACCATTTCTCCCACCATTCGTCATCACCTGTATCACGGAAAGCCATAACAATAGCTTTCGCCGCCGCCGCTAAAACGTTTGCCATTACGCAGGATGCGTATACTCGGATCAACCTTTTTGTAGCGTTAGGCTTTTTGTTCTTTACATCAACGATAGCGTTTCTGAGCAGATTTGCTGACTTAAGAGGTTCTGCCATAAAGGACATATCCATCTTAACTAAAGCGTTCTTGCTTCGCAATATCATCGGTCTGTGAAGAACGCTGTCAACCACCTGTGTCTGATCAACAACATCGTCAAACTTTTCCTTTGTAATGCTGTAAAATTCTTCTGAATTAACCTTTACTTCTGGGTGATACTTTTTTGTCCACAGCTTTGTAGCTTCCCATATTGCTCCCCATGTAACATCATCGGCAAGTCCGGCAGGTTTCATAGCCATTTCAACGATCTTATCCTTTGCAGTGCTTCTTCCTGTGATAATTTCGTCCATTGATTTGCTCATATTAGTTTCAAAAAAGCCTTGCGATTTCCACCATGCGATCTCTGAATGTGCCTGAGCTTCTTGTACCGACTTTTTGATGTGCGTAGCTGATATTGCTATTCCCTCTGTGATTAAATCGAGCGACAGTTCGGTGCAGGCTCTCGCAATTGCCGTAGGTTGCTGTACAACGACTGACAGGTTACCAGCTATAGCTGCCGCCTTTTGAGCAGACGTAAGTACACTTGATATTTCACCGCCGTAATTTCCCGTAGGCTTGTTGCGATTGATATCACGCACAAGCTCAATAAAATACTTGCTACCGTTCGTGCCGAATTTGTTAAGCATAGACTGCTTTACGCTTTCGCCTGTTTCACGATTGTTGTAATTAAACCATCTCATGCCGTCAGCAACAGCTCCTGCGTAAGCACTGTAACTGCTCATTTCCTCAATGTGCTGTCTTGTAACGCTAAAAATATCTCCCACGTCAATGGAGTTATTTGCGTTCTTGACAAGGCTTTTTGTCATGCCGTAGTTAAGCACTGAATAAAGTCCGGTGTCCCCACCCGAATTCTGATCGTTTGTTCGTATCTTTGTGTCAGATGACTTTATTGGGAAGTAGTTTCTTTCTGTAAACTTTGCATAGCCATACATAGCCATGCTCACTTCATTGCCCCATTCTGCACAAGTGGTAGCCATAAACTGCTGTAGCCTATCAGCCATAGCTATTTCAGTACTGTTAAGATTTTTCAGTAGGCTCGAAAGCTCGTCAGGTGAAATCATCACAGGTTTTATTTGCCGCTTGCCTTTAAGATCTGTCGGTCTGATACCGCCTTTGTAGATGTGTTCGAGTGCTTGTTCACGTTTCGACAAACAATACAGCGACATAATCTGTGCTCTTGACATTGCTATTTCGCCGTGCGATACGGTATAGGTTTTGTAATCGTCCACAAGGTGTTTTATTTGCTTGTCTGTATAGCCACTGTCTTTACGCACTTTTGCAAAATAATTTTGTGCTTCGTGCGTGTGCTTGATAAAAGAATTTAAACCCGAGCGGAACGCTTTATAAATCTCGAACGCCGAATTGCCCATGCCGTTATAATAGCTCCTTGCGTCAAGCATTTGAGAGTTGATATAAGTATCAACCGCTCCGACAACCTGCGCCGCTTTGTTTTTGTTGAACGGATTTCTTGTTTTATCCGTTGCCATTTCAGCTATAGAACTCTCGGCAAGTGTTGATATTCTTTGAGTGATGTTTGCGGAAAGCGCCTTGTCTGCAGTTCTGACAGCATAGCGCAACGCCTTAAGCATATTGTGCAGTGCTTCCAACTCTTCTGTATTCATATCAGATACAGCTTTTACGCCACTATTTGCATATCTTCCAAAGTATTCTTTCATCTTTTTAATGTTGGATATTAGGTCAGGGTCAAAATTATACAACTTCTCGTTGCTTGAACCATCGTCCTTGTTTCCATACATTGAATAATTCAAAATGAAATTTTCAAGCGCTGTCAGTTGATTGTTCAATTTCTCAGCAACCTTTGTAACCTCGCCTGTTTTAGCTGCTTTCTCCTTTGATGCTTTACTTATAAGGTCAATGTTTGCAAGCACGTTTGCAACGGTTTCCTTATACACTTCAGGAATGTGATGTTCTTTGCTGTTTGATGTCAAGTCTTTGTACAACTTTTTGTACTCGGCAGTTATCCTTGCTCTCAGTTCAGATTTGGCAGCGTTTTCTCTCTTCTCTCTCTGCTGTTCTCTGTAACGTTCACGTAGAGCTTTGAGCTTGGCATCACGGTCAGCTCTGACATCGTTCAGCTTCTTGTCTTTAGCATCACGCAGATTTTTAATATCGTTATCGTACTTATCGTTTTTCTCTTTGCGTAACTTAGCTATAGCTTCGTTTTTCTCATCACGCAGAGCCTTGAGTTTTTCATCGTAAAATGCTTTTGCTTTCGCCCTTTCAGCCTTGCGTAATTCGGCTCTTGCTATACGGTTTTCGTTGATAACCTTCTGCAGCTTTGCTTCGTATTTATCAGCAAATGTTTTAACTTCGGGAGTATCGAAGTAATCGTCAAATATCTGCCACGCCAACTCACTTGCTGCCTCCGCAACAGAATCTCCAAAGGGATTTTCCATTCTCGGCTTTGTGGCTTCTATAAAGCTGACAAGCTGTTCAAGACATTCTCCCTCAGATACGTTTGTATCAAACTGTCCCGGTGCAAGCTCTGCAAGCTCCTGCACAAGCATATCTACTGTTTGACCGTGACTTTCTTTGTTGGTAGTCAATTTCATTCTGCCGAACATTGACTTGCGGAAGGTGTTGTAATCGCCGTACAGAGATTCTATCTCAGATTTAGTTGCATCGTCAACGTAAATTCTTGCTGAACGAATAATGTCAAGCTCATCCTTGAATGTATCACGCATTTCAGTGTTCAACGTTTCTGACTTGTTGACTATCAGTGATGCAAGCTCAAACATTGCCTTGTTTGCTTCTTCGGCGTTTGCATCTTCATTCGCAATGTACTCGAAAATCTGTTTGAGTTTTGCAGACACTTCTTCAATATTGGCTTTGCTCTTGTATTCTCTAATGTACCTCTGAGCAAGTTTGCTTACTGCTTCGGCATCTACAGTGTGGCCGCTTGTCAATTCCATCTCTTTTTTTAATGCTTCTATCTGTGTCTTGAGATCATTGTTTTCCTGTTTGAGCATTTCATATTCAGCGGAAGCCTGTTCGGAGATTGAAAACTTAACATCGTCAAGCGAATTAAGTTTTGCTGTTCTGTCTTCCTCGTTACCATTTTCGTACTCGACAACCTGAACGCCGTACTCGAAAAGCTGTTTCTTTATGTTCTCGTCCAGTGTTTCAGGAACAACAGCATACTTGACTTCGCCAAAGCGTATCGCTCTCTGTGGTTTCGCTTCAAAATATCCAGTTGGCATTTCCATAATGCTGTGAACAAGGTTTACGATATCGTCTACAACCGTATCGGTTATATCAGGATAATACTCTTTGATGTAGCTTTTTATACCGGATTTGGTTTTTGAGTTTCTTACAGCATTAACAATGTTCTCTCCTGCGAAATCGCTGTCGCTTGGATCGATTGCCTTTGCAATTTCGGTTAACTGCTCAGAAAAGTTGCTTTTTATCTCCGAGTAAGTATCGTCATCCATTTTATACAGGCGTTTTGAGTCTGCTTCCATTTCATCGGCTGAGGCAAATTCTTTCTGTGCTACACCCCATATGCCTGTGATGCCGCCGAAATCAACCTCGCCGTTGCTCTTGTTGACCATAGATTTAACAACATTCTCAAGTGTTTCTTCGTAGTGATACGCATCAAAATTGCTGTTGTTGGCATCTAAGTCATCTTTCCCGTTTGGAACGCCTTGCTTCTCCTCGACACCTTCAAAGAGGTTTTTCACCCATTCTTCGTAAGCGGCTTTATCAATCTTGCTTGCTCCTGTGTCTGCTTTGTATGCCTGCTGTATTTTCTTATCGGTATACAGTTTTTTGAGCAGATTCTGCTCTCCTTTTGCTTCGTTCAATCTATCGGGGAGAGTATAAGTATATTCGAACAGCCCGTTTGTATCATCGCCTGTTTTGCTCTTGATTTCTTCGTACTTATCTTTAACTCTCTGTATGACTTTTTCGCTTACTTTATACTCGATTGCCGGATATGTTGGAGTCCACGCATCACCGCCGTAAACCTTATTTCTTTTATCAGTTTTCGGATCAATCGTTGATTTGTCAAAAACAAACGAACACTCGCCATAATTTCCGTGACCCATATCAGATTTTATAACCGCTATAGACGGCATCGGGAAACCGCCGAGCTTTAATGACTTGACGAGTTTATCTGTATAGATATTATGTACAGCTATGAGATTGCCTTTTTCTTCTACGGGTTCAGAAAGGGAAAATTTGTTGTCGCTACCGTTTTTGTCATTTTCAAACACCTCAACATATCTGTTGTAATTTTTGTAATCACTCTTCTGAGCTTTACGCTTTGCTTCGATTTGCTCTGCTGATAAGAAGTTATCCGGCACATATTTTAAAAACCTTTTGTCAGTGGGGTTGACATTTGCAAAAAGTTGTGATAAACTGATAGCAGAATCAGCTACCAGAGGGTTGGATATGTCGGTATTACCGTTATGTTCGCCCTTCACGACGGCTGATTTTTTTATTTTGCTTAAAACTACATTTAAATAAAGTGAATTGCTCTGTCCTTTGTCATATTCTTTTACTTCAAGTTGCACAGGAGCTATATTGCCATCGTTGTTAATTGCGCTTATCAAAACAAAAGTATTCTTTAAATACTCATTATCCTTATAGTTTTTATGTACTTCTATAAGTTCTGAGTTTTCAACAAGATTATCAAGACAAGTAAGCATCACAGCGTAATCAGCATAATTACCACCATATTCACCTTGATGATGTAAACTAACATCAAGATTTTTCTTTGAAAAGCCGAAATCAAAATCAATATTGCTGTTTTTGTAATTGACATTGTGTATTCCGAGCATTTCCGCAATTCTTTTGATCGGCTTTTTAGCTTCTTTGGTGCTGAAGTTTTTATATGCTTCGATGTCTATATCGGACACTTTGCTCATGTCGGGCTTTGAAATAACTATAGACTTATCTTTAAGCTCTTCGTAACGTTCCTGTTCCGACATATCTTCTGTAATGGAAAATTTTGTTCCGCTTTCTGTAGCGGATTTTTTTGTATCTTGTTTAACTGCCGAACTCTTAGCATGATTATCAACCGCCGCTTTTAAGCCATCCTCCCACAGATTCTTGATTTCCTCAAGAGCATTTGCATCTTCGGAGATTTTGCCTGCGATAAGATGGTTTACATCACCGCTCTTAAGATAATTCTTGATAGCTTCGATAATGCTCTTTAACGCATCAACGAACTTCTCTGCAAATGTTCTGTTTTCGCCACAGATTTCCTTGACGAAGGATTCATCGGTAAACAAATCCTCAACGAAGTCGGCATTCTTCAAAAGTGCTTCTGCAACATCGGCTGTCATTTCTTCGGTAAGGTCATAGATGTTATCTAATTTGTAACTGCTTGCGTAACGGTCAAGATATTCCTCAAGCACACCGTTGCGAGTCAGCCATTCCACTACATACTTCGCCATCGCATTAAATTCTTCGGGAGCATTTATGCGGATGTAGTGTACGGATTCGTGCAACGATGTTGCGGCAACGTTGCCTTCTCCGATATCAAGCACAATCTCACCCTTCGTAGAATTGATCGAGCCTATAGCCGTTCTTCCATTCTGCTTGTTGTTGTAGCCGTTTGTGCTGTCAACAAGCGTTACCGTATATCCGGTTATTTTTGATATCGTTCTTGCAAGTCGCTTGTGTGCTTTTGTAGCTGTGCCGTTTGTTTCATTCTTCACAGATGCTTTATCAAGTCGCTTTGCCTGTCTGCTCTGTAAGTTTTTTAATTCCTCGTCATACTTTACCTTCTGTTCCTGTGCTACAACGTTACCTGTTTCGGCAAGATATTTTGCTGTGCTTTCGCCTATGTTATTAACCATAGTCTGTGCGGTTTTTGCTATGTTCTCATAGCTCAAGCCTGTTCTTGCAGCCGAGTTTACTCCTGCAAAACTTCTCGCATACTCACCAACAGAGATATTGCCTGTGTATCCTCCGATAAATGCCGATGCAGTTTTCGCATCATACTCAGATGCATAGGAAAGTAGAGCAGTAGTAACTTCATCCGTGTTAAGACTCTGTGCTTCTTGCGTTGTGCCATTCGACAGATTAACGTATACCTCGCCGTTTTCAACGTGATCTATGCCTGTTATCTTAACAGACTCATCACCTATCTGTGCCGTGAATGTAGGTGTGCCTGAGAGATCGTTTGCGTACTTGTTTTGTTCTTCTGCTATGTAGTTTCTTCCTGCTTCAGCCCTCTGAGCGTTGCCGAGAACAACATCAGCAATAGCGTTGCCTGTACTTGTGCCTGTTATATTCTCAAACTGTGCCTGCTCCGATAGTGTAACAAAATCTTCCCACGAGGAATTCGTCATATCCAAGCCTGTGGTTTCACTGAGCATATTAACAACGTTCTCATTGCGTGAGATAATCTTAGCTTCTTCCTCTGTTATTACTTTACCGTCATACAGCTTTCTGAGAATAGGAGCAACCTCTGTGGCTGTTTTTGTATCGCCTGTCGCTATAAAAGCAAGACTGGCAACATTACCCTCAGACACAGAGCTGAGCGCATCTATCATAGAGTCGTACTGCTTGATAAGCTGTTTATTGCTTATGCTTTTGAGTTTTGCAAGAGTCTTTCCTTTGTCCATCTCAGAGCTGAACGTTTTGCTTATCTCGCTGTTCTTAAAGTCGGAATCGGGAAGTGCTTTGAGCATTTCGGTATACTTTCCGCTCTGTATTAACTCTCTCATACTGTCTGACTTATACATATTGTTTGCTACAGTGTAGCTTGCAACGTTTATAGCCTTACCGACAGAGCCGCCAAAAGCACCGCCCACAGCGCCACCAAACGCCTCTTGATACATTCTTATAGGATTGATAATACCGCTACCGTCATCGGCAGTTGAAAATAATTCTGTTTCGGGAGCATATGTCAGTTTCTTAACAAGCTCTGATATGATACCCTGTTTCAGCTCTTCGGTTGCTTCTTCGCCGGTACTTTTTGCAAAATCTCTGAGCCAACCCTTTACGCCTGTTCCTGCCAACTCTTTAAACTTTTCAACACCGCCTCCGACTTCGATATAAGCATTCGGTAAGCCTGTTGCAAGCATAGCAATTGTAGCTTCCTCGTTTGACGCTCCTGCGGCGATGGCATCATTGTACGCACTACCGCCTTCTCTCGCAAACGATGTCCAGAAGTTAATATCTTTTGCCATACCCTTTAACATACTTGATGCTGTCTGAGCTACTTTCTGTGTTTTTGTAAGCCCCACAGTTGACTGTAAACCCTTCTGCGCAAGCGATGTGCCGCCAGTAAGCGCCGCCATTGCCATACTTACGCCTGCATCAGCAAGAGAGTTAAGCGTAATTGAGATAACATTGCTTGCAATGTCGCTAAATTCTTCGTTATTAGTTGCGTTGTAGATGTCCGTTGTAAGCCCTTGCTTTGCATAACCGCTATAACGCTGTCTGCGTTCTGTTTCGCTTCGGATATAATCGTATCCCTTGTCAATCTCATTTGCAAGCGTCCCCTCTTCATACGGATTTACTCCGAACACTGAATTGAGTGCGTTGTAGCCTGATTTTGCTACCCCGTATGCGCCGCTACCGATGCTGTAGAGAACATCAGCTATAGCATTGCCGACCTGTTCAGTCGCCTTACCGAACCAGTTTTTATTCTCATAGTCTTTTTGATGCTGCTCGTATTCGGCATACTGTTTACGGAAATCTTCGTTCTGCATATTCTTAGCAAATTCCTGTACAGACTCCGCTTTCTTCATATCCGACTCAATCCGCTTGTATTCGTCTGTATCTTCGACTTTCACAGACGGATTCATATTGAGTGCTTTCATTGTCAGCAGTTTGTTTTTTGCCTCAGCTACGTTGTAGTTAAGCAATCTCTGCTGTTCCTTTGCCTGTGCCATATTATCAGCATAAGCGTTGTATTCGTTCTCGTCTTTAAACTGAGAAGAAAAAGCGTTGATGCTGTTATCGACTTCCTTCGCTGCTTTGCTCTTTGCCTGTGCATAACTGTACGCAGGCTTACTCTTTTCGTTCAGCCTTGCGTACTGTTCGGCATACTTCTTGTTCTCGTTGTTGAATACCTCGTTATAGTGCTTCTGAGCCTTCTCACGCATCTGCGGAGAAACGTATGTGTTGATACCGTCACCAATCAGATTTGCTGATTCGTTTTCGGGAGTCATTACAGTATAGTTGTTCGCACTCGGTTTGTTTGCCATCTGCTCATACGAATTTCTGTAGTTTTCAACGCCCTTGTAGTATTCCTGTGCTTTCTTCGGAATGTAGCTATTCTGATAGTGCTGCTTTGCCATTTCAAAAGCGGCATCATTTTTATTGTAGCTTGTGTTACTGCGGTCAAGTTTGGACGAATCAATATCGCCCATTATATTCTGCGTTTTCTTGCGTTCTTCGTGTTTCGCAATGTTTTCCCTTATACGCTTGAGTCTTTCTTCGTCCATCCTCAAAACCTCCGTTTATTTCTTGCTGTTTGCTTTCTTTGCCTTCTTGTTATCATCCAACCACTGCTGACGGGATGTAGACCAGTTGTTTGAATCGGATAACAGGCTCTTATAATTACTGTATCGTTTATTATCTTCAGCAATTGCGTTTGCGTTTGACTGTATTCCTGCCGAGCCTATCGTTCCCCAAGAATTAATGCCTTTGAGCGTTGAGCTGTCTATCAGCTCAGGATGCAGTGAATAAATCAAATCTGTCAGAGAGCCTTCGCCAATCGATGCTTCGTCCGCCCATTCCCAAAAGCCGTCCTTATCGCCGTATGACTGGAATAAGGCTTCCGCAACTTCTGACGGATTATCTTTAACGTTGAAATAATCATCATAGTCGGTAAGAAACTTGTACGCTTTGTCGGGATCAAAGTATGTATCATCTTCAGATTCTTTCTGTGCTGATCCGATTGCCTTTGAGATGTTCATAGCGTAATTTTTGTTCCACTGATCATCGCTCACAGCATCTCTCTGTTTCTGATAATCAAACTGCTTCTGCCACTGATTATCGCCCACGTTGTCACGGTACTGGTTATAGTTAAACGTTTTCTGCCACTGAGCATCGCTTACACTATCACGTTCCTTCTGATAGTTAAAGTTTCTGTCATCCTTCGCATCTCCGACATCATCTCTATACTTTCCGTAATCGAAATTGCGTTCGTTGTTATACGCATTGTAATAGAAATCTCTGTCATTGAGATAATCGCTCATCTTATCACGGTATCTGCTGTAATCTGTAGAGTCAAGGTTTGTCAGCAGATTATTCTGATTGTAAAGGTCATTTGTTTCATCACGGTAACGCTCATATGCTCTCTGCTCAAGCTCAGGTATCTTATCATTAAGCTGTTGCATATAGCTGTTGTATGCCTGCTGTCCTGCTGTTGTAGCATAGCTGTTGCCGTAACCGCCTGTCAGCAGAGCCGCATTGCCCATCGTGTCCTGCATAGCCGTCTGACCGTTGCGTGTGTACATATCCTTGTACTGATTGTATAAAGCATCCTTATTTGCATCGTAACTGAACTGCTTACGGTTAAGAATGTTGTTAAGGTTATCGTTTATCAAGTTATCGTACTTGCCTGTGTATGCGGACGGCTTCTCGCTGTTGTGTACGGTATATGCCTGTTTTGCTGTGTTGACCGCATCAGAAAGCTTGTACCCCGTGCTATTGCTGTTGGTGGTCGAACTGCTGTTAGCATTGAACCTATCGGGAGCTTTTTCGTAAATGCTCGATGTTCTCTCTTTTCTTACTGTTGCCATAGTTATCCCTCCTAATATTTAAGCTCTGCTGTTACAGGCTTATGCTCTCTGTTGTAGTGTGTAGCGTAGCTGTTGTACAGAGCTGTGAACGTTGCTGTGTCATTGTTGTAACGTTCATACTCTGCGTTGTAATAATCTATCTTAACGCACAAATACTGCATATAGATTTCGTCATATGGAGCAGGAACAAACAGCTTATCATCTGCAAATGTTTCCGAATCCATATCCGTAAATTCGATATCCGTTGTATCGTGTGTTTTGTATATCTCGTTATATACTGTCTGTTCAAGCTGACGAATCCATTCCGTTTTTGTTGCTTTCGGGATCTGATTCGGGCGTAACGTATCAGCTTTTGTGATTGCTTCGTTTGCTGTCATTGTTCCTCCTAAACAAAATAAGCGGCGGCGAATTACCGCCACCGCCGTTTTGCGACTTGCTTATATACTCTGAGAACGTGATACCACGTTTGATATAAACGCTTCTGCCTTCTGCTTCTGTGCTTCGCTACGTTCAATTACCTCTGCTACCATACGAGGAACTGAAACGGTAACACCACGTTCAACGAGATACGTTCTGCCGTTTACTCCTACAAAGACCGGGTCTTTGTAATTCTTAGCATCCTTAAAGAGCTTGATGTCGACCATCTCTTCAGGATCGTATTCAGGCACAACGTTCTTTATCTCAGATGTTGTTGCTTTTGTTGCCATACTGGATTACCTCCATTTAGTTTGCTTCAATCTTGTTTGAGTATCTCTTTACGCAAGATTCGATTCTTACCATATACTCGTCTGACAGGATTTCCGCTGTCTTTGTTGCCTTCCAACCTACGCTTGAACGCTGATTGAGAGGATCATCGCCGTAGCCAAGCTGCTTGATGATATGCTCAAGACCGCCGCCTGTTACATCGGTTACCGCATAAGCGTGTGAGCCGATAACAAGTGTTGAGAATATAGCTGTGTAGTGCTTCTCATAGTATGTGTCAGCCGTTACTGCACCGCCCGGCGTTACCGAAGCGGCAGAGTATGTGTCACTCGACTTGGTGTAATAGGTCTTGCCTGCTACGAACTTTGTGTCCTTTGTAAGTGCGTAGAATTCGGGGCAACCATCTTCAGCAAATATCTTTGCTTCTGTTGATTCAACGAATCTTACACCGCCGATTGTACCGATTTCGCCCTGATAAATATTCTCAGGATTCTTGTACTGGTGGATAGACACCCAATCGTCCGATCTCATAAGAGCATACGATACAAACGGATGAATGATAGCAACAAATTCGCCACCACTGATGCCGTCAGCATTCATACTCTTAAGCTGTGCTACCGCTCTGAAGATGGTGTCAACTGTCAGCTCTGAGTCAAGAGTTAACGCTTTTCTTGAAAGCACTTCGCTACCGTCTGCCTTATCAGCATAGATAACGTTTGTGCCTGCATTTACAATCTCTCTTGTGATTGTGTCAAGCGTTCTGCCCGACTGACTACCGAGTAACTTTGTAGACTGTACAACGTTGTTGTCGATAGTAGTAAGCTGAAGCATATCAGACAGCTTGATGTAATCACCGAACTGATTGATTGTTGCTTCCTTTGTGCTTACGGATAAACTGTTACCAGTAGGAGTAACGCCTTCGGTAAGAGGAGTAAGTGCCTTAGGAAGTGCCGCATACTTACGGAACTCTATGGTCTTACCGTTGTTCTTGGGAATAGGATACTTATCGCCAAACTGATCGTGTACCAGTTTAGGCTCGGCATTGTCTATGAGAGTATCTTCATAGTAAGTCTTCATCTCTGCTGACAGAGATTCCTGTGTAGTTACCTGTGTATCGAACATACGCAGGTTAAGTAAAAATCTGTGCATATGTGTACCTCTTTCTTTCCGTCAAGAAGAAGTTACAGCGGTATTTTTTCGCCCATTGCAACACGCTTGGCAATTTCCTCTCTGTCGGCTTTTGTCCACTTGTGAGGATCGGCCTTAAACGTAAAGCCTGCCTGTGAACTTCCTGCACTCTCGTCAGGTCTTAAGCCTTTAGAGCGGATATTGTTTACCGTCTGCTGCTGCACTGCCTGTGCAGTACGCTGTGTAGCTGTGCTGATCGCACTCTGAACGATTTCGTCCTGATGTATAACCTGATATGCGGTCTTGACATCTATGCCTCTTGTCAGAAGCCCGAAGAAGTCCTTGTTCTGCATCTCAGTGTTAAGGTCGAGATTCGGATAGTCATTCCTTGCGAAATCAGCCTGCATACTCCACTCGGCATACTTGGCATCAAACTCTTTCCGTCTGTCTTCTTCCTGTCTGATAGCCTGAAGCTGTGCATTTTCCGATTCAAGCTGTTTCATCTTCTTGTACTGCTCAACGGACATTCCTGCTTCATCAGCCGCCGTTTCGTAATACGATTCATCTTCAGCAACAGCCTTAAGTATTCCATCGGTATCTGTCGGGTCAATTCCGTACTTCATAGCTACAGCATTCATAACTGATTGCATCTTGCCATTTGATTTCTTCAACTCTGAATGGTCTTTGAATCTGCGTTTTACTGCATTCTCAATCTCCTTGTTGATGAAATCTTTGCCTTCGCCATTGCGATACTCATTGTACCTTGACTGTGCATCATCCTGTGTGTCAGACGATGTGTTCTCAGCTACCGCAGGCTGTTTTCCGTAAACAACCTTGCTTAAGTCCTTGCCGTTGTTTGCACCGGAGGAAGTGCCTTCGTTCACTCCTGATGTTGCTGTGCCTGTGCCATCTCCTGTTCCTGAAGAAGCACCGCCTGCACCGTCAAACATCTTTAAATTCAATTTGAAAATCATCAGTTTTCACCTTTCTGCAGTCTGTTCCTGCGAGTCATTACTGTAAGTATATCACATTGTTTTTGACTTTGCTTGTGTCGTAGCACTGATTTAATCATAAACTATCTTCACAATATCGGGATAGCTGTCATTTATCAGCAAAAAGCCGCTTAGGACGGCTTCGACACCGTTTTTGATATCTTTTCGATCTGTCGTGTAGTTTGCCGAGAAAAAGCCGTCTTTGATCGTTATATCACTTATCTGAGCCTTGTCCGAATTATTGTACAGATAATATGCAATTGTCTGTGCTATAGTGCTTACCGCCGCACAGACGAGATTACCATCAGCTCCGTGAGCTTCGTATGCGTGACCGTCACAGATTATCTTATGACCGTTTTTATTGCGTTTGATTGATATCTTTGTCATACTTTCCTCACTGGCTGATGTTCGTTACGTTCTGTGCTCTTTCTCTTGCCTTGTCGACTGTGCTGTTTTCTGCGGCATCATCAAAAATTTTTGCAAGCTGTGAGCTGTCACCGCTCGACTGCTGTGCCTGTCTGCTCGGCATTGGCTGTCCTGCTTCCTGTCTTGCTCCCTGTACTGTGCCTGTCTGCTGTGGCATCTGCCCGGTTATGATAGCCTGTAACTGTGCCACTTGCTGCTGTAACTGCATTATCTGCTGATACATAGTGCCGTTCTGCTGTACTCGCTGTACAACCTCCTGCTTACCGTCAAAATCCATCATATCAAGGCAAGCAAGCACCTGATCGGAAAGCTGAGGATTGAAGAAGCCCATACCGAACAATTCTTTTGCAAACTCGTTCTGTGCCGCCTTTGAGAACGGAGATCGTCTGCTTGCCTTGCAGACGATGTCGAAAATAGGCGTTCTTTCGCCGAGATCGAAACCGCCCACACTGCCTGCTGATTGTGGTATTAATCCGCTGTTGTCAAACTGTACGAACTGCTGTGAGCCGTCCTTGCCTGTGATGCGGAAATATCTCTGCGTATCGTAAAACTGCCGCATAAGCTCTATTGCAAAATAACACACTTTGGTATATGCGTTGTATGTACTTTTCAGCATATCTCTTGACAGCTTGCTTCCTGCCTCCTGCAGTGCCGCAATAGCAGATGCCGCTGTGATACCACTTGTTGTGCCGCCTTGCGAGAAATCTCTGTTTCCGCTTGTTTCCTTCAGCTCGTCTATCTTAAGCTGCAGTACGTTCATAACCGCACTGTCAAGCGGCTCAACCTTTATCTCCCTTATATCCTCATCGGTCAGATTGCCTTGAACGTGTACAAAACGTTTTCTCTGATCGGCGAATTCACCTTCGTTGACATTGCCGTTCATCTTGACGAAATACCGCTTGTTTGTCATCTTGACCGTATGCTCAAGCACTACCTGATTCAGCTTGTCTATGTACATCTGACAATCCTTCATAATGTCGATGTATCCAAATCCACACGGAGAGCCTTCTACACGGAACATTGTGTCGATTACAAACGGATACTCGCCGTGATCATAGAAGCCTCTGTCGGCATATTCGGGATCATTCTCGCTTGCGTACAGTACGGTATCTCCGCAGAATTTGCAGTAGTGCAGTTTGCACTTTGTACCATCCCAAACCTTGTAGTACCAATCGACAACCGTTGACTTCTCGCTTGTATCTACGTTGTCATCGTACTTGTACTTGCTTATAGCAATCGAATCACCGCCCGATTTATTCGCAAATTCGGGATATCTCTGCTTAAGAGCTTCTGTGTCCTCAAGCGATAGATAAAACAGATTCGGAGATTTCTGTATGTCGGATACGCCCGACTCCCAGTACAGATTGAGCAAATCGATGTTGCAGATGTCAATATCACCTATGCCGTTGTCTTTTCTGCTGTTCCAAAGCACCGCTTGGCACATACTTCCGCCTTTGAGTTTCTGCCACCATCCGTCCGAGTATGTCTGCTCGTAATCGTTATGCTCAAGCACAACAGGCAGTACATCGGATAGCGTTTGTGCTGTCTGCTCATCGTTTAACTCTCTCGGCAGTATGGTAGGCTCAGGATAATTATCCATCGCATCTGCGTGTTTGTTCGCAAGCGAGTTAAACAGCCAAGCGGACACAGGACGAGGTCTGAGAGGGTCGGATTCTACAGCAGATGCAGAGTCTGACAGCTCTCCCCAATGTCGCATCTTCCACCACTGCTCATTGGAGATGATACGCTTTTCAAGATTTGCCTTGCCTTGCTTGTATCTGTTGAGTATCTCCTGTGCTTCGTGTATTTCCTTTGTGCCTATCTTCTTGCCGTCATCATTCGGCACTCTGCCATCTGTGGTTTCAACAGGCTGTGTGCCATCTTCGTTTGCGTTTTCAGCCACAGACTCGGCAAGCTGTCTTTTTTTCTTTGCTCGGAACTTTGTGATTTCTTCCTCAAGATTCATTTTCTGTCCTTTCTACCGATTATACGGCATCTATTATTTCAACCGGGTCTTCACCGATTTCTTCCTGCTTCGCATTCATCTCTGCCTCGTACTCATCAATCGCTGTATCAAACCTCGCAATATCCTCCGCTGTTATTCTGTCACGGCTGTAATGATTGCCAAGCTGCATAGCCGCCCAAGCCCTGTCAAAGCTGCCGCTTTTAACGCCGTTCACAGCAACCTCGACTATCCATCTGCCAAAATCCAACATTATACCTCACTTCCCGATACCGCCATAGCCTCAAGCGCCGCAACTCTTGCCTCAAGGCTTGCGATACGCTCCGTGTCCTCTTCGACCGCAGGCGACCAGTCCGTAGCCTTGTTTCCTTTCTCAAGTTTTATATCACAAGCCTCGATCATGCCGTTTTTATCAAGCGCAAGCGCCACGCATTCGAGCTTCGCTATGTCGCTGTCGTCTATTGTCCACGTCTTTTCGTAGTAGAGCCACTCGTCCTTTTTGGTTTTGTTGTTGACGGTAAGCGGTAAAATATGCAGCTTCGTATTATCAGCGGAACGGAATCTTGCCATTACATAGCCGCTTGCGTCAAGCTCGACATCGCTTCTGACCTTTATCCACGCCGACAGAGTGTAGCTTGTGCCAACCTTGAAATCCGTCAGAAACCATCTTTTGCTCACGCCGAAATATCTTGCATTGCCGGAATACCCGGTTCTTGATATTGTAAGGCTGTTGCCGGACACTCCGCCGTTTTCGGTGATTGTGACGTTTGCATTCCAGCCTTTTTTAAGATTTCCGGTGCTGTCATACAGCAGATTCCTGCCGCCGATCTCGACAGCATTCACCGCCGCAGTAATATCTGCCGCTGTTGCCGCACCGACCTCGCTTGCTGTATATGCAGGCTTATTCTCGGTTTTCGTCCATTCTGGCATATCCGTAATATCCGACATATCATGTGTGTGTTTCTTTTTCGCCGCCCCGACTTCATCGGCTGTGTATGTAGGCTTATTTTTTGCCTTTGCCCACGCAGGCACTGTCGGGTCTGTTTCTTGTGTCAAGTATGCAGGCATATCTGTGATGTCGGATACCGTGTGCGTGTGTCCTGTATCTGCCTTACCGTCAAGTGCTGTCTGTGTCGCTGTCGATATAGGCTTGTCGGCATCTGCTGTGTTATCCACATTACCAAGCCCTATCTCGTTTGCTGTGTATGTCGGCTTATCTGATTGCTTTGCCCAATCGGATATGTCAACCGATTTGAGATAAGCCGATAGGTCAACGGATATCGTACCGTCAGCCGTAACTGATACGTTATTGCCTATCATCACGCCGCCGAGGATGTCTTTTGTTGCCGCAGGTAAGGTATACTCTCCACTGCCACC